>MDTG01369850.1_pt1 | contig 20918 bp, 16 predicted proteins | sample 811421 | NCBI WGS metagenome assembly MDTG01 (sample SAMN05326645, study PRJNA326480) | marine metagenome | isolation source: seawater | place: Pacific Ocean: South East | collected 2011
ATGATCGTCAGGATGAAGTAGAGCGCCGCATAGACCGGCTTGGGATGCGTGATCATCCGCAACCCGCCGCCCAGCGCCAGGATCGCGAAGGCATGGAAGAACAGGTTGGGCATCCCCGCGCCCTCGGGACGGGTCAGCAGCAGGCCCATGATGACCATGCCCGCCGCCGCCGCCGCGAGAACGCCCCCGATCAGGGCGGGGCTCACGCCTTTGCGGGGCATCGCGATGATCACGCCGAGCGCGCCGACCGCACACGCGACATAGAGGAGAAGCGGGTGGATCGTCGATTCGAGCGTTGCAGCGTCCAAGTCTGAATCCTGGTTTCCCGCGTGGGTTCCCCGCCTGGGGCGCCCGTCGGGGTGGCCGTGCGAAGCCGCCCGGACCGCCAAGGGCCCGTAAGGAACCGGAGGATAGAACCCCCCCGCACAAGCGGCAACCGGGAGCGTCAGATCCCCGTCCGATTCCCGATCCCGCGGGGATCATCCGACCGCCCCGCGCCGCTCCGATACCATCCGTCGATGTCCGCTGCCCCCCCCGCAATGCCCCCAGCGACAGGCTGGCGCCGCCGCGTCCCCAACGCGCTCACGCTCGCCCGCCTCGCGCTCACCGTGGTCTTCATCGTGATCCTCGCGCTCGCGGACACGACCCCCGACCCGACCGGTGCGCCGCGCAGCTGGGCGTTCTGGTCGCTCGGGCTGTTCGTCATCGCCGCGATCACCGACGCCGCGGACGGCTACCTGGCCCGCAAGTGGAACGCGATCAGCAAGTTCGGGCGCATCATGGATCCGCTCGCGGACAAGGTCCTCATCCTCGGGGCCTTCGTCATGCTCGCGGGGCGCGACCTGGGCGATATCTCGGGCGTCGCCCCCTGGATGGCGGTCGTCATCCTCTTCCGCGAACTCCTTGTCACCACCGCCCGGTCCGTCTTCGAGTCATCGGGCGTCGACTTCTCCGCCGCGTGGTCGGGCAAGATCAAGATGATCCTGCAGTCCCTCGCGGTGCCGCTGATCCTGATCGACATCGCGATGTCCGCCAAAGCGGGCCCGCTGGCGGTTTGGTCCGCGTGGGCCGCGACGATCGCGACCGCGATCTCACTCGTCCCCTACCTCACCCGCATCGCGGGGCTGATCAGGGCACCCGCGAACCCGTAGACTCGCCGCCATGATCCCCGCTCCCCACGACCACCGCTGGCACGCCGTCACCGTCCTCGGGCTCGGCCACCTCCGCCCTGCACCCGGCACCTGGGGATCCCTCCCCCCCGTCGCCCTCGCCGGCGGGCTCATCCTCCTCGGGCTCGGCCCCCACGAACACCCGCTCCTCTACCACGCCGCCCTCGCCGCCGTCTGCCTCGCGTCGTCGGCCGCGTGCGTCGTCTTCGGCGAATGGGCCGAGGCGTACTACGGCAAGAAAGACCCGGGCTGGGTCGTCGCCGACGAGACCGCGGGCCAATGCATCGCGCTCATCGCCCTTCCGGTCGCCGCGCCGGTCTTCGGGGGCGATGCTTCGTTCATCGCAACCCTCTGGCCGCTCGCCTTCGCGCTGTCGGTCTCGTTCCTCGCCTTCCGGTTCTTCGACATCCTCAAGCCCCCCCCGGCGGGCGGGCTCCAGAAACTGCCGGGAGGCTGGGGTGTGCTGATCGACGACCTGTTCGCGGGTGGGTACGCGCTGATCGCGACGCAGGCGATCTGCCTTCTGATTCTCTAGCGGATCCGCGTTCCTCAACGAGCCCCTCGCGCGAGCGAGGGGTGGCGCCCAACGAAGAACCCCTCGCTTGCGCGAGGGGCTCGTTGATGTAATCGATCGTGCTCCGGACCGCTTCTCACCACTCCCACACATTGTTCCGCTTGTCATCCTCCGGAATCAGCAACCCCGGATCGATCTCCACCTTCCGGATCTCCCGGCCCCCGGCGTCCACGATCGCGACCCAGGTGTTCGTCTGCGCCCACGACTGCACCGGCAGTTCGTAATCCACCACCTCGCCGTCCTCGAAGGTCACCCGGTAGGGCACCGGCAGCACGACCTCGCCCAGGTTCTCGAAGGTGATCAGCCCGCTCTCGCCGTCCTCGGCCAGTTCGGCGTTCGTCACCGCGAAGTCCGCAGCGCCCGTGCCCAGGAACCAGCCCTTCCAGAACCAGCCCAGGTCCATGCCCGCGGAGTCCTCCATGCTGCGGAAGAAGTCATCGGGGCGGGGGCTCTTGAACGCCCAGCGGTCGATGTACTCGCGAAAAGCGGTATCGAACCGCTCGGGGCCCAAGATCAGTTCCCGGAGCAGCACGAGCCCCATGCCCGTCTTGCGGTAGCCGAGGTTGCCGACCCAGCGGCGCCACATGTAGTCCGGCGCGAGCACGACGGGCTGCGGGTTCGTCGCCCGCGCGACCTCGAGCGTCTGCCGCCGCGAACGGTTCAGATCCAGTCCGGACTGGCGCAGGTCCGCCCGCGCGTAGGTGTTGATGAAGGTGTTGAACCCCTCGTCCATCCACACATGCCGGCGTTCGTCGGTGTTGACGATCATCGGGAACCACGAGTGCCCCACCTCGTGATCGGTCACGCCCTGCATCCCGCGCACACTCGTGCGCGCGCCGCAGAACACAATCATCGGGTACTCCATCCCGTCCTCGGGCCCGTTCACATTCGTCATGTGGGGGTACGGATACGGGTAGAGAAAATCGCTGTAGAACTCGATCGAATGCTTCAGGATCCGAGTGCTGCCGCCGTCTTCGTGATCGGCGTACCAGACCTCGGCTTCCTTGGGGTACAGCGACTGCACCCGCACCGCGCGCACGGTCCCGTCCTTGTCCGTCACATCCGCCTTGCACGCGTCCCAGATGAACGCGTCGCTCGCGGCGAACGCGAAGGTGCGCACATCCTCCGCAAAGAACCGCCAGGTCTGCTCGCCTGTATCACGCAGCCGCATCGAGCGGTCGCCCACCTCGTCGGGCGCGATGATCCAGACGGGCTCGTCGCTCACCATCGCCTGCGCCAGGCGCTCGCGGACCTTCGGCGCGAGCACCTCCGACTCGTTCTGCAGCACGCCCGTCGCGGTCACGACATACGACGCCGGCACGGTGACATCGACCGTGTAATCGCCGAAGTTGGTGTAGAACTCGCCCGTCCCGAGATAGGGCAGCGTGTTCCAGCCGTGCACATCGTCGTAGTTGCACGCGTGGGGGAACCACTGGGCGAGCTCGAAGACCTTGCCCTGCTCGACCTCCTCGACGCCCATTCGCCGGAGGTAGGGAGGAACCTGGAACGACCATTCGAGTTCGTACGCCCACACCTCGCCCGGCTCGATCGGGTCGGGCAGTTCGACGCGCGCAAGCGTGTCGTAGACCTCGAACTCGAGGTCCCGCCCGCCGCTGCGGATCCACGGGATCGTGTACCCGCCCTCGAAGGTGGGCCGACCGCGGAGGATGCCGCGGGGCGTGTGCGAGCGCGCGCCGAGGGAGTTTGGGTTGAACAGGTTCTGCTCGAGCTGGATCCAGAAGAAATCGAGCGCGTGCGGGCTGTTGTTGTGATAGGTCACCCGCTGCGTGCCGTGGATGGTGTCCGTCTCCGCGTCGATGCGAACATCGATGTCGTAGTCAACGCGCTGCTGCCAGTAGTCGGGCCCCGGCGCGCCGGACCCCAGACGCCGCTCGTTGGGCGTCGCGTAGTCCATGGGCTCGAACAGGCTTTCGACGGTCAGGCCCGCGGGCCGGCGGGCCTCCTCGCGCGGGCCGTAGTCGATCTCGCGGGCGTACGGGGGCGCATCGTCGCGCCCGGCCTGCCTCGGGGCGCTCTCGCAGGCCAACAACGAAAGCCCCGCGAGGAACAAGGGGAACGACAGGAACAGCGATCGGGTGAGCATCCGCATGCGGGCGATCTCCGGGTGAAAGGGCGGAAGGGGTCCGCGGGAGCATAGCGGGGAACGACGCCCGCTCCATCGACGCGGATCGGGCGTGAAGGCGGGTCGGATGCAGCCATCGGACGGACACACCCGCACCCCCACCGCCGAGTTCCTTGTATTCCGCATCGACCGATCTAGAATTTTCGGTCCCGGTGTCCGCTGCGCTCCCGCACGGAGCGGGGCGATCGCGGGTGATGAGACCGGGAGGAAAGGGAACGCCATGATCGCGTCCCGCTTCGCCGGCGCGCCGACGCTGCTCGCAGGCCTGCTGGCCTGCGGCCCCGCCTCCGCACAATGGTCCCTGTTCGAGAACTTCGAGAACGACGCGCTCGGCCTGATCGACGGCCAGGACGGCTGGGACTCCGCGGGCGGCGACAACAGCGTCGCGGTCGACCCCCTCGACCCGCTGAACCGCGTCGCTCTCATCCCGTCGTCCTCGTCCACGCTCTACCGGTCACTCTCCGACGCCGGGCTCGCGGTCCCGGACGGCACGGCCCGCACGCTGTTCTTCCGCCTTCGCGTCGCGGAGAAGCAGACCTTCTCGGTCGGTCTCTCCCACCTGCTCCATCCCCGGGAGTACAGCGATTTCGCACCCGAGATCGGGATGGCGAACAGCACCCCGAATCTCGACCTGCGCGCCTGGGACGACGACGGGGGCAACTACGAGAACATCGCCCAACTCGACTCGGGCACCTGGTACAACCTCTGGGTCCGCGTGGAGACGGACACGAACACATTCGCCATTTGGATGCACAGCCGGGCGAGCGAAGACGCGACGACGGACGACCGCCTCGCAACCATCACGGGCAACGACCTCTTCGCCTTCCGGGCCGGGGATGCGAGTTCGCTCGTCTCGTTCTATGTTAAGACCTCGGGCGGCGCGAGCGGGACCAACTTCGGCCCCGTCTACCTCGACGACATCTTCCTCGAGCGGAGCGACGCGTTCACCCTCGCCAACCCGCTCGCCGAGGTCTGCCCCGGAGACCTGAACCACGACGGGCTCGTGGACCTCGCGGACATCACCGTCTTCGTCGACGCCTTCCTCTCCGCCGATCCGCTCGCGGACCGACGCCCCGACAATATCTACGACCTCGCCGATGTGACCGCGTTCATCTCCGCGTTCCTCGCAGGCTGCCCCTGAGGCGCACGGGCTGAGAATCGTAAATCGACGGCAAACAGCCCGATTCGCGTGCCGCTCCAACTGGGGTTGAAGCCCGCGTGCAGCGGGGCGTCACCGCCGCTTCTTGCGCTGCTTGACGCGCCGCTTGCTCGACTTCGTCGAGCCCTTGGTCTTCATCATGGGCAGGCCCATGCCGGGCATGCCGCCCGCGGCTGCCATCTGCTTCGCCGCCGCGATGCGCCCCGCCCCGCTCGCGCCGCTCATGTGCTTCGCCATCTGGTTGATCGCGTCGAACTGCTTGAGCAGCTGCCCCACCGCGGGCTGATCGCTCCCCGAGCCCTGCGCGATCCGCCTGCGACGGCTCGCGCTGATGATCTTGGGCGTCTTGCGTTCCTCGGCGGTCATCGACTGGATCATCGACTCGACCCGCTTGAGGTGCCCCTCGTCGATGTCCGCGTCCTTGAGCATCCCCCCCACGCCGGGAAGCATCCCGAGGAGCTGCTTCATCGAGCCCATCCGGCGCAGGGTCTTGAGCTGGCTCATGAAATCTTCCATGTCCATCTCGCCCCGCGCCATCTTCTCGCTGATCTTCTCCGCCTCGGCTTCGCTCACCTCCTGCTGGGCCCGCTCGACCAGAGACACGACATCCCCCATGCCCAGGATGCGACCCGCCATCCGCTCCGGATGGAACGCCTCGAGCGCGTCGACCTTCTCCCCCACCCCGATGTACTTGATCGGCGCGCCGGTGACCTGCTTGACCGAAAGCGCCGCGCCGCCGCGGGTGTCCGAATCGAACTTCGTCAGGATCACGCCGTCGACGGTGAGCCGCTCGTGGAACGCCTTGGCGCTGTTCACCGCGTCCTGACCGGTCATCGCGTCGACGACCAGAAAGATGTGGTGCGGCGTCATCGCCCGGTTGACCAGGTGCAGCTCCTGCATCAGCTCGTCGTTGACATGCAGTCGCCCCGCGGTGTCGAGGATCAGCACATCGACGCCCTGCTCGCGGGCGGACTTGAGCGCACGCTGGCAGACCTTCACCGCGACATTCACCGCCTCGCCGTACGCCTTCGCCTGATCGGGCTCGCCGTGGAACAGGACCTCGGGCCCCTTCGCGACCGCGTCGTTCACGCCCTTGGTGACGATCTCGAGCTGCTCGATCGCCGCGGGGCGCTGCAGGTCCGCGGCGCAGAGCATGACCTTCCGGCCCTCCTTCTTCAGCACCGCCGCGAGCTTGCCGCAGGTCGTCGTCTTGCCCGAGCCCTGGAGGCCCGACATCATCACGACCGTCGGCCCCGGGTCGACCTTCATAATCCCCGCGCCGGTCGGCTGCCCGAGGCTCTTCTCCATCGCCGCCTGCGGGTCCGCGTCGGGATCGCCCCCCAGCAGCCCCACCAGCCTCCGGTGGACGATGCCGATCATCTCCTGTCCGGGCTTGAGGCTCTTGGTCACCTCACGCCCCAGGGCGTCCGCCTTCACGCCCTCGACGAAGTCCTTGACCACATCGAAGTGCACATCCGCCTCGAGCAGCGCCGTGCGCACCTCGTCCATCGCGTCCGCGATGTTCTTTTCGGAGATGGTCCCCTGCCCGCTGAGCTTGCGGAACACGCCGTTGAAACCGTCGGAGAGTCGATCGAACATGCAGCATCCGGCCCCGGTCGCGGATTCCCCGCGCGACGCCGCTCCGTGTCTGGATTTCCGTCAGGGCCGTGACCGCAGCCGGGCAAGCGTAGCCCCCGACCGCCGCGCCCGGAGTGTCCGCCCTCAGGGCCGGATCAGTCCGCCCTCATCCTCCGCGAACGCGTCGAACCCGAGACCGTTCCACAGCGCGTTGTCCCCGAGGTCCTCGAGCACGCGCCCCACCACCGGGCGCCCGCCAGCGGACGGGTTCGGATCCGGGATGTACCCCAGCTCGATCTGCGTCATCCGGCTCGCGTGCCCGTCGAGGAACGCGACCGTCGCCTTGCCCCCGTGGCGCGGGTCGGCGGGGCTGGGCCCGTCGTCCTGCGCGAAGGTCGTCGCCCCGTTGTGCTCGGTGTCCAGACGGGGCGGGTCGAGCGTGTACGCGTGCTCCCGGTTGCCGGTCGTCGCGATCCGGTTCTGGTTGCCCATGCTGTCGGCGAAGGAAACCGTCCGCGAGTGGGCACGGACCATCGCGTCGCGGACCGGGAAGTTCGCCGCCGAGCCGCCGGGCCCCTGGTCGCGCGTGTTGCCGAGGTAGTGGTAGTTGTACCCGTACGAACCGTTCCGCAGCGCCTTGATCTCCCCGTTGTCGGCGGTGAAGTCCTCGACGTCGTGCGTCGGATCGCGGAAGACATCGTTGTCGATCCGGTCCATGTCGTCGGTGCGCGCGCCGCCGCCGTCCCCGCCGGTGAACTCCGCCCACTCCTGCTCGTCGCGTGGGTGATAGGGCTGCCCCACATAGTCACCCACCGCGAAGTGCCACCGCGCCCGGGGCCGCCCGGTCGGCGTGTGCACCTGCCCCGGCGGGAGGCGGAACGCCGGCAACTCGTCGTGGTCATTGATGTACAGCGCCATCCCCTGACCAAGCGACCGGAGATTCGACAGGTTCACCACCGCGTGGGCGCTCGACCGCGCGGACCCCAGCGCCGGGAGCAGGATCCCGATCAGCAGCGCGATGATCGCGATCACCACCAGCAACTCGATGAGCGTGAACCCCCCGCGCCCAAATGACACCACTCGGCGATCCGATCGCAAACTTCTTACTGACAAGGACATCAGGCTTTCCTCGGTGCGAAATCCGCGGCATAAACTGCGATTGAGACTCAGTCTCAATTGCAGATCTTTGCCCGCTCTCGGCTGATGTCAACTCCGACAGACCGCCCCTCCGACAACTGCTGCCGCGTGCGTTGCTCCGAGATTGGGGAGAGATGTCCCAGCAGGGCCGTCGCCGACTTCGTCCAACCAGTCCGGTCGAACGGGCCCGCGGCGCCCGCCAAGGCCTAGGTGCAGCCGGTCACGAAGGCATCGACGAAGCCCGCGATATCGGCCAGGTCGAAGACCCCGTCGCCGTTCAGATCAGCAATCGGTTCGCTGTTGACGAACGCACCCACGAACGCGTTGATGTCGTTGAGGTCGAGCACGCCGAAGGGCGAGGCGAGATCCGCGGGGCAGCCCCGGATGAAGGTCAGTGAGTTGATGTTGAAGCCGCCCAGCGACTCGAGCATCGCGACGCGGAGCCGTTGCACACCCGCGTCGAGCACGAGGTCAGCACGCACGGTCGTCCAGTTCTGCCAGCCCCCGGTGCGCGGGGCCGTGATCGTCCCCGTCAGATCGGTTCCCGCGCTCTCGATGCGGAAGGCCCCGCCGTCCGCGTCCGAAGCGACACGGGCCTCGAGCGTGTACAGACCGGGCGTCGCGACATCGACGGTGTACTCGAGCCACTCACCCGCATCGATCCAGCCCACATTGAAGCCCTGCTCGCTGCTGGGCTCGAGGTCCACATTCTCGTCGCGGTAGGCGTTCCCGTTGTTGCCGGGCGTCGTGTCGTGGTAGGCGATTCCCTCGCCCCCCAGGTCGAAATCTTCTGCCTGGATCACACCCGGGATCGCGGCGGGCGCCCCCCCGAACGGCGCCTGCCCGTCGCAGCCGTTGCCGACCGTGATCTCGATCGCGTGCGTGCCCGTGAGCCCGCTGTCATCGACCGCACGGGCCGAGATCGTGTAGCAGCCGTCGGCAGCCGCGGGCCATGTGACGCTGTAGGGCGCCGTGGCATCGACGCCGAGGAGACGCTCCCCCTCGTAGAAGAAGACCATGCTCACGGTGCCATCGGTGTCGATCGCTTCCGCTTCGATCTGCAGATCGCCCGCCGGCAGGAACGCCCCATCGCCGGGCGAGGTGATGGTCGTGGTCGGGGGAAGCGATGGATAGGTCAGCCCGAAGCCGTAGGGATAGAGCGGGATGCCGCCCGAATCCCCGGCATTGATCGGGACCTGCCCGATGCTCACGGGCCAGCTGTGGGGCAACACGCCAGAGAAGTTGTGATCACCGAACAGCACCTGGGCGACGCCGTCGCCCTCCGTCCCCGGGAGCCACGCCGCGACGAACGCGTCCCAGTTCCCGATGCGATCGGCGACCATCAGCGGACGACCCGAGACGAGAACCACAACCGTCGGGATATCCCCGATCCGGCTCAGACACGCGACATCCGCAGGGTCGAGCGCCAGGTCGGCATCGTCGCCCAGCCATTCCGCGTAGGGCGTCTCACCGATCACCACGATCGCGACATCGTGCCCCGCCGCGCCCGATCCGTCCTCGCTGAAGGTGACCGAGCCGCCGCCGTACTCGACCGCGTCCTCGATGCCCTCGAGGATGGTGGTGCCGGGGGTGATATCGCCGCTGCCGCCCTGCCAGGCGATGGTCCAGCCCCCGCACTGGTGCCCCATGTTGTCCGCGTTCTTGCCCGCGACGAAGACCCGGCTGCCCTTGTCGATGGGCAGCACACCGTTGTTCCGCAGGAGCACGAGCGACTTGCGCACCGCCTCCCGCGCAACATCGCGGTGCGCGGCGCTCCCGACGGCGCCGCTGTTGACGAGCGTCCGGTCCGCGAGCGGCTCGTCGAACACGCCCGCCTGCGCCTTGATCCGCAGGATGCGCCGGACCGCGTCGTCAATGCGATCGGTGCTCAGATCGCCGTTGTTGACCGCCGCCTTGAGCGTCGTGATGTAGGAGCGCCAGTTGCTGGGCTCCATCGTCATATCGACGCCCGCGTTGATCATCCGGACGACCTGGTCGTAGTAGCTGTTCCCCGAGAGCTCGTAGACCGCTTCCCAGTCGGAGATCACGAAGCCTTCAAAGCCCAGCTCGTCCTTCAGCACATCGGTGAGCAGGTACCGATTCTCGTGCATCTTGACGCCGTTCCAGCTGCTGTATGAAGGCATGACGGTCCCGACACCCTGGGCGATCGCCTCGACGAACCCGGGCATGTGGACGGCGCGAAGCGTCGGCTCGTCGACGACGGTGTTGCCGCGGTCGATCCCGCCGACCGTGCCGCCGTCCCCCACGAAATGCTTGGCACCCGCGATGATCCGCTCGCCCCGCATCGTGTCGCCCTGCAGGCCCCGGACGAACGCGCCCGCGAGCAGCGTCTGCAATTCGGGGTCTTCGCCGAAACCCTCGTAGGTCCGCCCCCACCGCTCGTCGCGCACGACCGCGACGCACGGCGCAAAGGTCCACTCGATCCCGGTGCAGGCGACCTCCAGCGCGGTGATCCGCCCGATCTCCTCGACGAGCGCCGGGTCCCGCGTCGCCCCGAGCCCGATGTTGTGCGGGAAGATCGTGGCGCCGACCACATTGCTGTGCCCGTGCACCGCGTCGATGCCGTACACGATCGGGATGCCCAGCCGCGTGCTGAGCGCCGCGTTCTGGTACGCGTCGTGCATGTCCGCCCAGCCCGAGGGCGTGTTCGACGCGGGCGCCGAACCGCCCCCGCTCAGGATCGACCCGAGGAAGAAATCGCGCACATCGTCGGGCGAAGCGCTGCCACGCTCCGCCTGGGTCATCTGCCCGATCTTCTCATCGAGCGTCATCTGCGCGAGCAGCGCCTCGATGTCCTCCGAGGCCGCGCCCGAACAAACAAACGCGGCGAGCGCCGCAACGAGCGTGGTCTGACGGAGCATGGGCATGGATCGCTCTCGCAAAAGAAAGGCTGCATCAACAACAAACGGCACCCCGCGGGACGCTCTCCAGACGCATGGTACAAGCACACTCAGAGTGATCAATCTGTTACAGCCCCACCGGGCGCTCGAACCAAACAGAAGCACCCGCGCCCAAGGCGCGGGTGTCTGTTCCATCTATCCAGATGCCCGGCCCCGCCGCGCCGTCAGCTCGCCGCGCGGGGGTGCGCCTTGTCGTACGCCTCCCGCATCCGCTCGGTCGTGAGGTGCGTGTAGACCTGCGTCGTGCTCAGGCTCTGGTGCCCCAGCAGCTCCTGGACGCTCCGCAGGTCCGCGCCGTTGTCCAGCAGATGCGTCGCGAACGAGTGACGCAGCGTGTGGGGGCTGATCGTCGGATCGAGCCCAGCCTCACGCAGGTACTTGTCGAGCTTGCGGCGCACGCTCCGGCTGCTCAGCCGCTTGCCGTGCTTGTTGATGAAAAGCGGGAAGCCTTGCCCCCCGTTCGCCTTCGCCTCGCGGAACGAGCCCCCGAACCGGACATCGCTCTCGACCATCTCGACATACTTGCGGATCGCGGCCAGCGCGTGGGTCCCGAGCGGGACGAGCCGCTCCTTCTTCCCCTTGCCCCGCACATGCATCGACTCGCCCTCGATGTCGAGGTCGCCCAGGTTCAGGCCCACGAGTTCGCTCACGCGGATACCGGTCGAGTAGATCGTCTCGAGCATCGCGCGGTCCCGCCGGCCGAGCACATCCCGGTCCCCCGGGGCGCTCAGCAGGCGTTCCACCTGCTCGACCGTGATCGCCTTGGGCAACCGCTTGTTCTGGCGCGGCGTGCGGATCAGCGTCATCGGGTTGGTCGGGCAAAGGCCCTGGCGGTTCGCCCACTTGTAGAACGAGCGGAGCGTCGCGATCTTCCGCGCCGTCGTCGCGGGGCTGTACTGCTTCTCGCCCAGGAAGGTCAGATACGCACGGATCTTGTCCGCGTCCGCCTCGAGGATGTGGCCCGTCAGCGTCGTGGGCTCGATCGAGGCGACCACCTCGCCCGGCGCCGACTGCGCCGCGTTGCGCCGCTTCTCGAACGCCGCCCGCTCCGCGTCGGTGCTGATCTCGATCCCGTGCTCATCGCTCAGGAACTCGACATACTGCCGCAGGTCGGCGCCGTAGCACCGCGCGGTGTAGGGGCTGAAATGCCGCTCGTCGGTCAGGTAGCCCGAGAACGCTTCGGTCAGGGGGAGAACGGACATCAACGCCTCCAGCGGCCCGCGCGGGCCTCCTCGTCGCGCACGCCCCGCTCCGAGGGCGATCCGCAACCACGCGAAAGCAAACCCGGGAGTCCACGCCCGGGCGCCGTCGCTTGTCGTACCAATCTCCGGTCATCCACCGTCGATTCCTTCGCCAGCCCCTACTCGCCGGCGATCACCGACGGGGCATCAGTCTGTCTGTCGGGCGAGCCGCAGCCACTCCCGATCGAGCAGCCCGCGCACCGCCTCGTGCGCACCGAACCGTGTGTACAGATCCATGCTCGCGGTATACACCCGCCAATCGAGGGCCGTCCCCTTCGCCGTGCGCCCCTCCGCATACCGCCGCAGCGCCAGGAGCACATCATGGCTGCGCGCATCGAGATGCACGCTCTCCACCGCCGCGGGCTCATCCGACGCCGCGCCGGTGTACCCCGCGTCCGTCGCCTGGAACGACAGCAGCCGCGGGTCATTGAGCGGCCCCCCGCTCTCGCCGCCCAGGGAGGGCTGCGCGTAGAGCGCCAGCGAAAGCCCGAGCACAGGCGGGTCGTACGGGTCGTACGCGGTGATCGTCCCCGCGACGATCCCGTCAACCCCCATGGCGCGGGCGAGCTGGTTCGCCTCGATCGGGGTCCGCACCGCCGGAAGATCCAGCGCGCGCATCGCCTCGATCGTGCGGTTCAGCGGAAGGCAGGTCAGCCCCCGCGCCGCCGCGAGTTCCGCGATCACCCGGTCCGTCAACGCGTCCGAGTCCACGAACGACGCCCCCGACTCGTTCCGCAGCGGCACCACCGCGATCGCCGCCTCCGCCGCGTACGGCGACACGACAACCCCGGGGGGCACCAACTCCGGGGGCGATCCGCACCCGGGCACCAACCCGACCGCCAACGCCCCCAGCAAGGCCGCCGCTGCGCGCACGAATGCCGTCACGCATCGGGGGCCTGTGAGCATGGTCTGTGCACTTGTCATGGCGTCCTGCCGTCTCGCCCGGCGTCCCCCGAGCGTGCTGTGCTGTCGTCGGACGCGCCGGATCGTCCCGGCGTCCGATCATCTTCATCGTCCGGATCGCGACCCGTCCTCCATCGCGGAGGACAGAGCCGGACCGCCGCGCGAACCCCCGTTCCGGGGCCCGGCCTGATCACGCGCGATCAGGGCTCGTCGGTCGGCACCGTCGCGAACGAATCCTGGTTGCTCGCGTTCGGGTTCACGCGGCGAACCTCGCCCGCGAGACCCGAAGTATCGTTGTTGAAGAAGGGCGATCCCCCGCTCGCCGTCAGCAGCGCCGGGGACGCGTCGACCGACCACAGGTTCTCGTGCCCCGTCCGGTTGCTCACAAAGAACACCGTCCCGTTGGGGCTCCACGCCGGCATCAGGTCCACCGTGTTGCCCTGCGTCAGCGGCATTTCCCCGCGCCCGTCCATCCCGACCATCCAGACCGACGCGCTGGGCGGGCTGAAGTCCGCCCCACTCCCGATCCACTTCTCGGGGTTCGGGACCGCCGCATAGGTCACCCACATCCCGTCGGGGCTGAAGCTCGGGTTGATGTACGCGAGGTTCGGGTCGCTGACGATCTGCGTCTCGTGCCCGGCCTGGTTCGTCTCGGTGTTGTAATCGAGCGTCCACACCGCGAAGGTGCGCCCGCCTCGCTCCCGGCTCCGCTGGAACAGGATCTTGTCGCTCCCGTTCACGCCGGTCCCCGCGACGGGGCTCCACTCCGGGAACAGCCCGTACCCGATGAACTGGCTGCTCATCGCGTCGTACGGGTCGCTCACCCAGAGCTCCCAGCGACCCGACGAGGTCCCGAGCCGGCTGAACACGAGGTGCTTGCCGTCAGGCGACCACGAGGGGTGCAGCTCGTGCGCGTGGTCCATGCTCACCTGGATCGCCTTGCCACCCGTGACCGGCATCACCCAGATGTCCCAGTTCCCGCTCCGGTTGCTCGCGAACGCGATCCGCGTCCCGTCGGGGCTCAGCGCCGGCATCACATCCTGACCGGGGTCGGTCGTCAGACGGGTCACCACCCGGCTGTTGACCTGCTTGATGTAGATGTCCGCGGTCGGGCTGTGCTGCGTGCTCGCGTAGATCAGGTAACGCCCGTCCTTGCTGACGATCGGATCGAAATCGCTCCCCTCGCCCGTGAAGGTCACCTGGCGGGTGTTGAAGGTCTGGTAGCCGGGCTCCTCGGCCCGCTGCGGGATCGACCCGTTGCTCTCCATCAGCGAGCCGTACAGGCTCGCCGCGAGGTTGGGGCCCGCGTTGTCACGGTCGTTGTTCTTCGTGTAGGCGCGGCGTGGCGCACGCTCCGCCGAGCCCGTGTTCTCGACGATCTTCCACGCGTCGTCGCTGTTCTCGCCCTGCAGGAACGGGTCGCTCTTGGGCGCAAACAGGTCCTCGAGCGAGACCGTCATGATCTTGTCGCTCGATTCAGGGTCGTCCTCGACAAGCAGCGGCGACTCGGGACGCGGGGGCTGGGTGTTCGACGCCTGCGTGTCCCGGCTCAGCGTCGAGCAGCCCGACAGGCCGGCAAGGCCCAGGGCGAGACCGGAAAGAGCAAAAAGCGAGCACGCACGGGTGAGATCTTGACGCATGGGAGAACCTCTCCTGCGGCCCGGGCATCCCTCACGCCCGGACGACGGTCCGTCTGGTTCGCCCGCCTCGCGACGCTCCGCGTCCAGGGCAGACTCTCTCGTGTTGCAGGAGCGTGGATCCTCCACGCGACAGCCGGACATCGCCGACCGCGGGGCTTTATCGGACAGATGCGGTGGTCCTCATAAACCGGATCCCGCGAGTTCTTCCAGTTCCGCAGCCCGCGTGGAACGATCATCGGACGCACGAAGGCCCGAGATCATCGCGAGTTCATATCTGGACCTGACGAGACAGCCCACGCGACCCGCACAGACCGACCCGCGCCCGGGACACCCCCGGAGAGAGCGGGACACGCCACCACACGCGTCCCGCCCCCGTGCCGGGGCACCTCGGAGTCCATCCGAAAAACGATCAGCAGCGACGCTTATGCGCAGAAATCGCGGGTGTGCCCGCGGGACGCTCCGCAACCGACTCGCGCCCGCGCCCGAGCCTCGTCGATCGCAGCCTCGTCAGATAGCGGCGCAACCCGGTGTCGTCGAACTCGCTGAGGAACGCGACCGTCGCCGAGCCGTTGTGTTCGATAATCTCGTCCATCAACTGCTCGCGGCTCAGCGCCTCGAGCCTGAACCGGCGCTCACCCAACGGCGCGCGCACGGGGCCGCGCGAATCGGCCCGGCGGTCGGCGCCCGCAACTTCTTCACGCGCCGGCGTTTCCGCATCGCGCCCCGCTCCGGTCGGTGCCCGATCGCGGGCGTTGTCCGTCAGGTCGATGCCGACCACTCGCGAGGGGCGCACCGAGGTCCACTCCAGCAGTTGTTGTCCGCTTCTGCTCCGCATGATCCGCTCCTGTCTGGGAAGAAAACCCTGTGGAGTTTCGCCTCGGACCCTGACTATCGGGCCCGCCCGCGCGCCGCGATCAGCATGTAACAGGCGGGGACGCGCGCGCCACCATTTCGCGGCGGGGACAGCCGCCGAACCCGCTGGTGGGCGCAACCCGTGCGCACAAGATGTGGGGCTCACCCCCGCCCCGGGCGCTATCCTCGTGCATGCCGAACCGCGCTTGGACGCTCGCCCCACCCCAGCCCGCGACGAGCCCGTGCCACGCCGACGCCGAACGCTGGCACCTCGTCTCGCCGGACCGCGCCGAGGCGGTGCTGCTCGAGACCAACCCGCTCGCCGAGCACGGGGTCGCCCTCCCGGCCTCGATCTCGACGCCCGCGCTCGTTGTGCGTTCGGGCAGGCTTGAGCCCGAATCCGGGGACGAGACCGACCGCGCCGACGCCGCGCGACGGACCTGGTCCGGGGAGGGCCGGGAGCGGTTCGACGCCGCATGGGCGGCACTGAGCGCACAGGCCGAGGCGCGGGGCGTCGAGTTGTGGGTCCACCCCATCGCGGGCGATGTGCTCGGGGACATCCCCGCGATCCGAGGGCTCGCGCAAGGATCTCCCGCGGCCGGGGTGTTCCTCGAGCCCGCCGCGTTGATCACCCGCTCGATGGTTGCGGAGGCGGAGGATCACTTCGTGCGCATGCTCGATCCGCTGTCCGCGGGGTCCGCGTCGGGTGTTGTGCGCGCCGTCGCGATCACCAACATCGCGGGCAACGATCTGGAGCGGACCCGGGTGCCGATCGACGAGGGGGACATCGACCCCGCGGTGCTCCGCGCGTTCGCGTCCCGGTTCGCGGCGATCGCCCCCGTCTGCACCCTCGCGTGCGACGCGGGTGTGCTCGCCTGATGCCCCGGGTCGGGCGGATCGACCCGTCCTACACTCGCCCATGAGCGACGCGAAGCCCACCCTCGACCACCCTGCCCTGCCCCTGGTGAAGGAAGCCTTCCCGGACAAAAAGTTTCGCGCCACGGAATTCCGGGGCCTGACCACCCTGATCGTGGACCCCGCCGACGCGCACGCCGTCCTCGAGTTTCTGAAGAACGACGAGCGGACCGCGTTCAACTTCCTGAGCGATGTCAGCGGGATGGACTACCTGAACTACCCCGCCCAGACCCCCGCCCGCTTCGCGGTGATCTACGGCCTGATCTCGCACACCAATGACAACCGGCTGTTCGTCAAGACCTTCCTCGATCCCTCGATCGACACCAGCGGCATCGAGGAGGACCCCGCGCTCTACCTCGACTCGGTCTGCGACCTCTGGCCCGGCGCCGAGTGGCCCGAGCGCGAGGTCTTCGACATGTTCGGGATCCGCTTCCGCAACCACCCCGACCTGCGCCGCATCCTCACCTGGCGCGACTACCCCGCCCACCCGCTGCGGAAGGACTACCCCCTCCGCGGCCGGGGCGAGCGCGAGGCCTACCGCGTCGTGGACCGGACCTCGACATGATCGATCGCCGATACTCTCTCCCCTGACTCGAACGATCCCCTCGCGCAAGCGAGGGGTTTTCACATAGGTCACGACCGCGCGCACAAAGAACTCCCTCGCTTGCGCGAGGGGCTCGGTGGTGTGTGGGCGTTGACGACCGTGGGCTCAATCCGCGTGCGCCGGCGGCACCTGCATCTCGTGGGCCTCTCCTGCGCCCCTGGGCACGCGGATCGACTCGACGAGGTCCTGGGTCTCCTGCGAGGGCGGCGCGGTGAGCAGCGCCACGGTGATGCCAACCGCGAAGTTCACGAGCATGCCGATCGTGCCGATGCCCTCGGGGCTGATGCCCAGCAGCCAGTCCTCGCGCGTGCCGCCCATGAACTTGAATTTCAGGATGTAGCCCGCGGTGAACCCGATGCCGCACAGCATGCCGCTGATCGCCCCGGCCCGGTTCATGCGTTTCCAGAAGATGCCCAGGATGATCACCGGGAAGAACGACGACGCCGCGAGCCCGAACGCCAGCGCGACGACCTCGGCGACGAACCCGGGGGGATAGATCCCCAGCAGCGCCGCGCCGACGACGCCGATGCCCGCCGCGCCGCGCGCGACCCACAGCTCGGTCTTCTCGGTCATGTTGGGCGCGAGCGTCCTCTTGCACAGGTCGTGGCTCACCGCGGTGGAGATCACCAGCAGCAGGCCCGCCGCGGTCGAGAGCGCCGCCGCGAGCCCGCCCGCGGCGACCAGCCCGATGACCCAGTTGGGCAGGCGCGCGATCTCGGGGTTGGCGAGCACCATGATGTCGCGGTCGATGAACAGTTCGTTCGCATTGTCGGTCGGCACGACGCCCGCGCCGCCCGCGTCGCCGTCGACGACGAGCAGGCGCTGGCCGTGCTCGCCCCGGATCGGCGACCCGTCCGAGTCGCTCGCGAAGACGGGCTTACTGGTGGCGCTGGTGAAGGGCGCGCCGGCGCGGTACTGGATCCGCCCGTCACCGTTCTTGTCGATCCACGCGAGCAGGCCGGTGTCCTCCCACGAGCGGAACCAGTCGGGGATGACCTTTTCCCCCGCCGGGCTGTCCGCGGGCACCGCCTCGGCGCTGTAGTACGCGTCGCGTGTCGCCTCGATCAGATTGGTGCGCCCGAAGGCCCCCACCGCCGGGGCCGCGGTGTACAGCAGCGCGATGAACAGCAGCGCCCAGAACGCGCTCATCCGCGCGTCGCGCACGCGCGGCACGGTGTAGAACCGGATGATGACATGGGGCAGGCCCGCCGTGCCGACCATCAGCGCGAGCGTGATCGCGAAGACATCGGTGTACCCCTTGGGCCCGCTGCGGGCGATGATCTGCTGCGGCGCCGCGGTATAGGCCGCGAAGCCCAGTTCCTCGTTCAGCCCGTCGAGCTTCTCGAGCAGGCCGATCGACTCGCCGCGCGCGATGTCGCCCCCCACCGTTCCGCCCAGCGTGTCGATGAAGCCCAGCTGGGGGATCGGGTTGTCGGTGAGCATCAGGCTGATGAACACCGCGGGGACGGTGAACGCGAAGATCAGCACGCAGTACTGCGCCACCTGCGTGTAGGTGATGCCCTTCATCCCCCCCAGCACCGCATAAAAGAACACGATCCCCGTGCCGATGATCACGCCCAGCGTGATGTCGACCTCCAGGAACCGGCTGAACACCACGCCCACGCCGCGCATCTGTCCCGCGACATAGGTAAAGCTCACGAAGATCGCGCACAGCACCGCGACGACCCGCGCCAGGCTGCTCTCGTAGCGATCGCCCACGAAGTCGGGGACGGTGAACTTGCCGAACTTGCGGAGATAGGGCGCGAGCAGCAGGGCGAGAAGCACATACCCGCCCGTCCAGCCCATGAGATAGACCGACCCGAAGTAGCCCGCGAAGGAGATGATCCCCGCCATCCCGATGAACGACGCGGCGGACATCCAATCAGCCCCGGTCGCCATCCCGTTCGCGAGCGGATGGACGCCCTTGCCCGCGATGTAGAACTCACTGGTCGACCCGGCCCGGCTCCAGATCGCGATCCCGATGTAGAGCGCGAAACTGAAGCCGACGAGCAGAAAGGTCCAGCCCTGGACATCGAGGCCCGCCCCGAGCGCAAGCGTTCCCATCGCTCAGTCCTCCCGCAGGCCGTGCTTGCGATCGAGGCGGTTCATCATCACGACATAGACAGCGATGAGAACGAGGAAGACATAGATCGAGCCCTGCTGGGCAAACCAGAACCCAAGCTTCGCCTCCCCGATCCGGAACGCGTTGAGGGGTTCGACCAGCAGGATCCCGCACCCGAACGAGACGACAAACCAGACCACCAGCAATGATGAGAGCAAGCGGAGGTTGCTTTTCCAGTACGCGCTCGCATCCGTGCCGGAGGATGTGCCCGGCGTGGACGAAGCCGGAGAAGCAGGTTCGGTCTCTGTGCTCATGGGGCCCCCATTCAGAGGGCGCACCCTATCGAGAGCGGGCCTTCGCCGCAATTCGGATAGGCAAATCTGGTACCGGCGTACGCATGAAAAACGCGTCCGTGGCGGACGCGTTTGCGGATCGCAAATGACCCCAGCGGGATTCGAACCCGCGTTACCAGGATGAAAACCTGGTGTCCTAGACCAGACTAGACGATGGGGCCGACACAGCCTGACGGGCGAGCCGCGGCTGAGGGGCGATGGTAGCCGCCGAAGGCGTGGACGGCAATCCGCCGCGTGCTTCCTTCGGACCCGGGGATTCCGTAGAATGAGGTATGGAAACCATGCCGCGTCAATCGTCCCAGACGGGGCCCGGCGCGCCGATCGCCCCGTGGCCCGCCCCATCGGAGTTGCCCGTCCTGCTCTTCGGCGGGACCTTCGATCCCCCCCACCTCGCGCACACCGAGCTCGCGCTCCAAGCCCGTGACGAGTTGTTCGGGCGCGAGGGCTGGCTCGTCTTCGTCCCCGCGGCGAGGAACCCCCACAAGCCGCACGGGCCCGAGGCGAGCGACGAGCAGCGGGTCGAGATGCTGCGTCTCGCGACGCAGCACACGCCGCGCGTCGGCATCTGGACCGATGAACTCGAGCGCGCGCACGCCGACGAACCCAGCTTCTGGGTGGACACCGTCGAGCGGGCGGCGTCCGTGGCGGGCAAGAACGCGAAGCTGCGGTTCCTGATCGGCGCGGATCAGGCGCTCGCCTTCGACCGATGGCGCGAGCACGAGCGGATCCTCGAGTTCGCCGAGCCCGCGGTCATGCTCCGCGACCCGTGCGAGACGCGGGAGGCGTTCCGCAGCATGCTGCTCAGCACCGGGCTCGACCCCGCGGTCTGGATCCCGCGCCTCGTCGGAACGGAAGTCCGACCCGCCGCCTCGACCTACGCCCGCAACGCGATCAAGCGGGGCAACATCCCGCGCGAGCTCCTCGATCCGCAAGTGATGGGCTACATCGATCTGCACGGCCTGTACGCCGATAAGGCGTAGACACCCCCTGCCCAAGAGACTCCACAAAAAAACGCGGCTCGCTCGGAGCCGCGTCGTGTGTGTGCGTGTCCGCAGAGATGAGGCGATCAGCCCGCGGCGGTCTTGAGCGCGTCCGCCTTGTCGGTCTTCTCCCAAGGGAAGAATGTGTGCCCGTCCTGCTCGTAGGGCTTGCGCCCGAAGTGCCCGTGCCGCGCGGTCGGGCGATAGATCGGCTTGCGGAGGTTCAGCGTCTCGATGATCCCCTTGGGCGTGAGCGGGAAGACCTCACGCACCGCCTTCTCGATCTTCGCCTCGTCGGTCTTCGCGGTCCCGAAGGTGTCCACGAACACACTCGTCGGCTCGGACACGCCGATCGCGTAGCTCAGCTGCACCTCGCACTCGTCGGCGAGCCCCGCCGCGACGATGTTCTTCGCGACATACCGCGCCATGTACGCCGCGGAGCGGTCGACCTTGGTCGGGTCCTTGCCGCTGAAGGCGCCGCCGCCGTGCGCGCCCCAGCCGCCGTAGGTGTCGATGATGATCTTTCTGCCGGTTAACCCAGCATCACCTTGCGGCCCACCAATGATGAACTTGCCCGAGGGGTTGATGTGCAGGTTGCACGTGTTGCGGTCGTAGATCGACGTGGCCGGCTGGCCGTTCTTGAGCGTGATCTCGTTGAGCGTCGCGACGATGACCTGGTCGTGGATC
>MDTG01386251.1_pt1 | contig 20917 bp, 18 predicted proteins | sample 811421 | NCBI WGS metagenome assembly MDTG01 (sample SAMN05326645, study PRJNA326480) | marine metagenome | isolation source: seawater | place: Pacific Ocean: South East | collected 2011
CTCGCTCCGCTCGTCGAGCGCGGCCGCCGCATCCGGAGCCGAACTTCCGCGCGACGCCCCCGCCGGGCGCGCGGGCCCGCCCCGCCGGTCCGCGAGCCGCGCCGCCGACCGGAATTCCTGCCGCCGCTTCGCCTGCCTCGAAATCGAGAACAGGTCGTAGGGCTCCTTCGCGATCAGCCCGCTCGCGAGCAGCACGAACGCGACCACGAACCCGAACGCGTACCCCGCGAGGTGCGCGATCACCGCGACATTCCCCGCGGTGCCCGACACCCCCGCAAGGATGTTCCACGCGATCTGCAGCCCGATGAAGAACCAAGCGGGCGCCATCATCAGGCTGATGATGATCATGAACCACAGCACTCGGATCCGCGTCCGCGGGAACAGCACCAGAAACGCCCCCGTCACCGCGCTCACCGCGCCGGACGCCCCGATCGCGGGCCCGCGCTCGAGCCAGGCGTGCCCCAGCCCCGCCGCGACCCCGCCCGCGAGATACAACGCCGCGAAACCGACCCGTCCCAGCCGGTCCTCCACGGGACGCCCGAACACCCACAGGAACAGCATGTTCCCCGCCAGGTGCAGAAAGTCCCCGTGCAGGAACGCGTAGGTCACGGTCCGGTACCACGCGAACCCCTCGCCCCCGAACACCCAGAAGCGAGACTCGAACAGACCCTCGTCCCCCGTCGAATCCATCCACCGCTGCACCACGAAGGCCGCGACGCACAGCACGATCAGCGTCGGCGTCACCACAGAGGGGCGCCGGATCGGGCGATCTGTTCCAAGCGGGATCAGCACGGGGCAATCCTAGAAGACCCCGGACCCCGAACAGGGCCATTCTCGGATTCGCGCGAATCCGGGCCGCATCGCCCCACCAAGAACGGTTTCTCGACCGGGAAACCCGATTCAGCCCCTGATCGTGACTACCCTGTGCCGGGGCGCGGACCGGGAGGGCCAAGCCCCGACAGCACGCAACCGTTTCTCAGAGGAACCGCACCATGTCGGACTTCGTCAAGGGTCTCGCGGGCATCGTTGCCGCCGAAACAAACATGTCCTTCATCGATGGGCAGAAGGGCATCCTCGAGTATGTCGGCATTCCCATCGGCGAGCTCGCCTCCAAGGGAACCTTCGAGGAGTCCGTGTACCTCCTCTGGAACCAGAAGCTCCCCACCCGCGCCGAACTCGACGCCTTCAACGCCCAGATCCGGGGCTACCACGACCTCCCCGCCGGCATGGCCAACCGCCTCATCAGCCTGCCCATGCAGGCCCACCCGATGCATGTCCTGCGCACCATGATCAGCGCGCTGTCGATGCACGACCCCGATCCCAACAACATCGAACTCGACGCCGTCCGCGACAAGGCGATGAAAATCCTCAGCCGCGCGCCCACCCTCATCGCCTACTTCGACCGCTACCGCCGGGGCCTCCCCCTCATCCATCCCCACAAGGAACTCTCCTTCGCCGGCAACTTCCTCTACATGCTCAACGGCGTCGCGCCCACCGAGGCGATGACCCGCGCCTTCGACATCTGCATGATCACACACGCCGACCACGGGCTCAACAACTCCACCTTCGCCGCCCGCGTCGTCATCTCCACACTCTCCGATCTCTACTCCGCCCTCACCGCCGCGATCGGCTCCCTCCGCGGGCCCCTCCACGGCGGCGCCAACGAGGGCGTCATGCGCATGCTCAACGAGATCCCGAGCGTCGACGAGGTCGAGCCCTACATCCTCGGCAAGCTCGAGCGCAAAGAGAAGATCATGGGCTTCGGCCACCGGGTCTACAAGAATGTCGACCCGCGCGCCACCGAGCTCAAGACACTCGCCCGCCAGCTCGCCGAAGACACCGGAAACATGGAGCTCTACGAGAAGAGCAACGCGATCGAGCAGGTCATGGAGAAGGCCGTCGCCGCGAAGGGCATCTACCCCAATGTCGATTTCTACAGCGCCACCACCTACCACTGCATCGGCCTGAGCCTCGACCTCTTCACCCCCATGTTCGCCCTCAGCCGCATCGCGGGCTGGTCGGGCCACATCCTCGAGCAGCTCGAGGACAACCGTCTCTACCGTCCCGCCGCCGAATATGTGGGCCCGCACGATGTGCCCTACACGCCCATCGATCAACGCTGAGAGCCCGAATGCAAAAGAGCCCGCCAGATCCGCACCCCCGAGCCGTCGGTGCGCTCTGGTACGGCTTCGACGACGCCGACTTCCTCTTCAACCAATGCGAGGGCCCCGCGGGCCGTCACCGCGATCTGAGCATTGTCCCCAACGACCGTGACGCGGAGCGTCTGCTCGTTCTCGCGCCGCCCATCGGGCCGGGCAGCAAGCCCAAGCCCCGCAACGGGCCGAAGCGCTGGATCGCCCGCCGCCGCGGGACATGGGACGCGGTCTGGACCGACCACGCCTGGGATGTCCTCGCGCGCGACCCGCGCGACATCATCTCGCTCGTCTACGAACCCCCCGAGCAATTCACCGACGCCTGGTGGGAGGTCGCCAACCGGCGCGCCGCCCTGAACTTCGGACCAGACCCGAGGGCCCACCGCCCCGTCCGCCTCCCCACGATGTGGACGCTCGACGATCCGCTCGCCCTACTCCGCTCGACGACCCCGCCCCCGCCCGCGGACCGCCCGCTCCCCCTCGTCGCGATCACCAGCGGAACACGCCACCTCCCGGGACACAAGCAGCGCATCGCTTTCCTCGAACGCCTCGCCGCCGAGGGCCTCCCCCTTTCCGCCTTCGGGCGCCGCCTCCCCGCGACGCTCCAGCCGGGCGGGCCCGTCCGCAGCAAGGGCAACATCCTCCGCGCCGCCCGATACGCCGTCGTCGTCGAAACCTCCGCCGAGGGCGATCTCTATGTCAGCGAGAAACTCTGGGACGCGATCCTCTGCGGCTGTGTCCCCCTCTACTTCGGCTCCCGCGCCGCCGACATCATGATCCCCAGCGACGCGTTCATCCGCCTCCCGGACTTGGGCAACGCGGGCGTGCAGGCCGTCCGCGACGCGGTCCATCGCGAACCGGCGCAGCGCACCATCGACGCCATGAACGAGGCGCGCGCCGAGATCCTCGGGCCCCTCCGCCTCGTCGAGTGGCTCGCCGCCGTTCTCGACGATCGGCCCATCCACCCCGCGCTGCGTCCGGACAGCGAAACCACGCCCGCCGGCGCGCCCGCTCCCGCGCCACCCGGTAGTGTGCCGTCATGACCGCCCTGCTCGCCCTCATCGCGATGGTCCTCGCCGCGATCGCGCTCGCGTTCGCCCACAGCGCGCGCAAGCGTGCCCGCGCCCTCACGCGTCGTCTCGCGCGCTCCAACGCCCGCCTCGCCTTCCAGGAATCGCTGCTGCGCCCGCTCGCCGAGGCCCGCATCCGCGAGGACCTCGCACGCGTCGGCGCCGAGCCGCGACTCCCCGTCCGCTGCCGCGCCCAGCACGCCGAGGACATCCTGCTCTACGACCTCTTCGAGGCCAAGCGCGAGGGGTTCTTCATCGAGGTCGGCGCCTACGACGGGTTCTCCCACGCCGCGACCTACCTCTTCGAAGCGATCGGCTGGACGGGTCTGCTCGTCGAGGCCCTCCCCGAGCGAGCCGAGCAAGCGAAACGCTGCCGCCCCGCCAGCCGGGTCGTCCACGCCGCGCTCGGCAAGCGGGGCTCGACCGGCACCACCACGCTCACACGCTTCAACGACCCCGACGGAACCGACGAACTCTCCTCCTACATCGCCGACATCGGGGGCGACGCCCCCCGCCCAGGCAACGACACCGCCGAGTCGATCGAGGTCCCGCTCACCACCATGGACGCCCTCCTCGACGAGACGAGCCCCGATCAGCCCATCGACCTCGCCGTCATCGATGTCGAGGGAGGCGAACTCGCCCTCCTCGACGGGTTCGACCTCGACCGCTTCCGCCCCCGCGCCGTCCTCATCGAGGACCATGTCGGAGGCGACGATTCGCCCAACGCCCGAGCCCTCGCCTCCCGCGGCTACACACACGCCGGGTGGATCGCCTTCAACCGACTCATGATCCGCACCGACGAGCCCGACCTCCTCCTCCGCGCCCGAGCGCTGCTCTACACCACCGACGCCGGCACCATGCCACCCGAGCCCGTCCCGCAAAACGCCTGAGCATGCCGCTCAAAATCGACTGTGCGCCACAAGAAACACGCCCGACTCACGCCCGTTCCGAACGGTCCGGCGCGGCCGTGTCGCATAGACTTGTCCCGTTTCGCAACACTTCCGGGCCCGCGTCCGTTCGCGTCCGCCCGCACTCGTTCCCAGGGGAGTTTTTCAAGCCATGGCCAACACCACCATCAATGTCAAAGAAGTCCTCGGAGCCGATGCCGAAGCCCTGCTCGGCTACAGCAACACCGCCGTCTCCAAGGACCGCCTCCACCTCCCCGGGCCCGACTTCGTCGACCGCATCGTCGCCAGCTCCGACCGCAACCAGGCCGTCCTCAACAACTGGCAGCGCATCCTCAACACGGGCCGTCTCGGCGGCACGGGCTATGTCTCGATCCTCCCCGTCGACCAGGGCATCGAGCACTCCGCCGGCGCGTCCTTCGCGCCGAACCCCGACTACTTCGACGCCGACAAGATCATCGAGCTCGCCGTCGAGGGCGGCTGCAACGCCGTCGCCTCCACCTACGGCGTCCTCGGCATGACCGCCCGCAAGTGGGCCCACAAGATCCCCTACCTCGTCAAGTTCAACCACAACGAACTGATGACCTACCCCAACACCTTCAACCAGATCCCCTTCGGCACCATCCGCCAGTGCTGGAACATGGGCGCCGCCGCCGTCGGCGCGACGATCTACTTCGGCTCCGAAGAGTCGGGCGAGCAGATCCAGTATGTCGCCGACATGTTCGCCGAGGCCCACGAGCTCGGCATGGTCACCGTCCTGTGGTGCTACCTCCGCAACCCCAAGTTCAAGGTCAACGGCGTCGACTACCACACCGCCGCCGACCTCACCGCCCAGGCCAACCACCTCGGCGCCACCATCCAGGCCGACATCGTCAAGCAGAAACTCCCCGAGCTCAACGGCGGGTTCACCGCCCTCAACTCGGGCGATTCCTCCTACGGCAAGTTCAACAAGAAGATCTACACCGAACTCGCGGGCTGCGACGAAAACGGCGGGGGCGGCCACCCCATCGACCTCTGCCGCTACCAACTCGTCAACCAGTACATGGGCCGCGTCCCCCTCATCAACTCGGGCGGCGCCAGCGCCGGCGCGAGCGACCTGAAGGACGCCGTCACCACCGCCGTCGTCAACAAGCGGGCCGGCGGCATGGGCCTCATCTCGGGCCGCAAGGCCTTCCAGCGCCCGATGAAGGACGGCGCCGCCCTGCTCAACGCGATCCAGGATGTCTACCTCGACGAGAGCGTAACGGTCGCCTGATCGATGCGCCTCGTTAAGACCCCATCAGCATCGGCGTTCGCGGAGGTCATTGCCTCCGCGAACGCCGATCTTCTTCTGTGCTCTCCGTATGTTGGGATCGGGCCTTGCGAGTCGATTCGCGATAACGCGAAGCCGAATGTTGCAGTGACTCTCTTGTGCGACCTGCGAATTCAGACGGTTTTGTCAGGCGCGACAAGGCCGGCGGCAATATCGGCACTGCTCGAGCGAGACGGTCCGACGCAAGTTCTGTTCGCTGCAGGAGTTCATGCGAAAATCTACATCGCCGATCAGCGGTATGCGATGATCACTTCCGCGAATCTGACAAATTCGGGCTTGTGTCGCAATTTCGAGTACGGCGTTCTACTCGATGACCGGAATGCTATATCTGAAATCAGCGAAGATATCCGTGCGATCATGCCGCTCAGTACTCCAGTCTCCCAACCGGATCTGGATTGGATGGAGACGGTCTATCAGGAACGAGGACACATGGTCAGATTTGTGAACGATCATCTCGGCCTACGGATCCTTAATAATATGACGGCCGGGATTGCAGAGGCTCATGAGCGGTTCTTGAGAATCAGTGCCCGAGGACGACCTCCCCACGCAATCTTCGCGGACGCGATCCTGCACTCACTCGTCCGTGGTCCACTCACGACGCCAGAAATCCACGGGCGCGTGCAGGCAATCCATCCGGACATCTGTGACGATTCGATCGATCGTGTTATCGATGGTAAACACTTTGGCAAAAAGTGGAAGCATGCGGTGAGGACTGCTCAGCAACATCTGAAGAAGGCAGGAAAGATCGTTAGGGACGGAAAATACTGGGTGCTCGTGGAGTCGCCGACACGCCCCCGGCAATCGAGTCGAAATGGACCACTGCGTTTAGACGAGAGTAATGACTAGGTAACCGAACTTCGCCATCCCATCGCGACCGTCGCGTTCAAATCTCACCCCGCAGCGCCGCCCGCCCCCGCCAGCCCGGCCGGTCCCACAGCAGCCCGAACGCGATCAGCGCCAGCCCGCCGATCAGCAGCCCCCATTGCAGCAGACTCGTCATGATCCACCCTTCGCCGCGGCTACCGATCAATGTACCGCCAGCCCCGCGACGGGGTTCACGCCGCCGGACCCGCCCCCGCACCCGGCTCTCGGCCCACCAACCCCGCCGACTCGCCCCAGCCCCGATCCGCGGGTATCCTGCCCACCCCAGGAGTCGTCGCAAAGGCGGCACTCGCACACCCACACCCGCACACCGCGTAAACGGGACTCGCACCATGAGCACCGCACCACAGCCCAACTGGGCGGGCAACCCGCAACCCTCAGGGTCCAGCTGGGTCCCCGCGATGCTCGTCGGCGCCCTCATCTTCGCCGTCGGGTGCGGGTCGGGCCTCATCACGGGCTGGTTCGCGGGTGCCGCGAACAACTTCGGCAACATGTTCAACGGCATGGTCGGCCCCGCCGACCTCGTCATCGACACCGAGTACCCCGACACCATCCGCGTCGGGCAGCCCTTCGAACTCGTCATCCGCGTCACCGACACCCGCGGCGTCGCCCGCGAAGTCAGCGATATCGACTTCAGCGGGATGATCTGCGACGACTTCACCTTCGGGCCCGTCACCCCACAGCCCGCCAGCGCCGACGGCACGATGTCGGGGTACCGCGAAACCGTCTTCAACGCCCCGCTCGCCGCCTACGGGACCGCGGAGTTCCGATTCACCCTCACGCCCACCGTCGCCGGGGATTACTCCGACACCGAGATCACCGTCTACGACGCCAACTACAACTCCGAATTCCTCTATCTCCCGATCACCGTCGAGTAACCACCCCCGCGAGTGACACGCCCTTTTCCGATCCCCCGCGCACGCGGGGGATTTTTCTTATCCTCACCGACATGAAGACCACCACCCTCGCCGTCCTCGCGCTCTCCGCCCTCACCCCCCTCGCCACCGCCGGCACCTACCACCTCTACTACTTCGGGGGCCAGTCCAACATGGTCGGGTTCGGCCGCGCGAGCGAACTCCCAGAGGACATGCAGGGTCCGGTCGATCACACCCGCATCTTCTTCGGGCAGATCCGCAAGGACTTCGAGCCCGCGGAGGGTGTCGGCTGCTGGTCCGACCTCACGCCCGGCTTCGGCGTCGGCGCCCGCACCGACGGGGTGACGCCCCAACCCTCCGACCGGTTCGGCCCCGAGCTCGCCTTCGCCCGACGCATGCGCGAACTCCGCCCCGACGAGAACATCGCCATCATCAAGTACGCCCGCGGAGGCACCAGCATCGACGACCGCCAACCCGCCGCCGGCACCTGGGACCCCCACGACACGCGAGGCGACGGGGAGACGAAAGGCATCAACCAATACGACCACGCCCTCGCGACGATCTTCAACGCGATCCGCGTCCCCGACATCGACGGCGACGGCGAGCCCGACACCCTCATCCCCTCCGGCATCGTCTGGATGCAGGGCGAGAGCGACGCCAACGCGTTCGTCTCCGCCGCGGACTACGACACCAACCTCGCCGAACTCATCGAACTGCTCCGCGCCGCGATGCACACCGACGATCTCCCCTTCGTCATGGGCCGCATCTCCGACAGCCGCCTGAACGCGGGCGAAGACAAGCCCCAATGGAAGCACGGCGACATCGTCCGCGCCGCCCAGGCAGAGGTCGCCGGCGCCGACCCCCACGCCGCACTCGTCACCAGCACCGATTCGTACGGCTACTCAGACCGAGCCCACTACGACACCGCGGGCTACCTGGACATGGGCGCGAAGTTCGCCGAAGCAATGGACGCGTTGCGCGAATCGGATTGACTCACGCCGACTCGCCCGCCCGCTCGATCACCGCGCCGACCGCCGCGAGCCGTTCTTCCATCCGCTCGTAGCCCCGGTCGAGGTGGTACACGCGGTTGACGGTGGTCGTCCCCTCCGCCGCGAGGCCCGCAAGCACCAGCCCCGCGCTCGCCCGCAGGTCGCTCGCCATCACCGGCGCGCCCTTCAGCGTGCGCACGCCGCTCACCACCACCGTGTTCCCCTGCCGGAACAGCCTCGCCCCCATCCGGCTCAACTCCGCGACATGCAAAAACCGCTCGGGGAAGATCTTCTCCGTCACCACGCTGTTCCCGTCTGCCAGGCACAGCAGCGCCATCAACTGCGCCTGCACATCCGTCGGGAACCCCGGGTGCGGCTGCGTCGTCACCTCGATGGGCTTGAGCACCCGGTCCGCCGCCACCCGCACGGCGCACCGAAGCGGGTCGGCGTTCCCGTCCACGCATTCGACGCGCACACCCACCGCCTCGAGCCGGTCGGTCACACTCAGCAGGCAATCCAGCGGGCAGTCCTCGAGCGTCAGCACGCCGTTGGTGATCGCCGCGGCGCACATGTAGGTCGCCGCCTCGATCCGGTCGGGCAAGACCGCGTGGTCCGCCCCGCCAAGCTTCTCCACGCCGTGCACCGTCACGCGGGGCGAGCCCGCCCCCTCGATCTTCGCCCCCATCGCGGTGAGCAGCCGGGCGAGGTCCACGATCTCGGGCTCGCACGCCGCGCTCTCGATGACCGTCGTCCCCTCCGCCAGCGTCGCGGCGGACATCACATTCGCCGTCCCCAGCACCGTCGACCCGAACGCCCCGCCCAGGAAGATCGTGTCCCCCCGCAGCCGCCCGCCCGGCGCGCGCGCGATGATGTCCCCCCCGTCCAATTCGATCTCCGCGCCCAGCGCCTCCATGCCACGCAGGTGCAGGTCCACGGGCCGGTCGCCGATCGCGCACCCGCCCGGCATCGACACCCGCGCGCGCCCCCGAGCCGCAAGCAGAGGCCCGAGCACGCAGATGCTCGCCCGCATCGTGCGCACGATGTCGTACCGCGCATGGCTCTCCGAATCATCCGTCACCCGCAGCGTCTCGGCCCGTCCATCGCCCGCCGGTCCGCCCGCGATCTCCACCCCCAGCTCACCCAGCAGGCGGCGCATGTTGCCGATGTCCGCGAGATCCGGAACCCCCCGCAGCGTCACGGGCTGGTCGGTCAGCAGCGCCGCCGCCATCAGCGGCAGGCTCGCGTTCTTCGACCCATTGATGCGGACTGTCCCCTCGAGCCGGCGCCCGCCCTGAATCACGAATCGGTCCATCGGTGCCTCCTGCGCGCGCCGAGTCTACTCAGCCCCGCCGGAGTCATCGGCTTCTGCGCCGATTCCGCACCACACGCCGCGATGTCCCGAAGACCGATCAGCGAGGACGGGGCGTGTACAGCCACCGACCGCCGCCCCCGAAACGGTTCGCGGGCGCCCGACCCCCAAACCCCGCGCCGGGCGTCGTAAAGATAATGATCTGCTGAGGATTCCGGTTCAGCGTCATCCGCCGCTGCGCCGCGATCGTCGGAGGCGGCACCTGCGGCCACTCATCGATCGCCGTCAACGCCCGAGGCTCCGCCAACGCGAGATTCTCGTTATTGCGCGCATACTCGGGTCGGTACCAGTCCGGGACCGACGCCATCGCCGCCGCCACACCGGGACCGCTGAACACCGCCGCGGAAGACTGCCCCCGGTTCGCGCTGGGCAAACCCTCGCTCCGCCGCGCCACCGGAAGATCCAGCGGCGCCGCGCACCCGCCCAGCACACCGCCCGCGAGCAATGCACCGAGCCCGGCCACAAGTCCGAACCCGCGAAGAACCCTCGCCCGTCCCTGGATTGTCAGCGCATCATCTCTCATGGGGGTCTAAGGGGCAACCCGCGTGCCGATCGCCGCCACACCGCCGGAAACACCCGGAACGCCATCGAGAGCGTGCATTACCGGACTCGCGTTGCGCCCACGCAACACGCCCCGTTCCCGCGAAACACCAGCGAGACCCGGGGAACGAAGCGCCCGGACCCGCCCCGGTTATTCGGAAGCCGATTTCTCCGCGATCGGTCGCAGCATCCGCGCCGCGGTCTCGATCGCGGCCGCCATGCTCCCCGCGTCCGCCACCCCGCGCCCCGCGATGTCGAACGCCGTCCCGTGGTCCGGGCTCGTGCGCACGCTCGGCAGCCCGACCGTGATGTTCACCGACCGGTCCCGCGCCAGGAGTTTCACCGGGATCAGCCCCTGGTCGTGATACATCGCCACGACCAGGTCGAACTCCCCGCTCACGGCGCGCCCGAAGATCGTGTCCCCCGGGAAGGGCCCCTCGACCCGCATCCCGTGGTTCCGCGCCAGGTCGATCGCGGGTTTGATCAGCCGATCCTCCTCGTCGCCCAGCAGCCCGCCCTCGCCCGCGTGCGGGTTCAGCCCGCACACCGCGACCCGGGGTGACGCGATCCCGAGCTGCCGGCACCCCTGCACGCCCAGGTCGATCGCGTCGAATACCTTCCCGATCGTCAACACATCCCGGATCTCGTTGAGCGGCACATGCACCGTCGCGAGGCTCACCCGCAAGTCGGGTCCCTCGAACATCATCGCGAACCGGCGTGTGTTGAACCGCGACGCGAGCAGCTCCGTGTGCCCCGGGAAGCGCGCGTGCCCCGCCGCGTGCCACGCGCTCTTGCTGATCGGCGCCGTGACGATCCCGTCGACCCGCCCGGGCGTCCCCGCCTCCAGCCGCGCCGCGTCGATCGCGTCGCACACCCACCGGTAGCTCAGCGCGCCGTTGAGCTTGTGCACCCCGCGCTCAAAGCGGATCGCGTCCCCCGCCCCGATGCCCCGCGCCGCGCGCACCTCCGCGTCCGAATCGATCAGCAGCACGCGGTGCCCCAGCGCCGAGCCCAGGAGATCAGAGCCCAGCAGGTCCGAGCCCCGCTCGATCGACCACCAGAAGGGCTCGACCCCCAGAACCTCCGCCGCCGCGTGCATCGCCGACCCCGACCCGTGCACGATGAACCGCGCGTTCGTCGTCGTCGCGAGCAGAGACTGCACCACGATCTCGGGGCCGATCCCTCCCGGGTCGCCCATCGTCACCGCCAGCGTGGGCGCACCCCCGCCCGTCGCCTCGATCGTGTCGTCTCGGTCCGTCATCGCAAGAGTTTAGGGGAGCCCCCGACCCGCGCCGCTCACACCCGGAAGATCGCGCCCATCTTCTTGCCCAGCAGGCTCGAAGCCGTCAGCAGCGTCACCGTCAGCAGGCCCATGCCCCACACGCCCATCGCGCTGGCGATGTAGGGCCCGTCCCCGAGCCGGAGCGTGTACTCGTAGATCTTCTTGGTGATCGGGAAGTGCACCGCACGCTGCGCCAGGATCAGGCTGTCGGATACCTCCAGCATGCTGAACGAGAACACCAGCAGCCCGCCCGCGACAAGGTTCGCCGTGATCAAGGGCAGGATCACGCTCCGGATCGCCCGCACCCGGCTCGCCCCCAGGTTGATCGCCGCTTCCTCGAGCTCGCCCGAGGTCTGCTCCAGCCCCGCGACACTCGAACGCACGATGTAGGGCAGCCGCCGCACCGCGTACGCGATGATCAGCAGCGGGAACGGGTTGGGGTTCTGCCCCAGCACCGCGAGGTCGAAGACCGTCCCGTCGAGCGGGCCCCCATCGCCGAAGGGCCACCGCAGCGTCACCGCGACATACCCGAACGCGAGCACCAGCCCCGGAACCGCCAGCGGGAGCATGCAGAACGCATCCAGCAGGTTGCGCCCCCACGCGGTCGTCCGCACGATCAGGTACCCGATCAGCACGCCGATCCCGATGTCCAGCAGCATCGCCGCGAACGAGAGCCCCAGCGAGTTGGTGATCGAGCCGAACGCCTCGGGAGAGCCCAGCGCCTGCGCATAGTGATCGCCCGTCCACCCACCCGGGAGCACGCCCCCGTACCAGCTCGTGGGCTCCGCGAGGCTCACGATCACCACACCCAGGTGCGGCACCACCGCGATCAGCGTCACCAGCGCGAACGCCAGCGTCCCCAGCCAGCCCTTCGCGCCCTCCAGAGGCTTCAACCCACCCGAGCGGCTCGCACGCGTCTGCATCGAGTGCCCCTTGCGCCCGAAGCTCCACTTCCCGAGCCCGTACAGCACGATCGAAACCGCCAGCAGCACCACCGTCAGCGCGTACGGCCGCGCCGACCCCTCGACCTCCTTGAGCCCGTTAAAGATCTGGACAGGCGTGACCTCGTTGTAATCGAACATCAGCGGGGTGCCGAGTTCGGTGAACGACCAGATGAACACGATCGTCCCGCCCGCGAACAAACCCGGACGGATCAGCGGGAGCGTGATCCGCGTGAACCGCCGCAAGGGGCCCGAGCCCAGGTTCTCCGCCGCCTCGCTCATCGCCGGGTCGAGATTCGCCAGCGCCGCCGTCGCGTTGAGATAGATGATCGGGTAGAGGTGAAGCGCCTCGACGAGGATGACGCCCCAGAACCGGGCCGTCCCGATCGGGTCGAAGTCCGTCCCGAACATCGCGTTGAACGCGCCCTCGCGCCCGAGGATCGCCCGCACCCCGATGGCGCCGACAAAGGGCGGCAGAATGAGCGGCACCAGCACCGCCGCCTCGAAAACCTTCTTGAACGGGAACGAGTGCCCCGCGCTCAGGATCGCGAGGGGCAGCGAGATGACCACACAAAGCAGCGTCGTGCCGATCGCGATCGTCAGCGCGTTCACGAGCCCCGACACCGTCGTCGGGTCCTCGAACACGAGCACCAGGTGGTCCAGCGTCCACCCATGCCCCGTCGCGGGGTCCGCCGCAAACCCGCCCCGCACCGTCAGCAGGATCGGGTACACGAGCAGCAGCGCGAGCAGCAGGATCGACGCGAGCACGAGCGATTGCTGAATCCACTTGCCGGACTTCATGGGCCCAGTCTAGGAGCACCCACCCCCGCCCGAACCCCGCGCGGGCCTCGCCGATTCACGACGACGGGGGCGTCAGCGCCGAGGGCCCCAGCGTCTGGATCGTCAGCGTCCCCAGCGACCGACCCGCCGCGTACGCGTTCAACTGATCCAGCGTCACCGCGTCCACGCGCGCCGCGATCTCGTCCAGCGAACGGGCCCGCCCGCGGTTGTGGATGTCCGCCGCCAGCGCGCCCGCCCGAGCCGCGGTCGATTCGCCGCTGAACACGATCCGGCTCTTGATCCCGTTCACCGCGCGACGGAACTCCTCTTCCGTGATCGGCGCCGCGCCGTTGATCCGCTCGAGCTCCGCGACCAGCACATCCAGCGACTCCTGCGCCCGCTCGGGGGTCGTCCCGACATACGCCGTCACCGTCCCCGTCTCCTTGCTCGGCGCGTACGACGCGTTCACCGCGTAGCACAGCCCGCGCTTCTCGCGCACCTCCGTGAAAAGCCTGCTCGACATCCCGCCGCTCAGCACGCCCACGAGGATCCGCTCCAGGATCACCTCGTCATCGGGCTCCCGCGGCGCATCGTGCACCACCACGATCTGCACCTGCGACGAGTCGTCCTCCTCGTGCCCATACCCGCGCGGCGCGTCAGCGCCCGTCTCGTACGCCGCGCGCTCACCGGACCAGCCCGTCAGCAAGCGATTCAGCACATCCGCCGCCAGACCCGCGTCGATGTTGCCCGCCAGCGCGATGATCGCACCCTCAGGCTGCGCAAGCGCGCGCCAATCCGACGCGAGCCCATCGCGTGTGAGCGCCACAAGGCCCGCCTCCGTGCCCATCCCGCTCCGATTCAGAGGCGATGGATAGTGCCGAGCCCGCGCCGCCAGCACCGCGCGCTCCTGCGGATCGTCCGCGAGCGACGCGAGCCCCTGCAGGCACAACTCGCGAGCGGGCCCGATCGACGATTCGTCAAACCGAGGCCGCAGAATCGTGTCCGCGAGCAGCGGCGCCACGCTCTCGAACCGATCCGAGAGCATCGTGGAGGACACGCGCGTGTAGAAACGCGTGTTCTCCGCCGAGCGCGTCGCGCCGAGCAGGTCGAACGCATCCGCCTGCGTGCGTGAATCCAGCTCTCCCGCGCCGCGCAGCAGCAGTTCGGACCACATCGTGGCGCGTCCTTCGAGCGCATCCGGATCGTGCGCATCGCCGACGGGAACAAGAAAACGCGCCGCGAGCGAGCGCACGGTCAAATTTTTTTCAACAACAAGTGTCGCGCCGTTGTCGAGTGTCGTCGTGATGATCTCGGGCATGTGTTGATCCGTGTGAAAGGTGTCCGCGCGGAGTGTATTCGCGCGCGGCGCGCGATGTTCACGCCAACGCGCAAAGAGCAATCATGCGTTGATATGCACCGATCATGCGTCGATTGCGCAAGAACTCGTCGGTATCGACCGCTCTGCGCACAACGCCGCGGCGCACCGCGCGTCGCGCGCGCAAACGCAGAGACGCGCGCGACGAAACACGCAACGACATCGCACGCGATCGCGCAGACAACACGAATCACGCGCGCACACAACGAGATGCACGCGCGCCATCGGTTGCAGATTGCGCGAAAGTCGGTATGTTTCGATCAGGCGCATCGCTCTGAGCGCGTTGTTTGCTCAAGCGACGCACCGTTCGGCTCCGATAGAGCCAAACAGTGGGGCCCGCGCGTGTGGGTAACGCGCGGCACCCCGTCGGTTCACTCGCCTGAGGAACACCGAGGAGTACAGCAATGGCCAAGAAGGCTGCGAAGAAGAAGGCGACCAAGAAGGCCGCCAAGAAGAAGGCAACCAAGAAACGCGCGACCAAGAAGGCCGCCAAGAAGAAGGCGACCAAGAAGAAGGCCACCAAGAAGGCCGCCAAGAAGAAGGCCACCCGCAAGAAGGCCGCCAAGAAGAAGGCGACCAAGAAGAAGGCCAAGAAGAAGACCGCCAAGAAGAAGGCGACCAAGAAGAAGGCCACCAAGAAGGCTGCCAAGAAGAAGGCAACCAAGAAGAAAGCCACCAAGAAGAAGGCCACCCGCCGGAAGGCAACCCGCCGCAAGGCCGCTCCCGCCGCGGCCGGCTGAGCGCATTCATCCGGCAAGCCCCGGATTGGGTTCCCCAGATCCGGGAGTGGTGCGCGTCAGTGCCCTCCCCGGTGAACAGCCCGTGGGCGTCCGTTGCGAAACGCGATGCCCCGCACAACGAACCAGTCGGTTCAGTCTTACCCGAACAGGGGGTTCCGCCGAGCGGAGCCCCTTTTTCATTCCGCCAATCCCACCCGACCGGGCCCATCCGACCGGGCCCCTCCGACCGGGCCCCTCGCCCGCGCCCGACGCTCGCCTCGGCCCGACTCTCCGGCAACCGACCGCGGTAGCCCCCAGCGCCGATCCGCGCGACAATACCGAGCCATGAACCAAGATCCCTCCGATGCCACACCCATCCACCAGGCGCGGCGCCAGGTCCGACGATTCACCGAAGGGGTCCTCCGCTGCGACGAGGAGGTCCAGCCCGTCCGTTTCATCATCGACGGCCGCGACGCCTCCATCGTCTTCCCCGCCGAACTCGAACAGCCCCAGGGCGCCGTCCTCTACATCCCCAACGACGGGTTCGACGAGATGGCCCTCCTCCTCGACACCGAGAACTTCGACACCGCATTCGACGAAGCGAAAGACCGACACCAGGCCTACCACGGCCACCCCGACCTCGTCGATTGGTTCCGCGCACGCATCGACTCCGCAAAATGGCAGAACCGCGTCTTCGAGGGCGCCGAAGTTCTCTCCCCCAACACGCTCCGCCCCTGCGAACCGGCGCTGGTCCGCACGCTCAACGCCGACCGCGACCGACTCGCCGAGGTCACGAGACTCCTCACGGGCGTGAAGCCCGAGCAGGCCGTCTGTGTCGGCGTTGACCCCATCGGTATGGATGTCCGCACGCGAGTCGGGGTCATCCGCGTGGAATGGCCCCGCGAGATCGAGTACCCCGACCAGGCGCCCCGCGTCATCGAGGCCCTCCTCAGCGATGGTCTGTCCGCGCCGAGCGAACGCGACACATCGAGAGAACAAGACGACGGACCGGCGAACCGATGACGATGCCCCCCAGCTCTTTCCGCCCCCCACCCGGCGCGACGCTCCGCGAGGCCCACGCCCACCTCGCCCAGCACGCCCTCGCGCTCTCCATGCTCGATCTCGCGACCTGCTCCGACGCAGGCGACATGCTCGAGCGCGTCACGATCCGAGCCGAGTCCGATCGAGCGAACCAACGACCGCTCCTCGCGGGCGGCGCACGCCCCGAGGCCTGGCCCGCACGCCCAGACAACGAAACCGCCTGGCCCCCCCTCGCCGCGATCGACGCCGCGACGGGCGATCGTCCCTTCTGCGCCTGGTGCTTCGATTACCACGCCCTGCTCGCCAACACCGCCGCCCTCCGCGCCGCGGGCGTCACAGATGAAACCCCCGATCAGCCCGGCGCGATCTTCGCGCGGGACCCCAAAGGCAACCTCACGGGCGTCGCCTACGAGCACGCCGCCACCCGTGTCTGGGACGCCGTCATCGGGGACACCCTCCGCGATCCCGACGCCCTCGCAACCGGACTCCGCGACCTCGCGGCGCACCGCTTCGTTTCCGTTCACGATCTCAAGGCCCAGCCCTGGTTGGGCCCGCTGCTCCGCGATCTCGAGGAAAGGGGCGATCTCCCGCTCGACACCCACCTCTGGCCCCTCGTCGAAGACCTCGAAGCCGTCGCCCGATCCCGCGCCGACTGGGAATCACAACGCGTCCGACTCGCGGGCGGCAAGATCTTCGTCGACGGAACACTCAACAGCCGCACCGCATGGATGCTCGACCCCTACACCGATGCCGACGAGCGAGGCCAGCCCGGCCATCCACGGGGCATCGCGATGATGAGCGAGGACGAGATCGAGCACGCGGCCCGTCTGTGCGACACGCTGGGCCTCCCGATGGCAGCCCACGCGATCGGAGACGCCGCCGTCCGCGCCGTCCTCGACGCGATCGAACGCGTCCGCCCCAAGACGCCCGGCTTCCGAATCGAGCACGCCGAGTTCGTCCACGAGCGCGACATCCCCCGCTTCGCCGAACTCGGGGTGATCTGTTCCGTTCAGCCCTGCCACATGCTCTACGACATCGAGGCGCTGCAGCGCGCGGCGCCCGACCGTCTGGAGCGTGTCCTCCCGCTCCGCGCGCTCATCGACGCGGGATGCGCGCCGGGGGAATCACTCATCTTCGGGAGCGACACACCCATCGTCCGCCCGGATCCGGGAGATTCCGTCCAGGCCGCTATCGCGCGTCGCCGCGTCAACGCCGAGCCGTCCGACGCGATCGCGCCGGCGCAGGCGATCACCGAGCTCGAAGCGTGGAAGTGTTTCGAGAACCCGCCGGAGTGACCGGACGCCGAAGCTTCGCTCACTCCTCGCCGGTTTCCAACACCCCGCGCAGCCCCAACGGCGCGGTGGGACGCCGCAGGTTCACATCGAAAAGAAACTCCGCGAGCCGACCCGGGGTCTGATACTCGATCTCCCCGTCGAGCTCGTACCGCATCTCCCCCGTCGCGTCGAACCGAGAGAGCGGCACCGCGTCCGCCGGCACCACCACGGGCAACACCAGCCGCTGCTCGCCGAACCGGGGGACCGTCACCCGTGCGAGCCGCTGTCCCTCGAACACGCGCCGGCCGTCAAGCGACAGCGAGTAGGTCGCCCGCTCGAGCGGCAACGCCTCCTCGTTGCGGTTCTCCGCACCGATCGTGAAGTCCAGCACCACCGCTTCATCCGTCCGCTCGCGCTCCGCGACACTCACCACGCTGAAACGGGGCGGCACCGCCGACGAACAGCCGACAGCCGTGAGCACGATCGCGATCATCAACGCGAGCGCAACCGGGCGGGACGGAATCCGGAACAGGCCTGTTGAAAAAAGTGGGGCGGTCATACCGCCGCAGCGTAGCAGCGTTCCGCCCGCCGCGAGCACCGCGGTGCGTCAGGACCGGGAGCGTTCCCCCAGGACGACCCACCGGTCATCCCGCATGTCGGGCGCCGCCTGCAGCGCGATCATCAAACTGTCGGTCTCGCCCGCGTACTGCACCCACCGCACCATCACCCCCGCCAGCACCGCGCTCGCGACCCAGCCCAGCAACTCCATCGTCAGCCGCCGCCGATACGCGATCATCAGCGTCAGCGCAGGCAGCACCGACGCGAGCTTCCACGCCGACAGGTACCCGATCGACCCGTGCGACATGATCAGCCGAGCCAGCGGGTTCTCCTCCGCCATCCCCGTCGTGCCCAGGTACAGCGCCGTGATATACAGGTCCGCGGCGCTCATCGCCGCGATCAGCGCCGCGAGCATCAACACCCGCGTCCCCCGCCCACGCCCGAACAGCCCGAGCCGATCGCCCGTACCTTGTTCGAGGGGCGACGCCAGAGACGACGCCGAGGCGAGCAGCGGGGCAGCGGCACTGGGGTGAACAGCACTCATGATGCACCGCCATCGGCCCGACACTCGTACAAATAGAGCGCCGCTTCCCCGATCCGGGCGTCCCCCCGCCCGAACGACCCCGCCAGCCCTGAATACCCTGCCCCCAACGCCCGACAACCGCCGCACCGAAAGGCGAGCCCCGTGCCGATAAGCCGGCAATCAACCGCACAGCCCCGCCGAGCCCGAGACCCCCGCGCGATCACCGCCGCCGCGGTCCTTCTCTCGGTCGTGCTCACCGCCCCATCGCCCGCCCAGATCCCCGCACCAGCCGACGCCTCAGCCGTCTATCTCGACGATTCCACCCGCGCCGCCGAAACCCTCGCCCAACTCGACCAGCTCATCCGCGTCGGCAGTCTCCCAGAGGCCGCACGCACCCTCCAGTCCCTCCTCGAAACCGACGGCGATCGACTGATCGCTTCGCCCGCCGACGACAACCTCTTCCGCCCCGTCCGCGGCGCCGTCCACGAAGCGATGCTCGCGCGGCCCGCTCTGCTCGAGAGCTACAGCGAAGCCCAGGAGCCCACCTCCCGCGCCGCCCTCGATGCGGGCGACCACGAAGCGGTGTACCGCGACCGTTTCCTCACCCCATCGGGCTTCGAAGCCGCGCTCCGCGTCGCGCAGCAGCGCCTCGAAGACGCACGCTTCCACAGCGCCCACCGCGTCCTGATCGAACTGGAATCCCACCCCGCGTTCGCCGCGCGGGTCGCCGACGCCGCCCCCCTCGCCGCGACCATCGCCCGCTACGCCGCAACCCCCGCCTCGATCGAAACCGCCCGACGCTGGGCCGAGCGCGCGGGCCTTCCCGAGCCCGAGACCGCGCCCGCCGAAGCCCCGCCCACGCTCGGCGCCCGAGACCGCGCCGCGCTGCCAACCGACCCGCCCGAGGGCCCGCCCCCGACCCTCGACGGCATCGTCCCAACGCCCCTCTCCACCGCGACGCTCCCCATCGCCACGCCCTGGGCGGGCCAGTCCCCTCGCACCGCCAACCGGCCCGCGAACTGGGCCCTCCCCGCGATCCTCGATGATCTCACCATCATCAACGACGGCGACGCCGTCACCGCCTACGACCGCTTTACCCTCCGCCCGCGATGGCAGTTCCCCCCCGCGCCCGAGGCCGCCGCCGATCAGATCGGACGCGACGCCGACCGCAGCCGCGGACGAACCCGACTCATCGAGGACCCGTCCACCGTCACCGTGCACGGCGACCTGATCCTCGCGCCCATGGGCAATGTCATCAACGGCCGCCGCGAGGGCAGCCCCCTCATCGCCTGCCTCCGCCGCGCCACGGGCGCCCCCGTCTGGCGCGTCCGCGCCGACACGCTCCACCCCGATCTCGCGGAGGCCTCCGTCCGGGGCCCCGTCGTTGTCCACGCCGACACCGCGCTCGTCATGCTCCGCCGCAACGAGCGCTCCCGACGAACCATCTCGACCGCGATCGCCGCGCTCGATCTCCGCACCGGCGCCCTCCGCTGGCACCGGTTCCTCGGCGCCGTCGGCGCCCTGCCCTATCAGCAGCAGACCCGTTCCCCCCAGGCGATCGCCGTCATCGAGGGGCTCGCGCTCGCCGTCGATGAGATCGGCATCATCGCCGCCGTCGAGGCCGCCGACGGCTCACCCCGATGGATCCGACGCGCCATCGCGCTCGCCCCCGAGAACCAGACCCGCCCCTGGTCCGTCCACACGCCCGTCGCCGCCGGCGCCGGCGCCGCCGCGCTCGTCTCGCCCGACCGCACCCAACTGCTCCGTGCCGATCTCGCGTCGGGAACGATCGAATCGAGCCGGGGCAGTCCCGCCGGCAGCGACGCGATCTATCTCCTCGCGATGCCGGACGCGATCGCCGCCGTGGACGCGCTGGGCGTCTCGTTCTTCGACCCGCTCGACCTCACCCGCGCCGCCCGCCCGCGAGTCGACGCGCCCGCCGCCCACGCACCCTTCATCGGGCGCGCCGTCGCGTCCGCCGGCGCCGTCTACGCGCCCGTCGAATCGGGCGTGCTCGCGATCGACACCGACGCCGGCACCGCGAACCTGATCCCCCTCGACCACGCGGGCAACATCGACATCGCCGAGGGACAGCTCCTCGCCGCCGACGACACGCGCCTGCGCAGCTATCTCGCGTGGGAGACCGCCTCCGCGATCCTCCAGCGCCGCGCCGACGCCGAGCCCGACAACCCCGAGCACCCCGTCTCCTTCGCCGAACTCGCCTACCGCGCCGGAAAGCCCGACTTCATCGTCCCCGCGATCGACGACGCGATCGCCGCGATCGCCCGCGCCGGCGTTGCCGATGCCGCGCGGCGCACCGGCGCCCGCC
>MDTG01306622.1_pt1 | contig 20916 bp, 11 predicted proteins | sample 811421 | NCBI WGS metagenome assembly MDTG01 (sample SAMN05326645, study PRJNA326480) | marine metagenome | isolation source: seawater | place: Pacific Ocean: South East | collected 2011
AGGATCAAGAGCAGCAGGATCAAGAGCAGCAGGATCAGGAGCAGGAGGATCAGGAGCAGCAGGATCAAGAGCAGCAGGATCAAGGGCAGCAGGATCAAGAGCAGCAGGATCAAGAGCAGCAGGAAACTGCTGAAGAAGTTGACCAAATGGAAGAGCAGGATGCGGAACGTCTTCTGGATGCTTTAAAAGATCGAGAAAAGAATGCCCAGCGTCGCCGTTATCGAGCAACAGGAGAGACGTATGGGAAGGATTGGTGAGCGATGAGGTTATTGATGGTTCTTTGGATCACCTACGTATCGATAATTCCAGTTTTAGCTCAGGAAATCCAATTTGAGGCTTCTGTAAATCGTACAAGCGTTTCCCAATCAGAGCCAATAAGATATGTGTTACGCATTATTTCTGAAGAAAATTTGTCTAATATTCCTTCTCCTTCGTTGTCTGTAGTTGCGTTTCATGTCGAAGGTCCATCTGTAAGTACTCGTATGGAAATGATAAATTTTAATACAAGTTTCACGCGAGAATTGGCCTATGATCTTTATGCAAAGAAAACAGGTAATCTTCAAATAGGACCTGCAGAGATTTTGCTGGGCGGTAAACTATATCAAACACGATCGATAGACGTAGAAGTTGTAAAAGCCCAACAGCGCAAATCACAATCGGCTGGAGCGAATCAAAGTTTTGATATAAATGAACATTTGTATTTGCGGATAAATCGTGACGCAGAAAAGGTTTATGTTGGACAGCAATTAAATATTGAATTTGACTTGTTTTATCGACATCAGTTGTATAATGTTGGATTTAAAGAGATTCCAAATTTCTCTGGCTTTTGGAATAAAGAACTGTGGGTCGCTAAGCAGTTAGAGCCCCATCGTCAGGTGGTTGAGGGTGTATCATTTAATGTGGCACCCTTGAGAATTATTGCACTTTTCCCAACAAGGCCGGGAGATCACGTCATTGAACCGATGACAATAACATGTGATATTCCGGCTCGTAGGACAGGTAGAAGTAATATGCTTGACGATTTCTTTTCGTCAGATCCATTTGGAAGATCTCAAAGTATTTTGATTCAGAGTGATTCATTGGCAATAGATGTGATCCCCCTGCCGGTTCGGGGCCAGCCAGAGTTTTTCACTGGTGCGGTAGGCAATTTTAATCTTTCAGCGATAGTTTCCCCTGAACGGGTTAGAGTCGGTGACCCAGTTACGTTACGCATCGAGATTTCGGGTGAGGGTAATTTTTCGGCAGTAAAGAATGTTAAGTTAGATGTTCCAGAAGGAGTTAAGCTTTACGAGCCAACTATTGAGGAAGAGGAAACTCTTGTAAAAGGTCGATATGGAGGACGTCGCACATATGAATATATACTAATTCCTCAAAAAGAGGGTATTCTTGAAATTCCTCCTGTAAAATTTGCTTATTTTGATCCGGATATAGAGCAATATATCATTCTAAAATCAGATGCAATATCTGTTCGGTCCGATAAAGGGGATTTGAAAGAGCAGGCTGAAAATGTTTATAGCTTAAAAAGAGGAGATATTGAACGTGTTGGGAAGGATATTCGACACGTTAAACCTGATTTAGATGTGTGGGTAACCCCAACAATGTATCACACGTCCCATTTGTTTTGGTTGCTTCAGATAATGGCTCCATTAGCTTTTGGAATATTCTTTATAATCGACTGGCGTCGTCAGCGTATAGATGGAGATTCTGTGTATGCTCGTCGCCGAAAAGCATCTGAAGATGCCGTAAACCAACTAAAGAATATTGATGAATTATTACAAGATGGAGATTCAAATGTTTATTATACGTGTGTTCAACATACTCTTAAAGAGTTTTTAGGAGGTAGATTTAATGTGCCTTCAGCAGGTATGACTACTGAAGATTGTGTAAAGGTTTTGACTGCTGCAGGTATTACTTCAGAATTAACAGAGCAAACGCGTCAATTATTTGCTATTTGTGATAATGCTCGTTTTGCTCAAAAAAAATTAACGATTGAAGAAATGAAAAGTGTACGAATTCAACTTGAAGAATTGATTCAATCTTTGGAGCAGCAAGCATGATATTTTTTGCTTTAGGCCTCTTTTTTTCATCTTTTGATGTTAGAGCTGAATCTGTTGTAATGAGTTTATATAATGAGGCAAATGCTCAATATAGAGAAGGAGATTTTACTACTGCTATAGCGGGATACGAAAAGGCAATTGATTCTGGAGGAAAAAATTCGTTTTTATTTTATAATTTAGGTAATGCATATTTTGAAGATAAAAACATTGGCAAAGCAATTTTATGGTATGAACGAGCTCGCAAGTTAGCCCCTCGAGATGAAGATATACTGGCAAATTTACGCTTTGCACGTCAAGTAAAAAAGGATCGAGAGCCTGAAGATATTGGTGACATAGAAAGATTACTTGCTAATCTGTTTAATTTCCCAACTATGAACGAGTTGAGTGTGATTTATTCTATTAGCTGGGTTTTTTTATTTGTTGTTGCGGGTTGGTGTGTATGGTATCGGCATTGGAAAGGTAAACTTTTTATTTTGTCGCTGGTTTTTGTGTTTGTTTCTTTGTTTTCTGGTATTTGGTTGTTTTCGAGGACTTACTTTGATGCGGAAGAGATTCCAGCGATTATAATGAATGAAATAGTTACTGCGCGTAGTGGACCTGGAATAAATCAGACGGAAGTATTTGTTGTACACGAAGGAACGAAGGTTTATGTGAAAAGAAAAGAAAACGAATGGGTTTTGATACGTTTACATAGCGGATTAGGAGGTTGGGTACTCGGGTCCCAAATAGAATCGATATAGTACTTGAGTAGATATTGAAAAATCTGACATAATTTAACAATATATAAGCACAATAAATTTAAAAACGGAGAGATCATTTTAAATGGCAAAGCTGAAGGTAGGAGTCATAGGAGTTGGTGGTATTGCTCGGACACATATGCCAGGTTGGGCTGCTTCTAATAATGCAGAGGTTGTAGCTGGATGTGATTTAAATGCTGACGTACTTAATAATTGGGGAAAGGAGCATAGTGTAAAAAAATTACATTCTGATCCTGCCGCGTTATTTAGTGATTCGGACATTGATATAATCGATGTTTGTACGCCTAACATGTACCATGCACCTTTGAGTATTGCTGCATTAGAATCTGGTAAACATGTTTTATGCGAAAAACCCCTTGCGCCAACACCAAATGATATTCGGCAGATGATTGAGGCTCGAGATAAATCAGGTAAGATGCTTATGACGGCTCAACATTTTCGTTACCAGGGCTCTGCAATGGCTATGAAGGCTGAGTTAGATACGGGATCTCTCGGGCAGATTTATCATGCTCGTAGTTGGATGTTGCGCCGTGCTGGAGCGCCGACTGGTGGGGGATTCATTCTTAAAGAGCATAGTGGTGGCGGTCCGTGTATTGATATTGGTGTTCATATTTTAGACTTAACTCTTTGGTTCATGGGAAATCCAGAACCTGTTGCCGTAACCGGTGTGGCACGTGCTGAATTGGCGAACCGAAACGGAACCTTTAGTCAATGGGGACGAAAAGAGATTCCACCTGAATATGATGTAGAAGACTTCGCAGCTGCATTTGTTCGCTTTGAGAATGGAGCGACACTCGTACTAGAAGTCAGTTGGTTGTTGCATCATGATACACAAGGAGAGGATATGCAAATGTGGCTTTATGGGACTGACGGTGGAGCTCATTGGCCGAAGTGTGAAATTTATGAAAGTAATCTTGAAACGCGACAGCAATATAATCGTGAATTGAAGTTGATGCATGATGGCCTGGAAGCACATGCCGAGGAATGCGTCGACTTTGCTAGAGCAGTTGCAGATAAATTACCATCACCTGTACCTGCCGAACAATCCTTACAGGTTCTAAAAATATTGGACGGAATTTACAGAAGTCAATCATCTGGAGGAGAAGTTAAATTAGACTAATTAAAATGAATTGAATGAAGTTTACTTAGGATCTTTTTTGACCTTCTCGGATTGTCATATTTGCCGGTGTTGAATGCCATGTTGACCATAATGTAAAAGAGTTTGGTTAAGGTCTTTTTTTATTATTAGGCTTTCCGTACTTAGTTTTACTTCTACACCGGCAAATATGGTTCCATGGGCGGTTATACGTCCAGACTTCTCTATACGTTTGTTTTCTTCTAAGAGTGCTTTGCGCTCTGAATTCATTTGTTCTTGTGCGCGTGTTGCTTGATATAGTTTCGCGATGAGGCTACCTAATTGCGAACGTCTTTTCTCCGAAGCACGCTGTAAAATCGTTTTGACGCGATCGGAATCAAAAGCTCTTATACCTAACATATTCAGATAATGATCAATTGCATTGCGTAGCTGAGTTAGTTTTTTTTCCAGTTTACTTAGTTTAATTGCTGATACTGGATCTGCAATAATTCCGACTGTTGTGTTAGCTGCTGTAGCAGATCCTATTAGTCGCGCAGATATAGATTCTGATGCAAGAATTTCACCACCTACGATGCTTCCGCCGCGATTTCCTCCGCCAGAGTGAACTACAACATTCCCCCCACTTCTTACCTGCGAATTGTATATATAACTGCCAATATCAACGTCTCCCTGAGCTAAAAGTGATGCGTTTTGTAAGAATTTTGTTTGAACCTTTCCTAGCGAGAGCAGTCCTCGAGCAATAACGGTAGTTTTTTCTCCTACGATTCCTTGAGAAACAAGTACGTCACCCTGTGCTATTAGTTTTGTTCCTGATTCAACCCCGCCACTCACTGTAATACTTCCTCCCGATTCAATAGTGAAGCCAGATCGAACTGTGCCTATAACGTGTACATCCACAGGAGAATTAATATTACCGGTATTGTAGTCAACGTCGCCTTTTACGGTGTATAACGGTTTCACATGTACGGTATTTCCATATACGTGGACGTTTCCATCTATCTCTGCTTTAAAAAAAAGGAAAGTTTCATTTTTGATGTTTTCGACAATTACATTTTGTCCTGCACTATAGTTTATATTTTTTCCATCCGTTGTTGGTTCTTCTTCTCCATATATATTTTTTTGGGGTAAACCTTTCGTTGCGGGGGCTACAGTTGCCAATAATTGATTAGCAACAACACCGATAACGCTATTTCGTTCTCTAAAATCGATACTTCCGTCTGGTAATATTTTTCCTGCATGTAACTCTGGATCAAAGGTGTATTCAATTTGGCTATCGGTTCCAGGAATGGCTTCGTCTCCTACAGCTATTTTTGTTTGTCGGAATGTATTGATAGAAGAAAATTCTGAACACATTTTTTTTATGTTTTTCTCGAAGACCCCATGACATATTTGGAGTTGTTGAAGAGCATCTTCAACCCATTCAGCTTTTACAGATGATGGAAAATGAATTAATTCGAAGTGGACATAAAAAGCCTTCATTTTCGATTTGTCTATCCAAACGGGCGGTACGATCGAGACCATACCGCCCTCAAAAATGATATAACCTAATTGATTAGCAATTATTCGATCCTCTTCTAAGCGAACATTGTTTCCCATTTTAATATTTACATCATGGCCCGGTAAGAATTGCTCTTTGCCAAACACATCTGTACCAGATTCGCCTTGAGTCGGTAAGTGTATTCGGGCTATAGTTTGATCTGGTAAGGCAAGAACAGCTTTAAAATCAGCTGATACATCATCTAAATAGTCCATTTTTATGAGTTTGCCAGCTTTTGCTGCCTTCTCAATCTCTGAATCACTAATTTCTTCAGTCCAACGTAGATATCCATTATTTCCGGGGATGGGTTGTTTCCCAATAGCGATTACTTGAGAACAATTGATAGTTTGACGGGAATCAACTTTTGCCAGAGCGAGTATATTTTCCAAGGAATTTCGATCTATGCCTTCCGTAATAAAATAACATTCCTCAACGGCCTTACGAAGATCTTCGACGTCTGTATCTACATTTCCTGCCAGGCATATTTTTTCCATCGTGGCTTCTTGGCTATCTTTTTGAATATTTACGACCATCCATGACATAGCAGAAGGACCAAAATACATAGGATGCGCCTCTTCGATCTCGTGAAGGCTTCCTTGATTATCTTCGCCGAATTGTTCCAGGAATGTTTCTTCTAAATCGGACGCATCTTTTGGTGAACGCTGTCGTTCATTTTTATGAGATCTACTCAAGATTTTTACCCTTTGGCATGATTATATCCAAGAGCACGCACTGTTGTAAATCTTAATATATTACAAAGTGGATATTTAAGGGAATGCAAAACTTATTCAATTGACCTGAGTATTATATTTGAGTTGCAAATATTAGCTTCTTCATTCAAGCGTTTTGCAATTTTCCTGATATTACACTCATCTAAAAATATGTTGATAAGCATCTTATTTGCTAATGTTTGCAAATTTTAAAAATGAATCTGCATCTAAAGTATTCAGGACGTCATTTCTTTGAAGCCATCCTTTTCGTGCAATTCCAATACCATGTCTTATATGATCTAAACCAGATTGATGATGAGCATCTGTATTAACGCTTATCATAACGCCATTCTCTCTCGCTAATTTTACATGCCTCCAATCTAAATCAAGTCTGGATGGATGAGCATTTATTTCGATACTCACATTATTAAGAGCTGCCTGCTCAAAAATCTTTTCTAAATTCAATTCGTAGCCAGGTCTTTCTAATAGAAGGCGACCTGTTAAATGACCAATAATACAAGTATTTGGGTGCTTGATGGCCCGGACTATTCTTTCGGTCATTTTTTCGCGATCCATATTAAATTGAGAATGGATCGACGCAACGATAAAATCGAATTTCTCTAATTCTTTGTCTGTGTAATCCAGTGATCCATCCGAAAGGATATCGGATTCTATGCCTTTGAGAATTTTAAACGGTGCCATAGTTTCGTTTAACTTGTCTATTTCTTCCCATTGTCGTTTGACGCGGTCAAACGACAATCCGCCGGCATATGTTGCCGTTTGACTATGATCGGTTATCCCCATATAGCTAAAGCCTCGTTTTTTTACGGCTTTAGATAAATCAATTATACTGTCAACCCCGTCACTATAATTAGAATGCATATGTAACATACCAACAATATCTTTAACATTAATTAATTTTGGGATCATGTTATCAGAGGCGGCCTCAATTTCTCCTCGTCCTTCTCGCAACTCTGGTGGGATATATTGTAAGCCCAATGCGGCAAAAAAGTCACTCTCTCCGCCACAGCGAATTCGTTCGTCGTTTTTATATAGGCCATATTCGTTGATCTTGCATCCGCGCTCAATTGCTCTTGCTCGTAAGCCAACGTTATGCTCTTTACTTCCAGTAAAGTGATGTAGAGTGTACGGAAATTCCTCTTCAGATACGATGCGAAGGTCTACCTGCAGGCCACTTTTAAGCCGGATAGCACTCTTTGTCTTTCCATGTTGAATTACTTCTTTTACCGAGGAATGAGTTATGAAGATTTTTGTTACTGCTTCTGGATCGGTTGAGCTAATAACAAAGTCAATATCTTTGACCGTTTCGAGAGAGCGACGGAAAGATCCAGCGATCTCAAATTGTAGGACGCATGGACTGTTTTTTAAAGCATCATACAGTGGTTGAGTCTCGTTGCTGGCTATATCTATTCGAGTTCTAGACTGATTTTCTTTTAAGTGGTCAATACCCTTTAATATATTATTCTGCGTCTTCTCACCAAACCCTTTTAGTTCGCTTAGACTGCCATTTTTGCAAGCAATCGAGAGCATCGTGATTGTTTCAATATTAGCTTTTTTATGTAAAACAGATATTTTGCGTGGGCCTAAGCCCGGAATCCGCAACATTTCCAACAATCCATTAGGAATAGATTCCTGGAGTTTATTGAATGTCGTAGATGATCCAGTACAATAAAAATCTTCAACCATAGAAGCTACGCTTTTACCGATCCCTTTTATATCTGTAAGTTTTTTGCCTTCAACCAAGATCCCAATGTCTTCTTCCATATTCTCAAAAATTCTTATGGCATTGCTGTATGCACGAATTCGAAAAGTATCTGCTCCACTTAATTCAAGAAGCGTACAGTATGATTCGAGAAATATGGCGACCTCCCGTGTAGTTTTCACAGTTTAGAATCTCCATTCTGAAGAGAATAATTGTTGGCTTTTAACATTAATAAGGTTTCACTTACGAGCTTTGAATTACCGGCAACTAAACCGTTTTCTATTAGAGTGTTCTTTTGGTTATAGGAACGCACATTTCCATTTAGATTCAGCATACATCCACCGGCTTCACGGATTAAGAGGTCTCCAGCACAAACATCCCATTCATTTTTTGGTTGAACGCTAAAATTAATGTCGTAGTCTCCGGAAGCGACTAATGCGAGCTTATATGCAACACTTCCAATAGGGAGTATCTCACCCATAAACGAACGAAAGGGTTCAATTTCCCGTCTGTCGTATTCACTACGACTGACCGCGACAGAAGCTTTCGAAAGATATTTGCATTCAGTACAAAAAATACGTTTCCCATTCAGGAAAGTACCTCCGTTTCTGATAGCGGCAAAAAGTTGGTCACGCGCGGGATTAAACTGGACACCAACAACAGGCATCCCGTTATCAACAAGTGCTATACAGATAACGTATTCTGGGATTCCCTCAACAAATTCGCGCGTTCCATCGATCGGGTCAATGATCCAAACCCGTTGTTTAGTCAACCTTTCGTTGCTATCTGCATTTTCTTCGGATAGCCAGCCGTAGTCGGGGAATGCGCCTTTAAGTCGTGTCTCTAGTAGTCTATTTACAGAAATATCGGCTTGTGAGATTATATCTCCATTTGTTTTTTGCGAACTTCTTTCTTTGTCACCTAGTAGTTTTAATGTTATCCTACCCGCTTCTCTTATAGCGTCAATTGCTGTTGATAACTCTTTTTTCAAGAATAAATCTCCTTTTAAACAGTGATAGGGAAGTTATAGAGTTAAATTAACATGAGCAATGAATAGCTTGGGTGGGAAAATTGTTTGACATAGGTCTAACTTAAAGATAAATTGCGGAAGAAGTAAAAACCGAAAGTTTTAGGGATAAATTTTATGTTTCGTTTACTGATATCGATTTTAGTATTTGAATCTATCTCCATCTATGCGCAAGAATTTTCACCGACCCTGCTTCCTTTGCTACGAGAGCTTAAATCTGAAGGGCATTGGGGCGAAGCAGTATTAAATAGTGGAAAAATCCGACAAATAAGAATAGAAAGTCTTAAAAAAGATAGCGTAGAGGTAATTGAGATTTATGGTGCTTTGCAGCGTAGATCCACTAATTACAGTTTTAACGATTTTAAATCAATACGCGATCTAGGAAGCCAGCGTATTCAGGTAAGATATAGTATGATGGGTAATTCTAAGTCAAAAGTTTTTGCTTTGGGCTCTGAAATAGTCTTTCCAGGAACTGGCTATTGGTACGTAGGCGATAAAAAACAGGCATTGGCTCTATTTTCTTTTACTGGCATTGCTCTCGCAACTGCATTTATCACAGGTGATGACGCCACGGCCGGCTGGTTACCATTGCTTTCCTGGGTGAAGATTGCCTCAATATTTCAATTAAATGATAAGATAAATGCTATAAATAAAAACTCAATCCAGTGGGATGTAGGATTTTCCAAATCCTCGACTATCCATGACTTATTAGCAAATGTGCGAATAAAAGTAAATTTATAACGTATTCTCTAAGAGAGGATTGAGTTATGGGTTCACCGACTGAAAAATCTCAAAAAAGAGTAAAGAAGTTAATTGATGCTTATACATCAAAATCTGGGACATGTGCACATCCTGATTATGATACGATGCATTCTGTGTTAATGGGGTTGGCAAGCAATCTGGATGAGACGGGACGTCCGCTATGTCCATGCAGGTTTTACCCTGATAAGACGGAAGAAATAAAACACAGAACTTGGATATGTCCATGCGAGGATATGCAGATATACAAATACTGTCATTGTCTTCTGTTTGTCACCGAAGAAGGTTTACCCATAACGGAATATTTACCAAGTGGTCACGAAGGACGTGATATTTATGGAATTGTGAAGGATCCAACACCAGATAAGGGTCGTCCTCTTCGTGAAAAAACAGAAGCCAGGGAGCAAGAGCGTATCAATAGGCCGTCATAGCTGAAATACTCAGATACTTTCAATTAATTTCAACAAGAATTTTGTTCTTAAAATTATTCCCATATTACTACTTCAATGCGCCGATTGAGAGTTTTATTTTCGGGTGAATTATTAGGAGCTATAGGATAAACTTCACCGTGTCCTCGTGCTATAATCATTTCTGAATTAATAAAATCGTATGATTCCGTGAGATATCTTTTAACAGCTTCTGCTCTATCCTCAGAAAGACGAAGGTTTGAATCTGCATCCCCATCACTATCGGTATGGCCAACGAGAAGAATTTTCGAAGGAGAAAAACTTTCGATAAACCTTGCAATTCTGTCAAACTCGACGGCAGTACCAGGGTTAAGTGACGCTTGACCAGATGCGAAGAGTACGCTTGCATTGAGTGCTAAGCGTGGCACAACGTAGTCGTTCTTCATTGCAGTTTTGTGCAGTATCGTTGCAATTTCAATATTTTCATTCGAGGTAAATTCACCAATAGATGTCTTTTCTTGAGAATCTATTATTTCCATAGTTCCAACATAAATTCGCATGGTTAGGCCGAAATTTCGGTTTACTATTTCTTTCCGATAAACGTTTAAAGTGTCTCCCGTATTAATGTTTGCTTCTTGCCCGCGATCGATTATGTAATTGATCGGTGCTACGATAGAATCAGAGGATACTAATCCATGATTGAACGGACGAATAAGCGTTATGATTTTAGGAGGAGAATATTTTAATTTCGATAGATCTTGACATAGTGTCGGATTGTTGAAAAAAAAGATCAATACAAGGACTATCGTTTTTTTAAGTATATTTTTCATAAGATTTTTTACTTCTTAACCGTCTTGATAAATTAATGACGAGTTGTTTTTGATTCCTGGAATGATTCGGTGAAAAGAAAGAAATCGTCAAAATCAATTTTTCCATTAGGTGCCAAGTCTATACTTGGGTTCCAAACAGCATCTGTCAACGTTTGCCCGAAAACATCTGCAAGAATAAAGAAATCGATCAAGTTAACTAATCCGTCATTATTGAAATCACCTGGGTTTACTCTTAGTGTGAAAGAGGGTTTTATTGGTGTGCTTACAGTGGTTGCTATGCCGTAATCATCTGAGGCCTGCAAATAGAGGATGCCGTATGCAGATGTATTACGTGCTGAAATAGATAAAAATTGTGAAGAGGCATCAAATTCGAAACTAAACAATCGGTTTGGTGTAATATGAGCCCTCCATGAAAGTTGGTCTTCATTATGATTCGATTCTACAAATTTATTCAAGTCTACAGTTGTTTTGTTTAAGCCGTATAATGTCACTTCCGGTAGCTCACGTATTATGATCTTCTTTCTTAGTTCTTGTTCGGTAGAAAAAGAACTGTTTGACTCGACATGAACTATGTCGAGTTCGGTCACTGATCTACTCCCTAAATTTGTTTTGCTTGAGTGACCAGAATCGTGGATGGTAACTTTGAGGGTCTGCTTTGCGGTAGCCCCTTGTTTGTCAGTTGCAATAAATTCTATTCTTTTCAAACCTTTTTGAGATTTGTTTCCTGAAATAGTAGCAGTATTCAGTACTTTATGGATGCTCACCTGTATGCCTGATTCAGGTATGGCATTCCAAGTCAAAGAATCTACTGGTTCATCGTCCATTGCAAAATGATCAAGTGAGAATTTAAAAGTTTCTCCAGCTCGTAAAAAAATATCAGGAAAGGCCTTCATTGTTGGGGTAGGATTGGTTATTACTACTGGTACATCTACAGTCATTTTTCGACCTAATATAGATTTCGCGATAATAGTGAAAAACGTATGGCCCTTGAAATTATTAATGGTTTTTATATGAATCAATTTCGTCGATGCTTCATACGTGGCGATTAGAGTTTGTGGAGATTCTAAAATAATTTCGTTAGTCTGGAGTGATATGTAAGGAGATAAATCAAAAACAATATTTTCTTGAGTTGGGAAATTTATCGTAGGCACTTGGGTCAATAGTGGGTCTATTTCATCCAGAGCAATAATTACTGTTCCACTGTCTTTTCCTTGATAAGGATCCTCGATAGCAAGATCTAATGTGTAAAATTCTAATCGGTCCTCCACTGGCGGTTCCCAGATTAAAATGTTTTTTTGTAAGATAGCTCCTGGAAGTCCATATTTAGAAATTGACCAAGTAAGAGTTTCAAGAGAGTCATCTACGTCATTGACCCAACTATCTAATTTGGTATGAAGCGTTTCCTCGTCAGATAAATGCAGAGTGTCTGGAGGAGACAGGATGGGCGCGGAATTTACTCTTTTGATAGTCAAAATTAGAGTGTCAGTTGAACTGCTTCCATCCTGATTATGGGCTTTAAACACGATCTCTCGTTGTCCGTGGAATGTTTGCAGTGGGCGTAACGTTGAGATGCCGTTCGAGTCGATTTCCACAGCGACGATAGAATCATGCTCGGCCGTCCAAAAAAGATTTGGAGGTGTACTGTCAATATCTTCGGTTGACTCATTGAGGTCGATTCTCGTTTTGCGCCCTTGTAAAATTGTTAATCTGTCCATACTTAATTTGGGAGGATCATTTTGAGGTTCGACCACTACGATAAATTCCTTACTTTGAGATATTCGACTTAGGTCTTTAGACTCAACTTCTAATGTGAATAGGCCATTTATCTCTTGATCCGTCCAGATTTTTAGTATTTCCTCGTCTACAATATGGTTTACGTAGAGGCCATTTGAAGGATAGAAGTTCATTTCTAATTCGGATGGAGTGTTGTCGGTATCAATTACTAACGACGTCAGAGGTATGCTTAGAGTGTCGTCTTCAATGATGCGCAAAGTATCTAAAGATGAAAATACTGGGTAATCATTAACTGGCTGAATATGAATAAAAATATTCTTTGACGTTTCTAATCCTAAAGCATCTCTTGCTGAAATGGTTAATGTATCTAAACCGTAATGGTCTTCAAGAGGTCGTATAGTAATTGAGGTGTCAGTTAAAATAACTTCTGTTTTTTCGCTACTATATCCGATGGTTAAATTAGAATCATCTACGTCATATATTGTATGCTCCATAGGCAGTCTAAGCCCAATAGGATCATCTTCGATAAAAAAATATGAAGATTCTAATTGAATTAAAGGTGCGTCATTAGAGATGTTTGTGAGGAACGAGTCCGATGGTAAACTTTCCAGAGCACTGTGTTTATTATCTGCATCATTTCGAGCTATAAGAAAAGTCTTTTCATCGTCAATATCTGTATCGTAACGTAATGAAGTAAAAGTTATTTTTCCGGATTTTGCAATTGCACTATTGCCAAATAATTTTCCAGATCCAGAGGTGTAAACCTTGACTGTATCTGAGAAATCGCTATCAATAAGTCCATTCTCATCAATAGCAAAAAGCGTTGGTTGTTGCGATAAGAAATTACCGCTGAGACTGCCTTCAGGTTGTCGTTCGAATACTATCTTAGTAGAGGTTATATCAACATTTATAGATTTTGAATCATCTCCATCAATCGCTGTACCGTAACCGCCAATGTTTGTAGACAAAGCCCCAATTGGTATTTCCACAGCCATTCCATGATTCTCTATTGCATTTTTCGAGAGAACAACTGAGAGTATGTAGTAGTGGGATTGGTCTGCTTGCGGTATTCTTGCAGGGTAAACAGATATGAATGCTTCCTTCCCGACCGAGAATTTATCTGAAGATAGAGCGCCAATGCGTGTTGCATTAGTTAAAGTGTTATCCACGTTTTCATACAGAAAGAATGTGCTCACGTCGCTTTCCTTGAAGCCGGTTGCTGTTTGCAAATCGCGAGCAGTAAAACGCATTCCATTAATACTTGTTTTTCCATTTCCAGTAAACTTTATACTAAAACATTTTGTTTCGTTTCCTGGGGCAATGTCGACTTTATTTGCAGGGCCGATTTGGCCATCTGGTACTATAGTTCGAATTCGATTATTCCCTTGGTCGACAACGAATAAAGTATCACCAAAGTGATAGAATCCGGTTGGATTTTTCCATTGTGCACGATTTGCCGGTCCATTGTCGCCTTTGAAGTTAGCTATTCCGTTACCAGAGATTGTTCGAATATGGCGATTGGGGATTATCTGACGTATCCGTTGATTAAATCGATCTGCAATATATAAGACGGAGTCTTCGTCTTGTATTATGTGGCTTGGATATGCCAAAAGGGCGTCAACAGGTAGCCCTCCATCTCCAGAATATCCGGGAATACCTGTTCCAGCAATTGTAGTTAGATTTCCGTCGACTTTGCTTAAAAAGCGTATCCTATGATTTTCGCTATCGGCTATATAGACGTTTCGTTTTGTGTCTACAAAAATACCTAGAGGAACTTTAAGGGTGGCTTTAGTCGCTGTTATATTATCAAGAAACAATCCGTCGGTGGTATCAAGGCCGGCTATAGTGTGAATGATACCGTTGCTATTTATACGCCGTACTTTATTGTTCCCAGTATCTGAAACATAAATGGAATCTCCTCGTATATATATTCCAGAAGGTGCATTTAACTGAGCAGATGTCGCTGCACCGCCATCACCAGAGAATCCCCTGACTTGCGTTCCCGCGATAGTAGTCATATTGCCACTGGTATCTATACGTCGAATAACATGATTGCCGGTATCCGTTACATAGATATTGCCACTTGCATCGATTGCGACTGCTGTAGGTGTATTTAAATTTCGTGTAGTAGCAGTGCCATCACCGTTAAATAATGTACTTCCGGTTCCTGCAATCGTTGAAATAGCTCCGCGGTTGGCACTAATGCGTCTTATGCGGTGGTTACCTGTATCTGCGATATATAGAGAGCCATCATTTGCACGCAAAATGGAACTTGGTCCACTTATTTGGGCATTTACAGGTGTAGCACCATCACCGGAAAATCCCCTTATTCCATTGCCTGCTATTGTTGTTACAGATTGAGCTTTGGTCATTGACGGAAGCATTGCCAAAAATAAGATGATAACCTGTTTTAAAGGGCGGTTTTTGATTAGCAAAAAGTGCATATAATAAGTTTTGGTTATGTTGATTATTGTCAACTGTTTGTATAAGCAATTAAAGGATTTGAAGGTGCGAGCGATATATTAAAGAGTAACCTTCTTTTTATTATGTCGGCTAGAAAACGAAAAACATGAACATTCTTCAAATATATTCGTTTGTTTTTTTTCTTGTAACCACAAGTGCAACAGTATCTTGGGGTCAATCTGTTTCGGTGTCACCTATGGGACTTCACAGGGTACCCTTCGGAGCTACCGTCGATAATCCATTTTGGCAGCGTTTGAAGATCGAATTGAACGAACACCCTTCTGCCGGAGATACAATAATTGTCCGGTTACCAGCTGAAATTGGGATAGCTGATACAGATCGGGATGGAGATTTATTAGACGAAGTTAATGTAGAGGATACTTTTGGTATAGGCACTGGTTATCGATTAGCTACAAGTGTAAGTAACCGAAGGATTGTAATCAAAAGTACATATGGCGGGCTTAAAGGGACTATTTATATACACTTTCCTATTATTACACCGCAAGGAGTTAATTCCACTCGACTTGCATATGGCCAAATTTCATTTTCTAATGATAAAGAGCAACCTGTCTCAGCTGGTCAAATTATGTTAGAAATTGTGCAGCCCCGGAATTTGAATACGGTTAATTTAAATTCCGTTTTTAATAGCGCATTGAGTGACACAACAACAAATCTACAGGGAGATATTTTTCCAACTGACTATGGCTTAAGTGCGGGTGTACGGTTCCCAGATTTTTTGCAAGATGAAAGTAACAATATCGGAAGGTATGGGCTTATTTCCGGGAACATAGTATTTGACGGTGACAATAATAACGATACTCGCTTCATTGTTTGGATTTCAACCGATAAAAACTTGGATCGTGTTTACCTGGACGTAGCCTCTCCAGCTGTTTCGGCAATTACGGGACTTCCTATTGAAACGCTTGAGGGCGAACTGATGGATTTCAAGTTAAAGGTTGATCATCTTGATGAACTTACATATTACGTATATATCACTTCCAATTTGACTGGCGAATTTCCATTGGCAAGAAGCAGAGGTTTTCGCGTAAAGCACGAGCCTGTTTTGTCATGGGTCGGTCAATTCCAGAGTAGTAATAGCGATTTTTTAGATTCAGGAAATTTACTAAATTTCGACACAGGAGAGCCGGGAGTTCAATCAGAATCTCGCAACTCTATACAAATTAATTTTCAAGCAATTGATTACAACGATTCTGCAACGGTAAGCCTTTACTATGCAAAAGCCGATACTCTCGACAGCTCCAATTTAGTAGTGAGTGGATCTGCTCCTAATCTTGTTATTGATGCTCTCTCCGGAGCAGAGCCGATAGATTCTACAAAAACACTTTTGGAAGGAAGGGATACGAATCAGTACTGGAATATTGCAACGTCGGATTCCGTTTTTGTTCCAACTGGTGACTACTATATATACGGTGTTATAAGTGATGGAAAAACGCATGCAGTCAAAAGGTCTGAATACTATTTTAGCGTACGACACTCTCCGTTTATAGCGTTAGATGTAAGAGACGACGAGACTATCCAAACTGGGGGGACTCTTGGTGAACGCTATTATACCTTTACCTGGAATGGTGATCGAGGCCACGAGGGCGATCGAGCAATAGGAGATAGTGCACAAATATCGTTGTACTATAGTAATAGATTTGATTTTTATATCCCTGGCGGGGCAAGCGATCTTATTTCAGCTGCCTCTGATTCTACGCAGGATACGCACCTAATTATTGCCGGACTCGAAGAGAAATCCGATCGACGCATCGATAATCAATATCAATGGGATTTCTGGACCTATAAAAATCCTGACGATGGTGGAGTACCTCGAACAGGAGTCGATTATGGGATCTATGCTATCGTCGAAACCGATTCATTGCGACGTCTGGTTCGGTGGAATGATGAATCAGGCGAGCCAAGGGTGCTACAGTTTAATCACGAGCCATTTCTTAGAATACTAGAGCCAGCGAATACTTTTGAATTTAATGGTCTGCAGGGATTTGATGTTGTATGGGATGTGATCGACGTAGATGATGAGGCAAAGATTTGGGTTATATTAACGTCGGCCTCAGCTGCGGAAGTTTTGGGAGATTCTACTAATTACGGTGCTTTGCGTTCTGATGGAATGATTGATTGGTTAGCCAATTCGAAAGATGGTTGTAGTTCAGGTTCTCAGTTATTAACAGAAAACAGCCCAAAGAGATTCAGTGTGCGCCCAGCTACACTTGTCAAGACTATGTCTTGTATGCAAATGCCGATTACTGATGGGGATTATTACGTATATATCGTAGTAGATGAAACTTTGGAAAGTCTCCCGAATGAAAAGGCACTGGCACTTCGCGCTCCAGGTAGAATAAAGATTACAGGTCTGGGACCGACTGGTGCTATTGGGTTGTCTGGACCAAACTTAGAATTTTTGCCTGCTATTGTTAATGCTGGATCATCGGGTGACACGATAACGGTACAAATTTATCCTAATACAGGTGGAGAAGAAGTCGATTTGGTGACAATTTTTGCCAGTGTCGATACTTCACTAATTCGAATTGTAGATCAGGTCCCAGGTCAGACGGGTGTTCAACCATTTAAATTGTCGAATGACGCATTGGGGACAGTATTGCGTGATACTTTGCAAGTGATTCAGGATAGTTTGTATGCGGGACAATATCTCGCAGATCTTATTTATTATGAACAAGTAGGGACAAAAAGATACGATGGCCGGCAATCTCTTGGATCTATTCAATTTGTTACTCGTGATACTGTTGGGTCGACTTCTGTCCGTTTCAACCATTACGGAACGCGTAAAACAGCTTTTTATCGATCCGGAAAAAATTTAGCACATATTGCTTCACAAGATGCTATGACAATAAATATCCAAAATCGCGGAAGTATAAATGGAAGAGTCCCTCTACAAGGGCGGAAAGATTATAGCGGGCTAACAACGTTTTTTTTAAGAAATAGGAATAGTTTTGAATCTATAACAGATACAAGATTCATTGCGGCTAATGATATTGATTCAACGATGTTGGGAATACAGGATACACTCTCCGTTGACGGAAGATTTTCTCTTATAGATATACCAAGAGGAGAATATCAGTTAGTAGTGCGGAGATCCGGCTATTTAGATGGGCAAATTCCATTAGTTCAAATCGAAAATGGAAAAACAGTTTCTGATGTCCAACCTACTTTTCAAATGGATGGTAAATCTAATCCAGGTTATTTGATAGGAGGGGATATAACAGGTTACGTCGATATAGACGGCAAATCATTTTCTGACAATGAAATAGACCAGCTAGATATTGATTACGTAGTAGCCTATTTCGGTCAATCAGTACAATCAGGTGACGCAGCTTCTTTCGCAGATATTGATGGAGATAGTCTCGTATGGATTGCTGATCTAAATATGGTAGCTGCAAATTTTAATTCTCAAGGAGTTGCACCAGTCTTCAAGGCGACGACTGGAGGATTCCCAGGCATAGCTACGATGAATATTCTTTCCTCCGAATCAGATGGTCGCCTTCTGGTCGAAGCGAATGTAGAAGGTGTTTCAGGTATGACAGCGTACGTTGTGCGAATCAATTACGATTCGGAATCACTGCGATGGATAGGTGCTGAAGATTTTTCATTTTCTGGTTACCAAAGTGTAGTAGCGGAACATAGGTCAGAAGATGGGATAGCTTGGGCTTCGGCTTTGGTTGGATTTGCCAACGGTGCAAATAATAATTCTAAGTTAGCGAGTTTCGAATTCGAAAGAGTGAGATACACAGCCACACCAGTCGTCGTCACGGAGATAGAATGGATTGATGTTTCGGGTACTCGCCATAGAGCAAAAATAGGTTCGTCCTCGCAAAAAGAAGCATTTTTGCTTCCTAATGTCCCCAATCCTTTTAACCCGCAAACTCAAATAAGCTTCAACCTTCCTTTTGAGGGTAGGTTAGATCTTAGCGTTTACGATACATTAGGCCGGATAGTCCGTGGTTTAGCAAATGGCGACTCGAAACCAGGTTTGCACACTGTAGTTTGGAATGGAAGAGATAATTCTGATCGAGAAGTGGCTTCAGGTACATATTTTTTACGTTTGCGTTTCGATGATGTGGTAGCGATTCGTAAAATGTTGTTAATTCGCTGAGCTTATATCGTGAGCGGATTGATATTCGCGTTGATGATTTTTGCAAACGAGCTGATTGCAGATAACGCTTTACTCTCGTTACATACCCACAGCTCTGAAGTTGTCAGCGTTGGAGATACGCTGATGATTGATATAGAAATTGATCCTAAACACTCTTCATTAACATCTGCTAGTGTATATCTTCGTTACGATGCTGATTTATTAGAAATAATTTCAGAATTTACTGACTCCAATAGTGAAATTATACCTTTTCGTACTGGAAGTTTTTGGGAAGCGAATGTTTATCAAAATTCAATCGGAAAGAACAAGGGCGAGTTAAATTATGTTGCCGTTACCGGTCGTAATAATAATGGCTTTCGAATTGTAAGCTCTGTTTCGGGTAGCTTAGCCCACCTACGTTTTCAAGTGAAATCTGTTCCTGATTCAAGCAGGAAGGCTGAGGTGAAGATTGAAACAGTAGGTCGTAGACAACCATCCTATACCTTGTTGAATCAACCTGGTGTACGACATTTTTTTAATTTAAAAAGAAGTAAATTAGAATGGGAAATCTCTCCTGATTTTCCGGAACTGAACTATCCTACAACCGATAACCAGAATGACAATGTTAAAGGCAATGTTGGGAACCACAATGGTGGTAGGCTATTTTTGCTTGAGGATGATTTACCTAAAGTATTCAATTGGCGAGATCTGGTCGATTCAAAAGAATCGATGAGTTTGAATTACTTGGGTGTGAGCCGTGGTTTAGACGCGAAAATAGTTGTGGACAGTATATATGTAAAAAGTGCTCCAAATAATTTTGGAATGGAATTTTTGGAGCTCAATCTATGTAATATTTATGATGAATGCTATTCAATAAAATGGGATGTTGAAATTGAAGGCCTAAATGATCCACCTGAATTTGTTAATTTAACACCGCTGAGATTAGATCAAGGTGAATCTGTAAGTATGTTAATACATGATATTGTACACGATATTGATAATAGTACAAACGATCTTGAGATAAAGTGTGAAGGAACTGCATCTATTATAGCAAGCTGTGGATCGGATGAATTGGAAATAGAATCCATATCTTCGGGGGAAGAGGTCCTTACCCTAAGTGCCACTGATCCAGATGGAGCGACTACTGTATTTTTTTGGCAAATAACGGTTGATCCAATTGAATCAGTTTATCCAGATCTTAAAAATAGTTTTCATAGTTACAGATCCCGTGGAGATGTACTACAAATAGATTTACGAGAATATATTTCTGATCATGATTCTTCATGGGATTCTCTGATAATTGATATTCATTCCTCTGGTTTAGTTTGGAAATGGTTCGAACCTTCATCTTCTGTCATGGAGCTTGTTTTTTATGAAGAAGGTGAAGTGGTGCTCTCATTTCATGTTGAGGATCCAGAAGGTAATAAGACCGGGGGTCTATTAACTTGGATCGTGGAATCAAACGATAATTTGGCTACGGACCAAATACCTGCGAGTTTTGACTCATCCATACAGCAAGAAAATGATTTTGATGATTGGAATTTAATTACTCCGATTATTTCCAATCTAACTTTTGGTGGATCTATGTTAATTCCTTTGGACAACTTTCCTATTGGAATTCAGAGTAATGAATTAAAATGGAATATTGTACGACAAGACAAGATCCGTGCAGATTTGGGTCAAGAATTTATTGAAATTAGTACCTCG
>MDTG01244130.1_pt1 | contig 20913 bp, 18 predicted proteins | sample 811421 | NCBI WGS metagenome assembly MDTG01 (sample SAMN05326645, study PRJNA326480) | marine metagenome | isolation source: seawater | place: Pacific Ocean: South East | collected 2011
AATTTAACAAATTAAATTTAATACAAACATAAATAATATATACAACTTTTATTCTTTTTTAGTAATAAAAGTTGACTTATGTATTATAGGAGGAAAAATTTATGAATGAAAATATAATTTATGCACTTTTAATATTGGCAGTTTTTATTGGATATAAAAAATATACTACATATCAGGTTTTAAAACTTGTTCCATCATTACTTAAAGATGGTGGACAAATTGTTGATGTTCGAACTGAAGATGAGTTTGCAAGTGCACATAAAGATGGAAGTATCAATATTCCATTAGGCTCACTTGATAGTAGAATAAAAGATTTAAATAAAAACAAGCCAATAATTCTTTGTTGTGCAAGTGGAAGTAGAAGTGCAGCAGCAAAACGTAGTTTAAAAGCTGAAGGATTTGAAAATGTTCATAATGCTGGAACATGGAGATCTCTTGTAAAATTTGATTAATAACTATACTATTTGGCTATAATCAAAAAAACTAGATAAAAAAGGATATCAATGGCTGCTAATGCTATTATTCACAAGGCTTTATTAAACATATCAAATATGGACAATAACTATTATGAAGAACACCATCTAACAATAGCTCAGCATCCATCAGAAAATGATTTAAGGCTAATGATTAGAGTAGTCGCTTTTGTGTTAAATGCAAATGATAGATTGATGTTTACTAAAGGAATATCACAAGATGATGAGCCTGATTTATGGCAAAAGTCATTTGGAGATGATATTGAGATGTGGATAGATTTGGGTCAACCTGATGAAAAACGTATCAAAAAAGCATGTGGACGATCACAAAAAGTTATAATATATACTTTCAAAGAGAGTCTAGCAACTATATGGTTTAAACAAATTGAAAATACTCTCTTTCGTTTTAAAAATCTTCAAGTGATACATTTAAATATTGATGGCGATATAGAATCACTTTATAAACGTTCTATGAATATACAGTGTAGTGTACTTGATAATGAACTTACTTTAATTGATGATAAAAATAACAGCGTTGTAATTACTCAAAATATTTGTAAATAAATAGTAAATTTTATATTTAATAAATAGAGACAACAAAATACTTGACATTATAGAATATTTATTCTACAATTTAAAAAATATTAAATAAAAGGTTATAAAATGACAGGACAAGATTTAAAAACAGTAAAAGCATTAAATGAAACAAGTGAGGGTTTATCTCTTTCAAAAAGAGAAAAACATTTAATAGGTTTAGCAGTTACATTAACAGTAGGGTGTACAGTTTGTTCAAATAGAAGATTTAAAGATGCATTAGATGATGGTATTTCAAAAAAAGAACTTACAGAATTAACAGATCTTGTAGCACTAACTAATGCTGGTGTTGTAGCACGAACAGCATTATCTAGTTGGGATGAAGAAACAGATGAAAAGTGCTCTGATGGCACTTGTAGCGTAAGCTAAAGCTATTATCCAAGTTATTGATTAAATAACTTGGATTTTATAGTTTATCTGTTAAACTCTTTCCAAAAGCTTCTTCAATATATGGCGAAATTTGCCATTCTTTTTTAAACTCATTATATTGTGTTACTGTCTTTTTGATATTTTTATTATCTTCAAAAAAAGCTCTTATCATGATATTCTTAGGAGTATGCTCCATATCTACAAACTCTAAAACTTGTGTACGATAACCCATAATTTCTAGTACATTTGCTCTAACACTATCTGTTAGTAAGGAAGCTAGTTTTTCTTTTATAATTCCAAATTTCATCATAGGAAGCATTTTCTCATTTTTTATTTTTTTAAGAAATTCATGTTGACAACAAGGAACTGCAAGGATTACATTTGCTCCCCAGTTTACAGCTTTTGCTAGTGCTTCATCTGTTGCAGTATTACAAGCATGTAATGAGATTACCATATCAACATCGCTAAATTGATCAAAACCTTTAATATCACCTTGTTCAAATCGTAAATCATTGAAGTTAAGTTTTTTTGCTAAGTTTGAGCAGAATTTGATAACATTTTCTTTTAAATCAAGTCCTACAATTTCTACGTTGTAACCCATTTTTATTACTAAATAATCATAAAGTGCAAAAGTAAGATAAGCTTTTCCACATCCAAAATCAATAATTCTAATAGTTTTATCTTTATCTAAATATGGAATACAATCAGATACTAACTCTAAATAACGATTTATTTGTTTAAATTTATCATATTTTGCATTTACAATTTTACCTTGAGATGTCATAATTCCTAACTCGATTAAGAAAGGAGTTAATTCACCTTCATTTAGAATATACTTTTTCTTTCTATTGTGAGATGCCTCTTCAAACTTTTTTGTAGGTGCTTTTTTATTTATCTTTGCCTCACCTTTTTTATTAATTAGTACGTGGTAATCTGAATTTATAGTATTTATAAGTGCTTGTTTAAAATATGTTTCAAGTAAATTGATTATTTCAGCTGTTGTTTCGTCATTATTGAAGTTTTTATGTTCTACATTTTTATCATAAAAGTATTCAAATTGGTGTTTTACTTCATTTTGAATAGTTACTTTTTTTATTGTTACTTTATTGAAAGTTTTAATAGCTTTCTTTTGAATACCACTAAAAACTGCTGATATTATACTTTCTTGATTTATTACTTGTTCTGCTAATTCACTTATATTTTGCATTATTGTTAAATTTCCTATTCTTGGATTACTTTTTTGTATGATAGCTAAAGAGTGTTCATTTACTTATTAAATAATTAACTATTTACTTATCTAAAACTTTTCCTGTTCTTAAACTATATGCCCAATCTTCTCTATTGTTTTCTTCTGCTTTTAAAGCTGCTTTTTCATAATCATATGCAACTCTAACAGCTTCAACAGAATAAGTATTATCCTCAACTGTTAAGATAACATAAGAAGCATCAGGAGTATTGTTTTCTATTGAATATTCATTTGGAGTATCACTTTTAAAAGCTTGTAATCCAACTGAACCTGGATTTATTACTACTTGCCCTGAACTTAAAGTGATACATCTAGGAAGACATGAATTTCCACACATTACAAAAGTTGATGTTATATCATCTATTATTTCTAATATCTTTTTATCATTTCTTAGTATTGCTTTACCACTTGTTATATCTTCTAGCATATAAACTGTATCATCTAAATATGTTCCATGAATCATATAATAATCTGCTCCAATTAATTTCTCAAAAGGTAAATCTTGAATCCAGTATAAAACATCATCTCCTAAGCTGTTATATGTATATCTTAATGTTTCATTTTTCTCTAGTTGATCAAGTGTTGACTCTAAAGTTTTTCTATCTTCATCGCCCATTAGATTAATAAATTGATTTTGTCTTATTAAATCATAGGTAGCTTTTGGTTCAATTGGTCCATAAAAAGAATCACCAAGGTTTAATATAACATCTATCTTTTTAGTTTTAATATCTTCTAGTACAGCTTGAAGTGCATAAACATTAGATTTGATATCAGATAAAATAGCTATTTTCATTTATTTCCTTGAATATATATTAAAAAAAGGATTATAACAAATATTTCTATTTATATCTATATTTGATATAATCTAAGTAATAAATAAAAAAGGTATTTTATGCAATTAATTACAACTGTAAACACTCACTCAATAGCTGTTATGCTTTTGACTGTTTTAGCACTTTTCCTTTTTACTAGAGAAAAAATTCCCTTAGAAACTTCAAGTCTTTTTATTATTGTAGCTTTAACTGTGGGTTTTACAATATTTCCTTATGAGTATGAAAATACACAACTTCATGCAATAGACTTTTTTTCAGGTTTTGGACATGAAGCTTTGATTGCTGTTTGTGCTTTGATGATTGCTGGACAAGGATTAGTTAGAACAGGAGCACTTGAACCAGTTGGACGAATTCTTTCAAAACTTTGGGGTAGTTATCCTAAGTTGTCTTTGCTTCTTACTTTAATAGTAGGGGCTGTTTTAAGTGCTTTTGTTAATAATGTACCAATTGTAATATTGCTATTACCAATTTTAACAGCAGTTTCAATAAAAACAAAAACATCTGCTTCAAAAGTTTTAATGCCAATGGGTTTTGCAACTCTAATAGGTGGTATGAGTACAACGATAGGAACATCTACAAACTTACTAGTTGTTTCAGTTGCAGTTGACATGGGAATGAAAAGCTTTGGAATGTTTGACTTCTTTCTTCCTGTTGTAATTGCTGGCTCTTTTGCTATGCTTTACTTATGGTTAGTTGTACCTTATTTTATAAAAGAAAGACAAGCACCTTTTACTGATACTTCACCTAGAGTATTTACGGCTAAACTTATGATTACAGAAGAATCAGCTTCCAAAGATCAACCTTTAGATGAACTTATTTTGAAAACAGATGGAATGATGAAGGTTTTAAGAATACATAGAAATAGTAATGATATGTATGTTTTACCAAATTCTAAAACAATAATAAAAGCAGAAGATATGTTAGTTGTTGAAGATACTCCTGAAAATTTAAAAAGTTATGAGAAAATTCTTGATGCAGTTTTATACTCAAGTTTAGGAGCTGTTGATGAAGAACATCCTTTACTTAATGAAGACCAACAAATTGCTGAGGTGATAATTGCTCAAGGTTCAAAACTAAATAATACTACTCTATCTCAAAGTAGATTTTTAAAAAGACATAATTTAATAGCCCTAGCTTTACATCGTTCGGGAAAAAAGACAGAAAGAATTCTTAAAGACATAGCAAATATTAGTTTAAAAGTAGGGGATGTTTTACTAATACAAGGAAAACATGAACATATATTAGAATTAAAACAAAGTAGGGAACTATTAGTTTTAGATGCAACTTCTGATTTAACACATACAAAACAAGCACCACTAGCATTTTTTATTATGTTTGGAATAGTTGCTGTTGCAGCTTTAGGAATAGTTCCAATTGCTATTAGTGCAACACTTGGAGTTTTTCTGATGCTTTTAACTTCTTGTATAAATTGGAAAGATGCTTCAGACGCTTTAAATACACAAGTTATATTGATAGTTGTAGCTTCTTTAGCACTTGGAGGTGCACTTTTAAAAACAGGGGCAGCTTCATATATAGCTCATCTTTTTGTTGTTTCCATGGATGGAATGTCCACAACATTTATGCTAAGTGGTTTAATGCTTTTAATGGCAATTATGACAAATATCGTCTCAAATAATGCAGCAGCTGTAATTGGAACTCCAATAGCAATAGGAATTGCTCAACAATTAAATTTGCCAGCAGAACCTTTTGTTTTAGCTGTTCTTTTTGGAGCAAATATGAGTTATGCAACACCCATGGCATATAAAACAAATTTACTAGTTATGACAGCAGGTGGATATACTTTTGGAGATTTCTTAAAAGTAGGTATTCCTTTGACTTTTATCATGTGGATTACTTTTTCATGGGTTTTACCACTGCTATATAATATTTAAATAGAGTAGAAAAAGAAAAGAGTTATTTAGACTTTTCTTTCTCTTTTATAAAACATTTAAACCAAATCTTTGAAAAAATATTTATAGCATCTTCCAATTCTTCTTCTTTTATACCACCAAATCCCATCATAACAGCTTGATATATCCCTCCACATCTAGGTTTTGTAAAATAAACTTTTATCTTTTTTTCAAGTGCTAGATCTTTAAGCATTTTCCAATTAAAACTAGCTGTAGGCTGAATTAGAATAGCTAATCCTCCACCTTGACTTACTATTTTCATACTAGTATTAAGTTTGTTTTCTAATAGAAACTTTAAAAGATTATGTTTCTTTTTATTTTGGGTTCGTATCTTTCTTAAATGTTTATCCCAATATCCTTCTTTTATAAAACTATGAAGAGTTTTTTGAGTAAGAAGTGATACTCCTGAATCATAATAAGAATAGTTTTTTTGATAGATATTAAGTATGTTGCTTGGTAATACCATATAACTAACTCTTAAAGCTGGGGAGAGAGCTTTTGAAAATGTTCCTACATAAACAACTCTTTTATCTTTATCGAGCCCTTGCAAGGAAGGAATAGGTTTATTTACATAATTTAGCTCACTATCATAATCATCTTCTATAATAATTCCATCGTTTCTATTTGCCCATTGTATTAGTTTAAGTCTATTTGAAATAGGTATTGAAACACCTGTTGGATATTGGTGAGAAGGTGTTAGATAAACTAGTCTTACTTTACTTTTTTCTAGTTTTTCTATATTTATTCCATTTTTATTTACTTCTATTCTTTCTATTTTATACTTATGGTTTTCATATACTTTTCTAGCCACATGATAACCTGGTTCTTCTATAGCTAAGGTATCATGCTCTTTATTTAAAATTAAAGCTAATAGACTAAGAGAGTTTATAAATCCATTGCCTATAATTATTTGCTCTTCAGAACATTTTACAGCTCTTGATGTATTTAGATACTTTGCAATCTCTATTCTTAAATCAATTTCTCCTTGTTTATCACAATATCTTCCTAAATCTAAGGATTCATCAATAACTTTAGAAGACAGTCTTTTCCATATCTTTAAAGGAAAACTTTCTTTTTGAAGTCTTGCTGGAAAAAAATCATATAAAATATCTTCATCTTTTTCTACTTTTTCATTTGTAAAAGTATCCTTGAAATTTGTAAAGTTATTTTCAATTACGATATAACCACTTTTAGGAATACTGTCTATATAACCTTCTGCAACTAGTTGTGAATAGGCAGACTCAACAGTATTTTTACTAAGATTATACATAGACATAACTTTTCTTATAGATGGCAACTTTTCATCTATTTTATAGTTATCTATAATATCTTGTTTTAAAGCTTCAAAAAGTTGTTTATGAAGTGCTATTTTACTATTTTGATTTATATGATACATAACTGTCCTTATAATATTTTCAAAAATTGGCACTTGTGACAATGTCAGATATTTGATATAGTACTAAAAAAAGATTAAAAGGAAAGACTAATGAATGTTGGGATTTATATTTATGATGATGCAGAAGTTTTAGATTTTTCTGGTCCTTTTGAAGTTTTTTCTGTTGCTTCAAGGTTTCTAAATGAGGATAAAAAATTTAATACTTTCTTAATAAGTGAAGAAAAAACGACAGTAATAGCAAGAGGAGGATTTAATATTAACTCTCATTTTACTTTCAATAATCATCCTATATTAGATGTATTAATTGTAGTTGGTGGTGTTCATACAAAAGAAGTTGAAAAACCAAATGTAATAAATTGGATTAAAAAGCAATCAGAAAGTGTGAAATTGACAGCTTCTGTTTGTACAGGAGCATTTCTTTTAGCACAAGCAAAAGTAATTACAAGTCAGGTAGTTACAACACATTGGGAAGATATCGAAAGTTTAAAAAATGATTATCCAAGTTTAAATGTAGTTGATAATGTAAGATGGGTTGATGAAGGAAATATTGTAACATCTGCAGGAATTTCTGCAGGAATTGATATGAGTTTACACTTGATTGCTAAACTTAAAAATTACAAGTTAGCAAAGCAAACAGCAAAACAAATGCAATTTGATTGGAGTGAAAATAGTTAAAATGAGAAAAGTTTATGAAATAAAAGATGAAAATTTAATAGAAAATATTTTAGAAGATGTTGAATATGGAACATTAGCAATTTGTAATGATAATATACCTTATTCCTTGCCTTTAAACTTTGTATCAATAAATAAAGAGATTTTCTTTCATGGAGCAAAAAAAGGTAAAAAAATAGATATTATGAAGAATAATAACAATGCAAGTTTTTCAGTGGTTGAGTCCTATTCCCAACTTCCTTCATATTTTAGTACGGACACTGGAAATGCTTCACCTGCAACACATATGTTTAAATCTTTGATAATAGATGGGACTATTGAGTTTGTGGAAGATTACAAAGAAAAAGCAAATGCTTTGGAATTTCTAATGCAAAAGTATCAAAAAGAGGGTGGATATAAACCTTTAGATAATGAAATGTATAAAAAGATAATAAATGCAACATTTCTGTATAAATTAGTTCCAGAACAAAGAAGTGCAAAGTTTCATTTAGGACAAGATTATAATGAAGAAAGATTCACTCGTGTATGTGAGCACTTAAAACAAAGAGGAACTACCAAGGACTTGAGAACATTAGATTTATTAATTGAGTATAGAAAAAAATAAAACTTGTTAACTAAAAATAAATACTATATAATCATTTATATGTAAATATACAAGGATTTAAAATGAATATAGAAATATACTATTGCGGAGAATGAAACTATTTACCAGAAGCTTCTAGGTTAGAAGAGGAATTAAAAGGTAATTTAGAAAATGTAGAAATAAAACTAAATGAAGGTTCAGGTGGAATCTTTAAAGTCATTAAAGATGGCTATATAATCTTTGATAAACAACAGATTGAGTATAGATTTCCAAAAGAAAATGAAATTACTACTAGAATTAAGTCTTTATAATTAAAATTTTTATAGAATACGGGAATTATAAACTAAGGTAAAATATGTCAAGAAAAAATACTTCAAGTGTAGACACAACAGAAGGCGATAAAATCGCAAGAAGATCTAGAGAGTTAAAAAATGCTATTCCTGTAAGTTTTGACCATAAAAAAGCAGATGAACAAGTAATAAATGCCAGAAAAGGTGCAAATGTAGCTTTAGCAAAAGCAAAAGCTAAGAAAAAAGCCAAAATGGCAAAAGCTTCAAAAAAGAAAAATAAAAAGTAGTAATTAACTTTTTATTTTTTTTATATATCTGTAAATAGAAGGTTCAGACATCTGTAACTTTTTTGCAACCTCTTGTACAGAACCTCTAATATTAAAAATCCCACACTCATCAAGTGCTGTAATTATTTCTGTTTTTTCCTCTGTTGTCATTCTATTTGGAACAATATTAAATTGATTTATTATTGTGTCAATCTTATTAAGAGTTAATTCTTGTGGATCTGAACTTAAATTTTCTTTTATATTATTTAATGAGATAATTTTATCATCAACATAATTTGGTAATAAAGATGTTAAAAACGATAAAGATTTTTTTACATCATGATAATCAGAGTTTAAACACAAAGCTCCAACTATTTTATTTGAATCATCTCTAATAAAGTAAGTTGAAGAATAAAGAAGTCTTCCTTCTATATTTTTTGAGTTATAATTACATATATATTGTTTATTTCCCTTTGATTCAGTTAACATAAACTCTAAAACAAGGTCAGTTATTGAATCTCCAATCTTTCTATTACTTATATGTCCATTTATAATATGAACAATAGAGTGTTTGTAGTTTGTTAAATCATGAAGTATTATTTCTGTATTTGATCCTAGTATTTCTCCTAGGAAATCGGCTATTGATATGAACTTTTTTATATATTGATTCAAGAAAATCCTTAAATAGTTTGATAAGTCAAATATTATAGAATAATAATAAATAATTGTCAATTAATAATAAATTATTCTCATGATAATAAATTTGTATTAAAAATATACAGAAAACTCTTTACATTGATAAAATTTTATTATATACTGCCTTTAATGAAAAAAAATTATTACAAAAAGGAAAAAAATGAACTCTAAAAAAGCAATTAATTCAAATAAAGCACCAGGTGCAATTGGACCATATTCACAAGCTATAGAAAAAGATGGATTTATATATGTATCAGGTCAATTACCAATTGATCAAGCAACAGGTGAATTTGCTGGGACTGATATTGCTGCACAAGCAAAACAGTCTTTAGAAAATACAAAACATGTTTTAGAAGAAGCAGGTTTAGATATGAATGATATTATCAAAACTACAATCTTATTAAAAGATATTGAAAGTTTTGCAGTAGTAAATGAAATTTATGGAGAATATTTTCAAGCACCATTTCCAGCAAGAGCAACATATGAAGTTGCAAGATTACCAAAAGATGCTTTAATTGAAATAGAATCTATTGCAAAAAAGTAAAGTAAAATAAATTTATTATATATATTAATGGAGAAGTAAGATGAAAAAAGATGTTGTAATTGTAGGTGGTGGTTGTATTGGACTTATGTCGGCATATTGTTTACAAAAAAGTGGTAGAAGTGTTACTGTAATAGAAAAAGGTGATATTACAAATGGAACATCTTTTGGAAATGCAGGATTATTATCAGCATTTAAGAAAGCTCCTTTGAGTGCGCCAGGAGCAATTACTGATACAATTAAACTAATGCTAAAAGGAGAATCACCTGCAAGTGTTCATCCTACATTAAATCTACATTTATATAAATGGCTTTTAAAATTTGCAGCAAGTTCAACTGAAGCTAGATTAAGAAGAACATTAGCTTTATTTGAAAGATATGGACAAGTTAGTTTAGATATGTATCAATCAATGGTTGAAGATGATGGGATAGATTTCCATTTTAGAAAAGATGGATTATTAATGATTTATACAGAGCAAGCAACATTTGATGCAAAAGCTGCTCATTGTAATGATCCAAAAGCTTATGAAATTCTTTCAAAAGAAAAAACTAAAGAATATATGCCAATTTTAAATGATAAAGTAATTGGTTCAATCCTTTTAAAAGAAAATGGACATATTGATCCAGGTGAAATGATGCTTGCTGTAAAAAAATATTTAGAAGAAAAAGGTGTAGAATTTCTTTTAAATGAAGAAGTTGAAAGATTAGAGTTTGAAGGTTCTAAAGTTAGTAAAATTAGAACATCAAAAGATGTTTATGAAGCTGAAACATTTATTCTTTCAACTGGAGCTGATGACAAATTAGCTAGACAAGCTAAAAACAAATTTATGATGACTCCTGCAAAAGGTTACAGTCTTACATTTAAAATGGATGATGCTTTAAAACCTAAAACAACGTCTTTATTCGCAGATTTATTTATAGCTATGACTCCAAGAAGAGATACAGTTAGAATGACTTCAAAACTTGAACTAGGGACTACTAACCCTTCAATTGTTAAAAAACAAATTGACAGTATGAATAAAAACTTAGCACAATATACAAATGACTTTGAAAGAAGAGATGTTGTTGAATGGTCAGGATTTAGACCCCTTACTCCAAATGATATTCCTATTTTAGGATTTGATGAAAACTATGAAAATTTGGTTCATGCTACAGGTTTAGGTTGGCTTGGTATTACATTTGCACCATCTATTGGAAAAATTATAAATGATGTAATAACTGTTGATAAGAAAAATGAAACAAATGCAGATATTTTGTTATTCTCATCTTTCTTCCAAGGATAGATTTTAAAGAAAGAGATTGCTCTTTCTTTATTATAAAAGTTTAATTACTAAATTAATTAAACGATGATTAATTTAGTAATTAAACAATGGTTTAGTTAGCTACGTAACAGAAAAATAATAACATAATATATTATTATGTTATAAAAAAGGAAAGATATATGAAAATAATTAAAAACGTGCTGTTTTATATAACAATGTTATGTATACCTAGTATTAGTTTTGCAGAAGAGATTGTTGGAATTGATCAAAAAATTGATCAATTTTTCACTACTTATTTTGGTTGGTTTGCAAGTACAATTTTTTATGGTATAAAAATTGAAGATGGTGTAACATTCCCATTAATTGTTGGATGGCTACTTGTTGCTGCAATTGTATTTACTTTTTATTTTGGGTTTATTCAATTTAGAAAAGTAGGTTTAGCACTTGATATTGTAAGAGGTAAGTTTTCAAATCCAGAAAAAAAAGAACCAGGTGAAGTTTCACACTTTCAAGCATTAACAACTGCCTTATCAGGTACTGTTGGTCTTGGAAATATTGCAGGAGTTGGTGTTGCTATTGCTATTGGTGGAGCAGGAGCTACTTTTTGGATGATTGTTTGTGGTTTATTTGGAATGGCTTCTAAGTTTACAGAATGTACTTTAGGTGTAAAATATAGAAATGAAAATCCAGATGGAACAGTATCTGGTGGACCAATGTATTATTTATCAAAAGCATTTAAAGAAAAAGGTCATGCAAAGATTGGTAGAATTCTAGCAATTGGTTTTGCTATTATGACAATATTTGCAGCTCTTGGTGCTGGTAATATGTTCCAAGGTAATCAAGCAAATGCAATGATTGTACAGACATTTGGTGTTGATGCAGGTTATGGTTGGGTTACTGGTATTATCTTTGCTATACTTGTTGCTGGAGTAATCATTGGTGGTATGCCATCAATTGGTTCAGTAACTTCAAAATTAGTTCCATTTATGGCTACTTTATATTTAGGTATGGCAGTTATTGTATTAATTTCTCATTATGATCAAATTGGTGCTGCTTTTGAACAAATATTTATTGGGGCATTTACAGGTGCTGGTGTTGCTGGTGGTTTTATTGGTGCATTAATTCAAGGATTAAAAAGGGCAACATTCTCAAATGAAGCAGGGGTTGGATCAGCAGCTATTGCACATTCAGCTGTAAAAATTAAAGAACCTATTACTGAAGGTTTTGTTTCTTTACTTGAACCATTTATTGATACAGTTGTAATTTGTACAATGACAGCTTTAGTTATTATTATTTCAGGTATGAATACAGGTGAGTTAAGTGGTGTTACTTTAACAGCTGCTGCCTTTTCTGAAACTTCGTTTATTTTTGAATATATTTTAGCACTTGCTGTAATTATGTTTGCATTCTCAACTATGATTTCATGGTCATATTATGGTCTTAAAGCATGGACTTATCTTTTTGGTGAAGGTAAAACAACTGAAATTGTTTATAAAGGAATTTTTTGTTTATTTGTTATTGTAGGTACAAGTATTAGCTTTAGTGCAGTAATTGACTTCTCAGATGCGGCAATGTTTGCTATGTCTATTTTTAATATTATTGGATTATATTATCTTATGCCAATCGTTAAAGAAGAATTAAAATCTTTTATTGCTAGAGTTGATTCAGGCGAAATAAAAAAATATAAATAGTTTAAATCAAAGGAAGTTTTATCTCTTCCTTTGATAATTTTATCCTTATAGAAGTAATAAAAAGTTATTGTGCTTCTTTTTATTATTTCTATAAGTATAATGATTTATGTATATAAGAAGAGGAGAAATATCAGTGAAATTATCAAGACCAGTTTGGGCTGAAATTAATTTAGATAATCTAGCTCATAATATGAGAGAAGTAAGAAGAGTTACTAATAGTAAATCAAAAGTAACAGCTGTTATAAAAGCAGATGGATATGGGCATGGTGCTGTAACTATTGGAAAAGTATTACTTGAAAATGGAGCAGATAGATTTGCTGTTGCAACACTAAGTGAAGCAATACAATTAAGAAATGAGTTTCCAGATACTGAGATAATGGTATTAGGTTATACTCCAAATGAACTAGCAAGTGATATAATAAAAAACAATATAATCCAAACAATTTATACAAAAGATCAAGCAAAAGAATACTCAAAAATAGCTCTTGCATTAAAAAAGCATGTAAAAGTACATATAAAACTTGATACTGGAATGAGTAGATTAGGAATGGTTTTTTGTGATGAAACTATAGAAGAAATCTTAGAAATGTCAAAACTTGATGGTTTATTTATTGAAGGTATTTTTACTCACTTTGCAGTTGCTGATGAAATTGATAAAACATTTACTTTTAAACAAGTAGAAAAGTTTAATCATATTGTTTCTAAATTAGAAGCAAGAGGATTAAATATTCCAATAAAACATGTCTCAAATAGTGCTGGAATAATAGACTTGCCTGAGTTTAATTTTGATATGGTTCGAGCAGGTATTATGCTATATGGTTTATATCCTTCAAAAGATGTAAATAAAGATGTAGTAAATCTAAAAGAAGTTATGTGTCTAAAAGCAAAAATTTCTTTAGTAAAAGATTTAGATGCTAATTGTGGCGTTAGTTATGGCTTAAAATATAAAAATGACAAAAAATCTCAAATAGCGACTCTTCCTATTGGTTATGCAGATGGTTTTACACGAATGTTATCAGGAAAAGCAAAAGCAATGATTAAGAGTGTTAAAACACCTATTATTGGAAATATATGTATGGATCAGTGTATTATTGATGTAACAAATCTTGATGCAAAAGTTGGCGATGAAGTAGTTTTATTTGGTGGAAATGATGCAAATGGAATTAGTATAGATAGCGTAGCAGAAAGTTTAAATACAATTAATTATGAAGTTGTATGTATGGTTAATAAAAGAGTTCCACGTGTTTTTATACAAGATGAGAAAATAATTAATATTAAAGATTATATATTAATTTTGAGTAATTTATAAATTTATGGTTGTAGATAATAATATCTAAAGAAACACTTTATTCTTTAGGTATTATTATTTTGAAACATGCACCATCTTTTACATTAGATACTTTTATTTCTCCTCTTAGATGCTCTTTCATAATTTTTTGACACATATATAATCCTAAACCACTTCCTTCATTATATGCTTTACTTGAAAAATATTTGTCAAATATTTTATCAAAATTCTTTTCTTCAATACCTCCTGCATTATCCGTAATACTTAATATAATATTTTCTTTACTGATTGAAGATTCAATAATAATTTTTTTATCTATATTTGTATTTTGGAATGCTTCTTTTGCATTTATTAAGATATTCATTAATATTTGTATTAAGTCATTTTGAAAATTTGTTATTTCAATATTTTCTACATTATTTATTATTTTAATGCAGCTAGTTTTAAATCTTGATTTTAAAAGTAATAATGTTTTATCAATAATATCTTTTATATCAAACCTATATTTTTTGGAATCCATAACTAAGAAATTTTTGAAATCATTTACTGATTCTGAAAGATATTCTACAGATTTTGTAATATTATTTAAACTATTAATTAAAATCTCGTCAGTTAATTTTTTATGTTCTTTTTGTAACTTTATTCCAGTAGTAGCAACACTAATAGTAGACAATGGTTGTTTCCATTGATCTGTAATATTTTCAAACATTTCACCAATTATTGCAAGTTTTGATTGATTTATAATTAATTCATCTTTTATTTGTAAGGCATTAAGTAATTGGTCTTGATATGTTTTAAGTTTTAAGTGCGTTTGAATTCTTGCTTTTAATACTATAGGTTCTATTGGTTTAACCACATAATCAACTGCTCCTAATTCTAATCCTTTAATAATATCTTTTTCTTTTTCTAATACAGTAACAAAAATTATAGGTATATTTATATATGCATTAATTTCTTTAATTCTTTCGCATAGTGTATATCCATCCATTTCAGGCATGATTACATCTAATAAAATCAAATCTGGTTTTAGTCCGTCATTTAACATTTTGAATGCTCTCTTACCACTAGTTGCCACTGAAACTATGTAGTCTTTTTTTAATACTTCTATTATTACATGGATGTTTTCAGGAGAATCATCAACAATTAATATTGATTGTTTTGTGGTATTCATTATTATTTCCTTTTCTACTGTATTTAATTGTAAGTATGTATCTATTTTATTCAAAACAAGTTCTTTAGAAAATGGCTTAGTAATAAAATCTATTCCACCAGCCTTTAAACTTTTTTCTTGTTCTTCTCTACTATTCAAAGAAGTAACAAAAATTATAGGAATATTTGAAGTTTTAGGATTTTCTTTTATTTTTTTACAAACTTCATATCCATCCATATCTGGCATTACTATATCTAAAAGTATTAAATCTGGGATAGATGTTTGTATTAATTGTAATGTTTTTTCACCACTTGTAGCTGCTGTTATAGTGTAGTTGTCTTTTAACATAGACATTAAAGAGTGAATGTTTGTAGGTACATCATCGACAATTAATATATTTAATTTTTTATTCATTATTACGAATATCCTTTAAAAAGTTTTTTATAAGTTCACTTACATTTACAGTATCGAAATCATCAAAAGAAGTTGTTAGTTGCAAAGAAAAATCTTTGTAAGAGTCTTCTAAATATGGGATAAGTTTATCTATATATTCTTCACATAAAACAATATCTTTATTAATATAATTATCTATTTTTAGTAATAGTTCAATTACTATTTTTTTATCAAATTCTTTTTTATTAACATTTGTAGTTGTATTTAAATTATTAATATTCTCAATTACATCTTGAAAGCTTTTTTTACACTGTAAAAACATTTTATTTGATGGCATTTTATTATTAATTAGTATTGTATTTAGTCCACTTAAGTTAATAAATAATCTTTTTGCTGCAATATTTCCAGCAATACCTTTTAATTCATGAATTTTACGTTCTAAATTATTAATATCTTTTTTATCAATAAGATTATTAATATCTTCAAATATATTTTGATAATTTAAAGAAAAGTGATTAAGTATTTTTAAATAGGCTTTTTCATTATTTCCCATTCTATTTATTGCTTCTGTTACATCAAATAGTTCAGAATCAAGCTTAGTATAAGACGGATATCCTATATTTTGAACTTCTTTTATTGGTTTAATCTCATCAATAAATATTTTCAAAGTATCAAAAAGTAGTTTAGGATTTATTGGTTTTGTAATATGTTCATTCATTCCTGCTTCAATACTTTTTTCTTTATCGCCAACTAACGCATTTGCACTAAGTGCGATAATTGGTATTTTTTTGAAGTAATCATCTTCTATTTTACGTATACATTTTGTAGCTTGTAATCCATCCATTTTAGGCATCTGAATATCCATAAGTATAAGATTGAACTCTTTTGTTTTAATTTTTTCTAATACTTCAAGACCATTATTTGCAATCTCTACATTTATTCCATTTGATTCAAGTAATGCTACTGCAAACTCTTGATTTATATTATTATCTTCAGCTAATAATATATTTATACCTTTTAGTGTTCTATACTCTTCTTTTGTATATTTTTCTTTAGTGATTATTGTATTATTAAGAGAATTGATTATTGAATTGTATAGAGTTGATGGAGAAATTGGTTTTGTTAGATATCCAATAATTCCATATTTTTCTATTTCTTTTTCTAAAATTTCTTGAGAATATGCTGTTACCATTAAAGTTTTAGGTGTATTGTTTTTAAGAATTTTTTTGTATCTTTTATATGTTTCTATTCCATTTAATCCTGGCATTTTGTAATCTAAAAAAATCATATCAAAGTTTTTCTTTTGCACTTCTTGAATTGCTTCAAGCCCATTATATACATGATCAACATTACAATGAAAAGATTCAAGCATATTTCTTAAAACTTTTGATGCTAAGATATTATCATCAACTACTAATACATTTAAATGGCTCATAGTCTTTGGCAAAATAAGATTTTTATCCTGTTTACTTGTTTGTGTTTGAACTTTTATTGTAAAACAAACAGTTGTTCCTATCCCTTCTTGACTATTTTCAATCCAAATTTTTCCTCCAAGTAAAGAAGATAGTTTTTTAGAAATAGCTAAACCTAGTCCTGTTCCATGAAAACTTCTTGTTGCTGACTCATCAACTTGAGAAAATTCTTGAAAAAGTTTCTTTTGATTATCTTTAGAGATACCAATTCCACTATCTTTAACAGAAAACATTAAAGTTGCTGTAGTTTTAGATTTATTTATTAGTCTTGTTGAGATTAATATCTCACCTTTTTTTGTAAACTTAATAGCATTTGAAATAAGATTGTTTAAAATCTGTGAAACTCTTAATTTATCACTTATCACAATCATTGGAACATCATTATCATAATATGTTAAAAGTTCTAACTCATGTTCTTGAGCTTTTACACTCATAACACTCATGGTATCATTTATTAAAGAATGTATATTAAATTCAGAATATTTAATTTCTAATTTATTTGCTTCAATTTTTGAAAAGTCTAAAATATCGTTTATTACTCCTAAAAGAGAATTCGCAGCATTATTTGCTTTTTTTATGTAATTTTCTTGTGTTAGGCTTAATGTTGATTTTTCTAACAAATATAACATTCCTAAAACTGCATTCATTGGAGTTCTTATTTCATGACTCATTTTTGCTAAAAAGTCAGATTTTGTATTGTTCGCTTTAATAGCTTCTTTTTGAGCTATTTCTAATTCTTTTAATACTTGTACTTTTTCTGTAATATTTTCTTTAATTGAAGCAAAATATTTTATTTCATTCTTATCATCAAAAATTGGTGCTATGATTGCACTTTCCCAAAATATTTCACCATTTTTTTTCTTATTACAAAATTCACCATTCCATGTTCTACCAGAAAAAATAGTCTTCCATAAGTTATCATAAAATGAAGCATCTTGATATCCAGAATTCAATATTCTTGGATTTTTACCAATGCTTTCTTTATAACTGTATCCTGTCTCTTTAGTATAGTAAGGATTAACATATTCAATAATTCCTCTTCTACTTGTTAGCATTATTGAAACATGACTTTGTTCAATAATTTGTGAAAACTTATGCAGTTCTTCTTGTGCTATTTTTCGTTCATGTATTTCATACTTCAATTTTCTATTCCAATATATAAATAATAAAAGTATAAATATAAAGAATACTAATATCTTATAAATAAGAGAATAATCAACATTCTCATCAAATTTTATTGTTAACCATTTTTCTTTTATTTGTTTTATTTTTGTTTTATCTCTATTAGTAATAATATGATTAAATGTATCTAAAAGCTTTGGTGCATCATTTCTTATACCAACTCTTAAATAATAATCAATACCTACTCTTGATGCAACTTTAAGATGAGTCATACCATTTTTAGCTATAGCATAACTAACTGCAGTAGTTGTATTAATAAAGCCATATAACTCACCACTACTAACTTTAAATAATCCATCAGCAACATCTTCAGTTTCAACTAAATTTATTTTAGGATATTTTATTTTAAGTAATTCGACAATAGCAGAGTTTTTAACTACTCCAATTTTTTTATGAATGATATCTTTAAAATCTGAAACAAAAGGTTCTTTATCTCTTGTAATCATTACTTCAGGAAAAGTTAAATATGGTTTCGTAAAATTCATATACTCTTTTCGTTCATTTGTTTGTGCAGCAGCACTTAAAATATCACATTTCCTTTGCTTTAGATATTCTAAAGATTGAGTCCAAGTATTTGTTGGAATAAGTTTAATTTTAAAGCCTAATTCTTTTTCAAACTCTTTGTAGATATCTGCAATCATACCTACATGTTTACCATTATCAATCTCTTCAAGTGGAAACCAATTAGGATCTACACACATATTGATTTCTTTTCTATCTTGAAGAAATGTATCTCTATCATATATTGTAGTATTTTCATTTATATTAAAATTTACTAAGTCTAGTTCTTTTGTCCATTTTAGTTCAATAAGTTTTAATTCTTCATCACTAATTTTTTTAAACCCATTATTGATTTTTTCTAATAATCTTTTATTTCCTTGTTTAACTGCTCCAAAATACTGTTTTTCATAAGCATAAGTTATTTGACTATATTTATATTGATTTTCATCGGATTTATTTCTTTTTAAATTATAGTAAAATGTAGTAAGTGAAGATAATACTACTTTTGCTTCGCCATTTAGAAATGTACGATTTGCCTCATTCGAACTTTCATATGAATTTATAGAATAATCTGGATAATTTTCTTTCATAAAAATATTAGGATACCCATTATCAATAGCAATAACATAAGGTTTTAAATCACTAATATGTGCAATATCTCCTAAACTATTATGATAAAAAAAGTATTTTTTGTTATTAAATAAAGGTTTATCTGAAAAATCTAAATATTTATCACGATCTTCTGTATAGAAAATACTTGCGTTAATATCTGCTTGACCTGTTTTAATCATTTTAATTGTTTCATCCCAAGGTGCTTCAATAAATTGAACTTGGATGTTATTTCTTTTTGCCCATAATTTCCAAATATCAATAATTAATCCATTTGCTTCATTTTTGGCGTTAGTAAATTTTAAAGGAGGGGTTTGTGCATTGTAAACAATCTTTATTGACTCTGTTGCATATATATAAATAGATAAGATAATAATAAAAAATAATGATTTCATAGTTTATATTATAGTGTAAAAAATTATAAATTAGTTAAATGATTATTTATTTAATAAAAAACTAGCTCTTTTATGAACTAGCTTTTAATTTGATAAAGTGAAATAAACTTATTCAGCTAATAAGTTTCTGTAAAACTCTCTATATTTTGTATCTTTTTCATCTCTAGCTTTCATAGCTGGTCTTGGGTGCTCATTTAATTGTCCAGTTAACATATATGGAATAGAATAACCCCAATCAAGTTCTTTTTCTAATGGAATAATAAACTCTTCAATGAATTTTAATACTGGCATTAATTTATACTTTGGATTTTTTAAGAAACCAATTAAAAGTTCCATAGGACAGTTTCCAGCTCCTCGTCCAAGTCCAGAAATAGTAACATCTAAGTAAGAAGTTCCATAAGTTAATGCTTCAATTGTATTTGCATATGCTAATTGCATATTATTGTGTGCATGAATACCAATTTGTTTACCATTTGCTTGTGCAACTTTTAAATATTTTTCTGTTAATTTATTGATTTGCTCAGGGTAAAATGAACCAAATGAATCTGCAATATATATTACATCAACGCTAGATTTAGAAACTGCCTCTAAAACTTCGTCTAATTCATCATCAAATGATTTTGAAATAGCCATAATATTAATAGTTGTTTCATAACCTTTTGCATGAGCTTCTTCAACAAGTTCAATTGCTGCTGGGATTTGATGAATATATGTAGCAATTCTAATCATATCTACAACAGATTCTTCTGCTGGAAGTAATTCTGAGTTTACTGTTCTTCCTATATCAGACATAACTGCAATTTTCATATTTGTATCGTTGTTTCCAACAATTCTTCTAATATCTTCTTCTTTACAGAAATTCCAAGGTCCAAACTCTTCTTCACTCATAATAGAAGGTGAATTGTTTTTACCAATTTCCATATAATCAATTCCTGCTGCAACACAAGTTTCATAATGTGCTTTTACAAAATCGTCTGTAAAGTGAAAATTGTTTACTAATCCACCGTCTCTAATAGTACAATCAAATACTTTTATATCTTCTCTTACTGTAAGTATTGAACCTTTTCTTTCAATCATAAATACTTCCTATTTTCTTTTAATA
>MDTG01308462.1_pt1 | contig 20912 bp, 34 predicted proteins | sample 811421 | NCBI WGS metagenome assembly MDTG01 (sample SAMN05326645, study PRJNA326480) | marine metagenome | isolation source: seawater | place: Pacific Ocean: South East | collected 2011
ATCTAAATACTTACCTGTAAAAATATTTCCATAAAATTTATTTTCTTTTTTAATTAAACTTCTAATTGCGTCAGTAATATGTATTTCTCCCCCTTGACCGGGTTTTAATTTCTTAATTTCACTAAATATTTTTGTAGGTAATATGTATCTACCGATAATTGCAAAATTTGATGGTGCTTTTTTGATACTAGGTTTCTCAACAACGTCTTTAATTAAAAAATATTTTTTTTTTTTTATTTTTAACTGATAAAATCCCCCACCTTGATACTGTTTTTCTCTTTACTCTTTTTGTGGCAATTATAGATCCATTAGTTTTTTTATGTAATCGTATCATTTCTCTCGAGCAATTTTTCTTAATTATTAAGTCATCAGGTAAAAGCATTAAAAAAAATTTACTTTTTATTAATTTTTGACATTTTAAAACTGCATCCCCTGTACCTTTTGGTTTATTTTGATAAACAAATTTTATCATTTTTTGGTATCTTTTTATTTTTTATACTCCTCTATAATTTTTGTATCTTTTTTTTTCTTAATAATTTTTTTATAAAAAGTATCATTAAAAAAATATTTTTTAATTGATAATTTATTTTTAGAGATAATAAATATAAATTCTTTAATGCCAGCATTTATACATTCTTCTAAAATATATTCTAAATTAGGCTTTCCATTAATTGGTAATAGCTCTTTCGGCATTACGCTAGTTAAAGGAAGCATTCGAGTACCTAGTCCAGCTAATGGAATAATTGCTTGTTTTATCATATGATTCTTATAATAGTTATTATCACTGCTTTAGAGAAATGAAAATATTTAAAGATAAACATAGTCTACAAAAAGAAATTCATAATAAACCTATCTCATTTATTCCTACAATGGGCGGTTTACACAAAGGACACATTTCCTTAATAAAAAAATCTAAAAAATATAAGAAAAAAACTTTAGTTTCTATTTTCGTAAATCCAAGACAATTTAACAAAAAAAGTGATTATATGTCTTATCCAAGAAACAAAACTAAGGATATAAGTATCTTAAGAAGCTTAGGTGTAAATTATCTTTATATTCCCTCAAAAAAAGATATTTACGGTTTTAAACCTAAAAATAAAATTTATTTACATAAATTTTCGAAAATCCTTTGCGGTAAATATAGAAAAGGACATTTCAAAGGAGTTATAGATGTGATGAACAGACTTATAGAAATAGTAAAACCAAGTAACATTTTGATGGGTAAGAAGGATTATCAACAATTATTTTTAATCAAAAAATTTATATCTAAATATAAAATAAATTCAAAAATAATTGAATGTAATACTATTAGAGAAGCAAACGGAATAGCTTGTTCGTCAAGAAATTCAAATCTTAATATAAATGAAATAAAAATTGCTTCAAATATCTATCACTATATTAATAATATCAAAAAAAAAATTAATATTTATAATTTGAGTTTGGTTAAAAAAGAAATTATTAAATTAGGAGCAAGAAAAGTAGATTATTTAGAAAATTATTATATTAAAAATAATTTTAAAAGATCAAAAAGATATAGTAAAAATTGCAGGATCTTTATAGCTTATTACATTGAAAATGTAAGGTTGATAGATAATATTTAATTTAAAAAATAATAAGATCCTAATCCTAAAAAGGATAGAAAACCTATTACATCTGTAATTGTAGTAACAAAAACACTAGAAGCTAATGCTGGATCAATATTCAGTTTTTTTAATGATACTGGCACAAGAATTCCAAAAAGGCCTGCTACAATCATATTTAAAATCATTGATATTCCAATTAACAAAGAAAGATTTATTTCTTTAAACCAAAATTGAACAATAACAGCAGTAATAATTGCAAAAATTATCCCGTTCAAAATACCTATTAAAAATTCTTTACCTACTACTCGATTAAAATTACTTTTTGACAGTTCTTTTGTTGCTATAGCTCTAATTGTAACCGCTAAGGTCTGCATTCCTGCATTTCCTCCCATTGAAGCAACGATTGGCATTAAGAAAGCAAGAGCTACCATTTGTTCAATTGAGGCTCCAAAAAAACTTATTACCCAAGTGGCTAATAAAGCTGTAAATAAATTTAGCAACAACCAATTAAACCTTCTTTTTGTTTTAATCATAACGCTATCAGTTATTTCTTCATCACCGACACCTGCTAATCTTAAAGTATCTTCCTCTGCCTCTTCTTGAACTACAGTCACTACATCATCAGCTGTAATCATTCCTACTAATTTATTATCTTTATTAACAACACCAGCTGAAACTAAATTATAATTTTCAAAAGCATGTCCTACTTCTTCTTGATCCATATTTGCCGTAATTAAAACTGGCATTTCTGACATTATAGAATTCATTTTTAAATCTCTTGAAGTTCTCAAAACTCTTGATGAAGGTACTGTTCCAATAGGTTTGAAATCATTATCTACAATAAATATTTCCAAAAATTCTTTTGGTAGATCTTTTGTTTCTCTTAAATAATCAATAGTTTGTCCTACGGTCCAATTACTAGGTACTGCAGTAAATTCTCTCTGCATAATTCTTGCAGCTGAATCTTCAGGATAACTTAAACCTTCTTCGAGTAAAAATTTATCTTTTGGTGGAAGTTTTTCTAAGATCTTTTCTTTTATATTTTTTTCTATATTTTCTAAAATCTTTATTGCATCGTCAGACTCCAGTCTTTTAATAATTTTAATTATTGAGTCTATCGACAAAAGTTTGAGAACTTCGCTCTGAATTGACTCATTTAACTCAACAAAAATTTCCGGATCTATGTTAAATGATTCTAATTCAATTAATTTGGTTCTTGTTTCAGGATTTAAATTTTCAATAAGATTTGCAACGTCTGCTTCGTGTAAATCGTTAAGGGTTTGATTAACAAATTGTATATCCCTATTCTCTATTTTGTCACTAAAAGTGGTAATAAATTCTTTATTAAAATCTAAATTAACTCTTTTACTTCCGGTTGATTTTAGCAAAGCCATAAATACCTCAATAAGTTTTTTGAGACTAATAGTCTATAAAATGGTAAAATTCAAATTAAATGAGCATTGAGACAAAATTTAGTAATAAACGAATTAGCTATAAAAAAGCTATGGATTTTCTTAACAAAAGAGTTGAAGAAGTAAAAAATGGAAAAAAAAACGAATTAATTTGGGTTTTGGAACATCCAAAAACTTACACTGCAGGTATAAGCTTCAACCAAAAAGATATTCTTGATAAAAAAATTAAATTTATTAAAACTAATAGAGGTGGAAAAGTAACTCTCCATAATCCCGGTCAAAAAATAATTTATTTTACAATTAATCTTAATGAAAGAAAAAAGGATATAAGGAAATTTATTAATTCAATAGAAGACAGTATTATTGATTTTTTGAAACTTTATAAAATAAATGCAAGAAAAGATCAAAAAAATATCGGTATATGGGTAAAAAACAAAAAAATAGCTGCTATCGGGTTGAGAGTTTCTAGGTGGATAGCTTATCATGGCTGTTCGATTAATATAAATAATAATCTTAAAGATTATTATAAAATTGTACCTTGTGGTCTTAAAAATAAAAATATGACATCAATTAAGTCAGAAAAAGGTCACATACCAAAAAATTTTGAAAAGAAATTGGTTAAAATTTTTCTTAGAAATATAAACAAAATTTAAAAATTCTTCTTTAAAAAAGTTTCAAACTCATTATCGTATTTAGCATAAAAATTATATTTTATATTATTTATCATAAATTTTATCCTATAAGCGTGAAGAAGAAGTTTCTTATGGGTTCTATTTCTTGTATTTGGAATAAAATATTTATCGTCTCCTACAATTGGATTCCCGATATTCAAGAGCTGTTTTCTTAATTGATGTTTTCTACCAGTGATAGGTTTAAGCTCTACATAAGAGTAAGCATAATTTGATTTTAGTATTTTTAGATGAGAAATAGCATTTTGAGATATTCTTTTTTTATTCTCAAAAGAAATTAAATCATCTTTTAGTGTTTTTGAATTGTAGGGAACTTTTCCATATACAATTGCTATATAAGTTTTGTGTATTTTTCTTATTCTAAACAAGCTTGTAAATAATTGTGCAAATTTTCTATTCTTGGCAATAATCAACAAACCTGATGTTTCTTTATCTATTCTATGGACTATATAGGGTTTGGAATCTTTAAAGTATTTAGATTTTTTTAATATATCAATTATATTTTTAAATGATTTTGTACCTGATTGAACGGGTATTCCTGCTGGTTTATTTATCACTACAAAATTTTCATTATCTTCCAATATAGTGTTATCATATTGATCTAATTCTTTTTTATTAGGTTTGTATTTAAGAGAAAGATTTTTTTTAATAGGTTTAAATTTATCAATACTGTAGACGTCTATGATATCTCCCGCTTTGAGCCTGTGTGATGATTTAATTTTTTTCTTGTTGACTTTAACCTTATTTTGTCGAATTAGTTTTTCTATTAAAGAATGTGGAATATCGATTACTTTATTTTTAAACCATTTATCAAAACGAGAATCTTGATAGTCTTTATCGACTTTAAAAGTTTTAGGCATTAAAAACTTTAATTATTTTTTAGATACTTTTGTTTCTGTTTTCTGATCTTGAGATTTATCTTTTTTCTCAACTTTTTTTGGTTTGTCAATTTTTTTTGCTTCTGGATTTCTATCAACTAACTCTATTACAGCCATAGGCGCATCATCACCAGTTCTAAAACCTGCCCTTAAAACTCTAGAATAGCCCCCATTTCTTGAACTATATCTTTTTGAAAGCTCTTCGAAAACTTTAGTAACAGATTTCTTGTCTTGTAATTTTGAAAACAATCTTTTTTTGTTACTTAGAATATTTTTTTTACCGATTGTTATAACTTTGTCAATTTGCGGTTTTAGTTCTTTTGCTTTAGGCAAAGTCGTAATAATTTGCTCATACTTAATTAGTGAATTAAGCATATTTTTAAACAAAGCTTTCCTATGTTCACTTGTTTTATTGAGTTTTCTATAACCTATGCCGTGTCTCATTAGTAATTATTTTCCTCAAGTTTTTTTGATAACTCAGCTATATTATCAGGAGGCCAATTAGGAATTTCCATACCTAAATAAAGAGACATTGTGTTTAAAACTTCTTTGATCTCGTTCAAAGATTTTCTACCAAAATTAGGTGTTCTTAACATTTCTGGCTCTGTTTTTTGCACTAAATCACCAATGTAAATTATATTATCATTTTTTAAACAATTCATTGATCTTACAGATAGCTCTAATTCTTCAACTCTTTTAAGAAGGTTTCTATTAAACTCAGGTTCAGATGATTTAACTTCTTTAACTATTTCTTTAGGATCTTCAAAATTTACAAACATTGAAAGTTGATCTTGGAAAATCCTAGCTGAATAAGCAATTGCATCCTCTGCGTCTACTGTCCCATTAGTTTCAACTGTCATTAATAACTTATCATAATCAAGTGCACTTCCAGCTCTAGTATTCTCTACCGAGAATGATACTTTTTTTACAGGGCTAAATAATGAGTCTATAGAAATCAATCCTAAAGGACTATCTTCAGATTTGTTTTTAGGAGCCTGTACATATCCTTTTCCTGTGCTCACCATTAATTCCATATGAAAGTTTGTTTTTTCATCTAAATTGCAAATAGTTTGCTCAGGATTAAGTATTTCAACCTCGGGCACTAAAGTAATATCTTTTGCCTTTACCTCTTTAGGTCCCTTGATATCTAAAATAATTTTTTTTGGACTTGACGAGGAAGATTTTATAGCTAAATTTTTTACATTTAAGACGATATCTGTAACGTCCTCTCTCACGCCTTTTATTGAAGAAAATTCATGAAGAACTCCATCAATTTGTATTGCTGTTACTGCTGCGCCCTGTATAGAAGATAAGAGTATTCTTCTTAGTGAGTTACCGATAGTCTGACCAAATCCTTTTTCTAAAGGTTCGGCTACAACTTTAGCAACAGTTTTGTCGTCGTTACTTGTAATATCTAATTTGTTTGGTTTGATTAAAGCTTTCCAATTTTTGTCAATAATGTTTGATGTGGGTTGCATTATACTCTCCTTCTTTTTGGCGGCCTAGCGCCGTTGTGTGGCATTGGTGTTGTATCTCTAATTGATAAAATCTTAAAACCTCGTGATTGCAGAGAACGTAAGGCAGTTTCTCTACCCGAACCAGGTCCTTTAACTTGAACAGTTAGAGTTCTCAACCCTTGTTCATAAGCTTTGGCACCAGCATCATCTGCTGCAACTTGAGCAGCATATGGTGTAGATTTTCTTGAACCTTTGAAACCTTTAGCCCCAGCAGAAGACCATGAAATTACGTTACCGCTATCATCTGCTATTGATATAATAGTATTATTAAAAGTTGAATACACATACGCTATACCTGTAGTGACATTCTTTTTTACTTTTTTCTTTTTGTTAAAGCTGCTTATTTTTTTTGGTTCTACTTTTTTTGTCTCAACTTTTTTATCTTTTTCAATTTTTTTATTCATTAATTATTTATTTTTTTAGAGGGGTAAGTTTTTTACCTGCTATTGCTATTGCTTTTCCTTTTCTAGTACGAGCGTTACATTGCGTTCTTTGGCCTCTAACTGGCAGTTTTTTTTTGTGTCTAGATCCACGGTAACAAGCTAAATCAACTAGACGTTTTATATTTACGGAAACTTCTCTTCTAAGATCACCTTCAACTTTATGATTGGCGTCGATAAATTCTCTTATTTTTAAAACTTGGTCTTCTGATAATTCATTAACTCTTTTTGAGGCAGGAATATCTAATTTCTTACATATTATTTTAGATGAATGTAAACCAATTCCATGAATGTAGGTTAGAGCTATACTAACAACTTTATTTTGTGGAATGTTTATTCCTGCTATACGAGCCATATATTAATGAGTTAAAGTTTTCTTGCGTATTTATATTGCGAAATTACTTAAAGTCAACCCTTGATCCCCTCTATTAATTCGCTAATTTCATTGTTTATTTCAGTTATTGATGCCTCACCATTAACCACTCTCAATAAATTAGATTTTTTGTAAAACTCAATAACTGGCTTAATGTTATTTTCATAAGTTTCATATCTTTTTATCGCTATAATTTCATTGTCATCTTCTCTTTTTTCCAAACTTTTTCTCTCCAAAATTCTTTTTTTAATTGTCTCAAGACCAACGGACAATTTTAATACAATATTTATTTTTTGATTACTTTTTTTTAATAAACTATCTAGATATGTGGCTTGTATTAAATTTCTTGGATAGCCGTCAAAAATTAATCTATTATTATATTCCTTATTTAATAAATAGCCTTCAATCAATTTTCCAACTATATGATCAGATACAAGATTTCCAGAATTTATGATCGTTGAAATTTTCGAACCTAATTCAGTTTTGTTTTTAATTTCTTTTCTTAAAAGTTCACCAGTTGATAATTGATGTAAATTGAATTTATTAACAATAAAATTTGACTGGGTTCCTTTACCAGCTCCAGGTGGTCCAAATATAACTATATTCATTTACTTAGTTATTTACCAAATTTTGTTTTTCTTATTAATGACTCATATTGAGAGCTCATTAATCTTGTTTGAACTTGTGTAACTGTATCCATTGCAACAACTACAACAATTAATATAGAGGTCCCGCCCAAATAAAAAGGAATGGGATATTTTGCAATTAAAAATTCTGGCATCAAGCAAACGAAAGTTAAATACAAGGCACCTACAGTAGTCAGTCTCATTAAAATGCTGTCTATATACTCTGCTGTTCTTTCTCCTGGTCGTATTCCAGGAATATATCCACCATATTTTCGTAAATTTTCAGCAGTCTCTTTTGGATTAAATACAATGGATGTATAAAAAAAAGAGAAGAAGATAATACCAGAAGCATATAGCAACATATATAAAGGTTGTCCTTGAGTAAACATAGATGAAATTTTTATAAAAGTATCTGATTCAGCAAAGCCAAAATTTGAAATTGTAACTGGTAATAGTAGTAAAGCTGAGGCAAAAATTGCTGGTATTACTCCAGCAGTATTTATTTTAAGAGGTAAGTGTGAAGATTCTCCCCCATACATTTTGTTTCCTACTTGTCTTTTTGGATAATTAATTAAAATTTTTCTCATAGCTCTTTCAAAAAATACTATGAATAAAACTGTAAAAATAACTAAAATAAAAATACCTACTATCATTAATGGAGATAATGCTCCTGTTCTACCAAGCTCAAAAGTAGATGCTAAGGCTCTTGGAATTTCAGCGACTATACCTGAAAAAATTATTAAAGAAATTCCATTTCCAACACCTCTAAGTGTTATTTGTTCGCCAAGCCACATTAAAAAAGTTGTTCCAGCAACTAAAGAAATTGTTGTAATTAATCTAAATGACATTCCAGGATCAATAACCAAATTTCCTGCATTCTCTAAACCTACTGATACACCATAACCTTGTAGACATGCAATAAGCACAGTTCCATATCTAGTAATTTGAGTAATTTTTTTTCTTCCTATTTCACCTTGCTCTTTAAGACTTTTAAAATAATCTGAAACTCCAGTTAATAGTTGAACGATGATAGCTGATGATATGTAAGGCATTATTCCCAATGCAAATATAGCCATTCTAGTCACTGCTCCACCTGAAAACATATTGAACATACCAAGCAAACCTTTTTGACTAGAGGCCATTATTTCTTTAAGAGCAACAGGATCAATTCCAGCTAGGGGAACATAAGTGCCTAATCTGTAAATCATTAATATTAATATTGTAAAAAGAATTCTATTTTTTAAATCTTTTGCCTGACTAAAAGCACCAGCAGTATTAAGTGTTTCACTTGACATAAAAATTTATTTTTTAATTATATTTAATTTACCACCGGCTTTTTCTATTTTTGACAAAGCTTGTTTTGAAGCAGAGTGTGCAGAGATTTCAATATTAGCTTTAATGTCACCAGATCCAAGAATTTTTAATTTTAAATATCTTTTATTAATAAGTTTTTTTTCTTTCAGAGTTTTTAAATCAATTACTTTTTTTAAATCATTTTTTGAATTTTCTAACATACTTTGTAATTTTGATAAGTTTAGAACTGCAGTAATATCCTTGTTCATTGATTTGAAGCCTCTTTTAGGTAATCTTCTGTATAAAGGCATTTGACCTCCTTCAAAACTTTTTATTGCAACACCTGATCTTGATTTTTGACCTTTGTGACCTCTTGATGAAGTTTTACCTCTTCCTGATCCAATACCTCTTCCAACTCTAATCTTCTTTTTATTGTTTTTAATTAAACTATTTAGTTCCATTTACTTTGCCTCTCTTTTTAACACAATATCTGAAATTTTTTTTCCTCTTATGGATGACAACAATTTAGGTGAAATTTGTGATTTTAAACCATTTACACACGCTTTAAGAACATTGTGGGGGTTTGCTGAACCAAGCGACTTAGCAACAACATCTTGTATACCTAAAACTTCACAAACGGATCTAATAGCTCCGCCTGCTATAATCCCTGTCCCAGCAGGAGCAGCTCTTAGAAAAACTTTTCCAGAACCATTTTTACCTTTTACATCATGATGAAGAGTTCTTCCGTCCTTTAACGGTATCTTGATCAAATTTCTTTTAGCAACTTCAGTTGCTTTTTTAATTGCGTCTGGAACTTGTTTAGATTTTCCTTGACCAATACCAATTGAGCCTTTTTGATTTCCAACAACAACAAGTGCGGCAAAACCAAATCTTCTTCCGCCTTTTACTACTTTTGTAATCCTGTTTATTGCAACCAGTTTTTCTTTTATTTCGCTCTCTGTTTTTTTATTTTCAGACATATTAAAATTTTAATCCATTTTTCCTTAAAGTTTCAGCAAAAGCCTTGACCCTACCGTGATATTTGTACCCTCCTCTATCAAAATAAACTTTATCAATATTTTTTTCTTTTGCCCTTTTAGCCAAAATTTCCCCTATAAGACTAGATTTTTCCATTTTTTTCGCTTTCTTTTCTTTAAAAATTTTTTCTGTAGAAGATGCAGCTACCAATGTTTTTTTCTGTTTATCATCAATAATTTGAGCAGATAAATTGTTCAGTGATTTAGTCACGGAAATCCTGTACCTATTTACATTAATATCTTTAAGTTTTTTTCTGTTTCGCAGTTTTCTTTTAATCTTTATATTTTTCTTTTTCATTATTTCTTCTTACCTTCTTTTCTTAAAACGAATTGTCCTCGCTCTTTAATTCCTTTAGCCTTGTAAGGTTCAACTGGTTTTAAATTTTTGATATCTGCTGCAATTTTAGAAACAAGCTCTTTATCAACTCCATTAATCTTTATTATAGTTTGTTTTTCAACAGTTATTTTAATGTCTTTGGGAATTTTAAAGTTTACGTCATGGCTAAAGCCAATTTGTAAATTTAATACCTCACCTTTTAAATTTGCTCTAAAACCAACACCATTTAATTCCAAAATTTTCTCATGTCCTTTAGTAACTCCAGTTACAGCATTATTCACCAAACTTCTATAAGTTCCCCACATTATCGAGGTTTCTTTGTTAATTTTTTTATTTAAAGGTTCAATTTTAAATTCACTTTCAGTCAACTTTGATGAAAAGATTTTATCGTTAATTGTTAATTTATGAGTACCTTTTGGTCCTGTAATCGTTAAGTTGGCACCTTCAATTTTTATTGAAGAGTCTTTTGGTATCATAATATTTTTTTTTCCAATTTTAGACATTAAAACACCCTACAAATTATCTCACCACCAACATTGTTTTTTCTTGCTTCGGAATCACTCATTACTCCTTTTGGTGTTGAAAGAATAGCTAATCCCAATCCATTCATTACTTTAGGGATGCTTGTTGCTCTTGAATAAACTCTTCTTCCAGGTTTAGAGACTCTTTTAATCTCTTTAATTACCGGGTCACCTTCATAGTATTTTAGAGAAACCTTTAAACTAGTTTTATTGTTCTCTGTCTTTTCAATAAAATAATCTTTAATATAACCCTCGTTTTTCAAAATTTCTAAAATGTTTTTTCTAAATTTTGATGAAGGTATCTCAACAGAATTTAATGATCTCATTTGACCATTTCTTATTCTCGAAAACATATCTCCAATTGGATCACTAAATGTCATATTCCTCCTACCAACTTGATTTTGTTATTCCTGGAATTTTACCTGAGGATGCCATATCTCTCAGTGCAATTCTTGAAATTTTTAATTTTCTATAAACTCCATGCGGTCTTCCTGAAACCTCGCATCTATTCCTAATTCTTATTTTTGCAGAATTTTTAGGTAATTTATTAAGTTTAAGTTGTGCTTCAAATCTTTCTGAAAGCTCTAATTTTTTATTATTAATAATCTTTTTTAATGCAGCTCTTTTTTTTGCATACTTTTTCACCAACTTAATTCTTTTTAAATTTTTCTGTATCGCGCTTGTTTTTGCCATATTATCCTCAGTTTTTTTTATCATTTAAAGGGAAATTAAACTCTTTTAACATTTCTAAAGTCCCTTCTTTGTTATTACTATTTGTAACAATCGTAATGTCCAGACCTCTTATTTTGTCAACTTTATCAAAGTTTACTTCTGGAAAAATTATGTGTTCTTTAATTCCAAAAGAATAATTGTAAGAATTATCAATTCCTTTGGAAGATAAGCCTCTAAAATCTTTTATTCTTGGTAAAGCTATATTTACTAGTCTATCAATGAATTCATACATTTTGCTTGATCTTAAAGTTACTTTCACACCAGCGTTTGATCCTTTTCTTGTCTTAAAATTAGAAATTGATTTTTTAAATTTTGTAATTACAGGTTTTTGACCTGCTATAAGAGATAAGTCATCTGCACAGGCTTTAAGTTTTTTTCCATCTGATGCGTCCTCCCCAAGACCCATATTTAAAATAATTTTTTCAATTCTAGGAACATCATGCTTATTTTTTAATGAAAGTTTATTCATTAACTTACTAACTATTTCCTTGTCGTATATATTTTTTAATCTTGGCATTATTTTTTACTAGTTGCTTTCTTTTCGTTTTTTTTAATATCTACATTAACTATATTTGATTGATGAATAAAATTTTCTTTTGAAATTATTCCCCCCTTATTTTCCTTAGTTGGTTTCGTATGTTTTTTAATCATATTTATTGATTTAATCTTAACTTTTTTTAGTTTTTTATTGATCTCTAAAATTTCACCTGTTTTACCTCTATCTTTACCTGTAATTACTTTAACTTGTGTTCCTTTCTTTAAAATCATTTTTTAAAGTACCTCCGGTGCTAATGATATTATTTTAGTATGACCCTTGGTTCTTAGTTCTCTTGTTACCGGGCCAAATATCCTTGTTCCGATTGGCTCTCCTTTGTCATCAGTAAGCACAACAGCATTTTTATCAAACTGAACTTTTGAACCATCATTTCTATAAATTTCTTTCCTAGTCCTAACCACAACTGCTTTATGCACAGCGCCTTTTTTTACTTTACCTTTTGGTATTGCGTCCTTAACACTTATAACGATTATATCACCAACAGAGGCATACCTTCTTTTTGAACCTCCTAAAACTTTTATACACTCTACTCTTTTAGCACCCGTGTTATCTGCTACAGTTAATTCAGTTTGTATTTGTATCATTCAACTACCTGCCAAGTTTTCTTTTTAGAATAAGGTTTACATTCAATTATTGAAACTTTTTGACCTTCTTTAAATTTGTTTTTTTCGTCATGAGCATGGTACTTTTTTGACCTTTTAATTACTTTTTCATAAAAAGGATGTTTAAATTTTCTAGTTACTTCAACAACAATTGTTTTGTTATTTTTAGCACTTTTTACTGTTCCTTTTAAAATTTTCTTAGTCATTTCGAGTTTTTTAATGTTGTGTATAGTCTAGCTATACTCTTTTTAATTTGATTATATTGAGCAGGATTATTTATTTGATTATTTATCTTTTTGAAACGAATATTAAACAAATCTTTCTTAAGAGTAATAATCTTTTTTTCTGCTTGATCCTTTGTTAATTTTTTATCTTCTCTCTTTTTAGCCATATTTATCTTTTTATAAATTTTGTTTTTATTGGTAATTTAGCTGATGCTTTATACAAAGCCTCTCTTGCAACTTCTTCACTCACACCATCAATTTCAAAAATAATCCTACCTGGTTTAACTCTGCATGCGTAATATTCTGGTGAACCTTTACCTTTACCCATTCTAACCTCCGTAGGTTTTTTTGATACTGGTATGTTTGGAAAAATTCTTGTCCAAACTTTTCCAGTTCTTTTCATATACCTAGTTAAAGCAACCCTGGCTGCCTCTATTTGTTTTCCTATAATTCTCTCTGGTTCAATTGCCTTCAAACCAAATTGTCCATAATTAAGCTTAACGGCTCTTGTAGCATTACCGTGAATTCTACCTTTAAAAGCTTTTCTAAATTTAGTTCTGACTGGCTGTAGCATTTTTCACCCTTTCTTTCTTTTCTTTTTCAACATCCTTAGCCATTAACTCGCCTTTATAAATCCAGACTTTTACTCCTATTATTCCATACGTAGTTAAGGCTTCTGCAAATCCATAATCAATATCCGCTCTAAGAGTATGAGATGGAATACTTCCTTCTCGTAACCACTCCGTCCTTGCTATTTCGTTACCAGCCAATCTTCCGCTTAACATAACTTTTATTCCTTTTGCATTCAGTCTCATAGCTGACTGCATAGCTCTCTTCATAGCTCTTCTATAAGCAACTCTTTTTACTAATTGTTGAGCTATATTTTCAGCAACTAAATTAGAATTTAGCTCAGGTTTTTTGATCTCTTTGATATTAACGTTAACATCGCTGTCAGTGATTTTCATAATATTTTTTTTAATTTTTTCAATATCTGCACCTTTTTTTCCAATAACAAAGCCCGGTCTAGATGTATGTATAGAAACAGTACATTTCTTTGATGATCGCTCGATTATAATTTCTGATACGCCAGAATTTATGATATTTTTCTTTATGTAATTTCTTATTTTGAAATCTTCGATTAAATATTTACCAAAATCTTTTTTTTTGGCAAACCAAGTAGAATCCCAACCTCTGTTAATACCTAATCTCAAACCTATTGGATTAATTTTTTGTCCCATTATTTACTCACCTTTTCTTGTTTTTTTAATTTTTTTTCCTCTAAAATAATAGTTATTCGACTAAAAGGTTTTTTAATAGGGCTTGCTCTACCTTTCGCTCTTGGTCGAAATCTTTTCATTACAAGGGATTTGCCAACAAAAGCCTCTTTTACAAACAAATTATCAATATCAAATTGATAGTTATTTTCAGCATTAGATATTGCAGATTTTACTGTTTTGCTTACATCTTTAGCAATTCTTTTTCGTGAAAATTCAAGGTCTCTCAATGCAATGTCAGCTTTTTTTCCTTTAATAAAATTACAAACCAAAGCTAATTTTCTCGGACTTGTTCTAACGTTTTTATTTATTGCTTTTACTATATTAGTATTTTTATCCATTATTTGCTTTCTCCTGCTGATTTAGCCGTGGTTGTTGGCGCTGCTGCAGCTGCTTTTTTATCAGCAGGTGTATGACCTTTAAATGTTCTTGTAGGTGCAAATTCACCTAATTTATGTCCAACCATTTCCTCAGAAACTGTTATAGGAATAAATGACTTTCCATTATGTATTAAAAAACTATGGCCAACGAAATCCGGAATTATTGTTGAATTTCTAGACCAAGTTTTTATTGGTTTCTTGTTTGTTGTATCTTTAAGTTTATCTATTTTTTTAAGTAAACTAGGATGAACAAAAGGGCCTTTCCAAACTGATCTTGTCATTAATTTTTCCTCTTCTTCCTTCTTGCAATAATTAATTTATCGCTTCTTTTGGGTCTTCTTGTTTTTAAACCTTTTGCAGATTGTCCCCAAGGTGAAACTGGACTCCTACCGCCTGAGGTTTTTCCTTCACCTCCGCCATGAGGATGGTCTACCGGATTCATCGCAACTCCTCTTGTTTGCGGTCTTTTACCCCTCCACCTATTTCTGCCTGCTTTTCCTATCTTTATGTTTTTTTGATCTGGATTAGAAACTACTCCAATAGTTGCAACGCAAGCACTGCTTACTTTTCTCATTTCACCTGATGAAAGTTTTAAAATTGCATAATCACCATCGTATCCAGATAAAGTTACTGATGCTCCAGCGGATCTAGCAAGCTTTGCTCCATTTCCGGGAATAAGTTCAACGTTATGAATAGACGTGCCAGGCGGAATGTCTTTTAACTCTAAAGAGTTTCCAACTTTAATTTCAACGTTTTTTCCTGACTCAATGACATCCCCTTGTTTTAATCCTTGTGGGCTAATAATGTATGATTTTTCTTTATCTTTATATGTTATTAAAGCAATATAAGCTGTGCGATTTGGATCGTACTCAATACGATCTACTGTTGCAGGTACATTTTTCTTTTTTCTGTAGAAATCTATAACTCTAAATTTGTGTTTAGATCCACCACCAATATGTCGAGATGTAATTCTTCCATAATTATTTCTTCCACCTGTAAAATTCTGACCTTTAGTCAAAGGTTTGTAAGGAGCACCTTTCCATAAATTGCTCTTATCAACTACAACTGTCCCTCTAGTTGATTTTGTATATGGTTTAAATGTTTTTAATGCCATTTTTTAAATTCCTGTTGTCAGGTCAATACTTTGACCTTTCTTTAAAGTTATAATTGCTTTCTTGTATCCGCTTTTATAAGAATTCTTTCCTTGCTTAATTTTAAGTTTAGTTTTTTGATTAATAATATTAACTTTTATCACATTTACTTTAAAAAGTTTTTCTATACTTTTTTTTATAGTTTTTTTATTTGCTTTATTGTGAACTTTAAAAACCGTTTTATTTTGCTCAGACAAAATAGTTGCTTTTTCAGTAATAATTGGATTTCTAATTGAGTCTATATAATTAATCTTTTTCATTTTAATATCCTGTCTTGGATTTTTTTTGCTGAAGTAGATGTTATAATGACATTTTTATATTTGAATAAATCATAAATATTTGTACCTTCATCTTTTATTAACTTAATATTTTTAATATTTCTTGCAGATTTGTTTATATTCTTAAGTGACTCTACATCAGAAATTATTAACGCATTCACAAGTTTGTTTTTTTCCAAAAATTGATTGAATTCTTTAGTTTTCTTTATCTCCTTTTTAACATCAGCTAAAATATGTAGGCTTTTATCTTGATTTTTCTTCGATAGTGTTTGAGCTAATGCTAGTTTTCTTACCTTTTTATTAATCTTTTTCACTTTATAAGCTAAGCCTTTTGGACCGTGAGCTACACCACCACCAACAAAGAGCGGTGCTTTCTTACTCGCGTGTCTTGCGCCACCTCCACCTTTTTGTGGAACAATCTTTTTAGTTGATCCTTTTATTTCGTTTCTTTGTTTTGTTTTAGCCGTTCTAGGTTTAGAGTGATTCAATTGCCAGTCTATTACAAACTTAATTAATTTATGGTTTACTTTTAATTTAACTAATTTATCTGATATTTCTATTGAATCAGTCTTTGTACCATCAATATTTAGTAGAGGAAATTTCATTATTTTTTACCCTTCTTTGAGGCCGCTGCCTTAATCTTAGCCTCGTGCTTTTCTTTAATTGTTTTTCTAGAAATATTTTTTACAGACTCCCTAAGTAAAACAGTTGAATTCTTAGACCCAGGTATTGAACCTTTTAAATAAATTAGATTATTTTCTAAGTCTGATCTTACTATCTCTAGGTTTAACATAGTTCTTAATTTATCACCCATATGACCTGCCATTTTTTTTCCTTTAAAGACCTTTCCTGGATCTTGTCTTTGACCTGTAGATCCATGTGATCTGTGAGAAACTGAAACTCCGTGTGAAGCTCTCAATCCCCCAAAATTCCATCTTTTCATAACTCCGGCAAATCCTTTTCCTATTGTTTTAGACTTCACATCAAGGAATTTTTTATCTTTAAATATTTCAAGACCTAATTCATTTCCTTCCTTGTATTGATCGTTATTCTCTACTCTAAACTCTTTAAGAATTTTTTTTGGTTCAGTATTCTTTTTTGAGAAATATCCTTTCATTTGCTTTGTAAGTTTGGAATTTTTAAGTTTAAAAAAACCAATTTTAACTGCACTATAGCCACGCTTATCTTTAGTAATAACATCTAAAACTCTGCCTTTTTCAACTTTGATAACAGTTACTGGAACAGATTGACCGCTTTCCATAAATTCTCTAGTCATTCCTAATTTTTTTCCTATTAATCCAATACTCATATTTTAAATTTTAATTTCAATATCCACACCTGAGGCCAAATCTAATTTCATTAATGCCTCCACTGTTTGTGGCGTTGGTTCTATTATATCTATTAGCCTTTTGTGAGTTCTAGACTCAAATTGTTCTCTGCTTTTTTTATCAATATGCGGAGATCTTAAAACTGTATATCTTTCTATTCTAGTTGGTAACGGAATTGGACCTTTTACCTGAGCTCCAGTTCTTTTAGCTGTATTTACTATTTCCTCCGTAGATAAATCTAGGATTTTATTATCATAAGCTTTCAAGTGAATTCTAATATTTTGATTTTCCATAAATTAAGCTAGTTTTTTTGTTACTTCGTCTTGAACATTTTGAGGTACTTTGTCGTAATGACTAAATTGCATTGTGTACTGTGCTCTGCCTTGAGTTGAAGATCTTAAATTATTAATATAACCGAACATATTTGCTAAAGGGACAGTCGCCTGAATAGCTGTAGCATTACCTCTAGCTTCAGTAGCAGCTACTTGACCTCTTCTACTATTTAAGTCACCAATAACATCGCCCATAAATTCTTCAGGTGTAACTACTTCAACTTTCATCATTGGTTCTAACAGTTTTAGAGTTGCTTTAGTACAAGCCTCTCTAAAACACATTCTAGATGCTATTTCGAATGCTAATACGCTAGAGTCTACATCGTGGTGCAGACCATCTAAAATTGTAACCTTATAATCTATCACAGGAAAACCAGCTAAAATTCCACTGTCTGCTACGCTTAAAACTCCTTTTTCTACTCCAGGAATAAATTCTTTTGGTATAGCACCACCCTTAATTTTATTATCTACTTCTCGTCCTTTGCCGGCCTCTAATGGTTCAACATTTAATGTTACTTTTGCAAATTGACCCGATCCACCGCTTTGTTTTTTATGAATATAAGTTACTTCAGACGATCCTAAAATTGTTTCTCGATAAGCAACTTGTGGTGCGCCTACGTTTGCCTCAACTTTAAATTCTCTTTTCATTCTATCTACAATAATATCGAGATGTAGCTCTCCCATTCCTTTAATAATAGTTTGGCCAGATTCTTCATCAGAACTTACTCTGAATGAAGGATCCTCTTTTGCTAGTCTATTAAGCGCTTCTCCCATTTTTTCTTGGTCAGCTTTAGTTTTGGGCTCCACCGCAATTTCAATTACTGGATCTGGGAATTCCATCGGTTCCAGTAAAATTTGTTTATTTTCATTACATAGGGTGTGTCCCGTTATAGTATTTTTTAAACCAGCTAACGCAACTATGTCGCCAGTAGAAGCTTCTTTAATATCTTCTCTACTGTTCGCATGCATTAAAAGCATTCTTCCAACCCTCTCTGTTTTTTCTGTAGAAGAATTTAAAACCGAAGTACCAGCTTGGAGCTTGCCTGAGTAAATACGTATAAAAGTAAGTGATCCAACAAAAGGATCATTTGCAACTTTAAATGCCAAAGCGGAAAAAGGCTCACTATCTTCAAATTTCATTTGAAGCTTTTCTTCAGAATTTAGCTTTGTAGCTTCAATAGATCCTATGTCTTTTGGACTTGGTAAATAATCGATAACTGCATCTAATAAAGGTTGAACACCTTTATTTTTAAATGCCGACCCAGTAAGTATTGGAACAAAGTTAAAATTTAATGTGCCTTTTCTTACACATTTTATTAATTCTTCCTCTGACGGCTCTTTACCTTCAAGATATGTTTCCATAAGTTTTTCATCTTCTTCAACTGCAGTCTCGACTAAATTTTGTCTGTATTGTTTTGCTTTTTCTTTGAGATCATCTGGAATATCAACATAGTCAAATTTAGCACCCAAATCTTCATTTTGCCAAACGACTCCCTTCATTTTTACTAAATCTACAACTCCTTTTAAATCTGCCTCAGAGCCAATAGGAAGTTGTAATGGCAAAGGTTTACATCCTAACCTATCTTTAATCATATCTACACAACGGTAGAAGTCAGCACCGGTTCTATCCAACTTATTTACAAAACAAATTCTTGGAACTTTATATTTATCTGCTTGTCTCCAAACAGTTTCTGACTGAGGCTCAACACCAGCAACTCCATCAAAAACAGCAACTGCTCCATCTAAAACTTTCAGTGATCTCTCAACTTCAATTGTGAAGTCTACGTGTCCAGGAGTATCGATAATATTAATCCTATGATCTCTCCAAAAACAAGTTGTGGCAGCTGAAGTAATTGTGATTCCTCGTTCTTGTTCTTGTTCCATCCAATCCATTGTTGCTGCTCCGTCATGAACTTCACCGATTTTGTGACTTTTGCCGGTGTAATAAAGAACTCTTTCTGTGGTCGTAGTTTTACCAGCATCAATGTGGGCCATAATACCAATGTTTCTATATTTATCTAAAGAGTACTTAGCCATAATTAATTACCATCTAAAATGAGCAAAAGCCTTATTTGACTCTGCCATTTTATGAGTGTCTTCCCTTTTTTTAATTGCCGAACCTTTGTTTTGTGCTGCATCTAATATCTCAGCGTACAGTTTGTCTGCCATAGTTTTATTTTTTCTTTTACGAGTAGCGTCCATTATCCATCTAAGAGCTAAAGCTTGGCCTCTTTTAGCTTTTACTTCAACAGGAACTTGATACGTGGCTCCGCCAACTCTTCTTGATCTACATTCTAAATTTGGTTTTACATTACTAATGGCAGTATTAAAAATTTTCAATGGATCTTCGTTATTTTTGGATTTTATTTTATCTAAAGCATCATAAAGTATTTTTTCAGCAGTTGATCTTTTCCCATCATACATTATTGAATTGATAAATTTTGAGATTACTTCAGAATGAAATTTTGGGTCTGGGTAAACTTTTCTTACAGGTGCTTTTCTTTTTCTAGACATAGTATTTATTTAGGTTTTTTCGCCCCGTAAAGAGATCTTCTTTGTTTTCTATTTGCAACACCTTGAGTATCTAAATTACCTCTTAAAATATGGTATCGTACTCCTGGTAAATCTTTAACACGTCCTCCACGCAATAATACAACTGAGTGTTCTTGTAAATTATGCCCTTCGCCTGGAATATAGGCTGTAACTTCAAAACCATTAGATAATCTAACTCTTGCAACTTTTCTTAAAGCCGAGTTTGGTTTTTTTGGAGTAGTAGTATAAACTTTTACGCAAACTCCACGTTTAAGTGGTTGCCTTTCGAGTGCTGGAACTTTATTTCTTGAAACAGGCTTAACTCTACTTTTTTTAATCAATTGATTAATCGTTGGCATAATAACATTTTGAAGCGGAAGTTAAGGAAAACCTTTTAGAAGATTTTGTTAGTGTTTAAGGTTCTAATATACCTTACTTCTAACATTCAAAATTTGCCGTAAACTAGCACTGAATTTAAAAAAGTCAATATTTAAGGGGTCTTTTGGTAAATTTAAGCTGTTTGATCAGCCTCTGTAACTGCGGATTCTAGCTCTTGTTTTTTGAGTTCTTCCAATCTTGCTATATCTTGCTTTCTTGCCTGTTTATCCCACTCAATTTTAGTTAAACCCGTTCCGGCTGGCACCAATCTACCAACTATTACGTTTTCTTTAAGACCCTCTAAAGTGTCTATTTTTCCTTTTATTGAGGCATCAGTTAATACTCTTGTAGTTTCTTGAAATGATGCTGCTGATATAAAAGAGTTTGTTTGTAGTGAAGCTTTGGTAATACCTAATAAAACTCTCTCAAAAGTGGCTGG
>MDTG01070459.1_pt1 | contig 20910 bp, 23 predicted proteins | sample 811421 | NCBI WGS metagenome assembly MDTG01 (sample SAMN05326645, study PRJNA326480) | marine metagenome | isolation source: seawater | place: Pacific Ocean: South East | collected 2011
AAATAATTTATTTTTTATCTTTTCTGATATTGACATTTGCTTCATCTCACGAATCCGGGGCTGCTTCAGGGAGAAAATAAAAAGGGAAATTATCATTATCACTATTTGTGCGATCATCAATATCAATAACTTTTACTCTATTAGAATCACTTTCGTCAATAAATAAACAATATAATTTATTTTCGTCTAGATCTGCGTGATGGTGTGGAAGAGCACTACAAATTAAAAAGTAATTATATGCGTTATTTTTAAAGGGTACCTCTGACTGGTAACCCTTGTGGTCCAAATCCCGGTAAGCAGGTAATCTAGATGTAAAACCTATATGTCCTTTTATAAATCTCCACCACTGCGCATGTCTTGCTGCATTACAGGTCGTCATAGTAGTTTTATTATGAGCTCGCATCTCCGCATCAGTGAGTATGTGTGAAGGTGTAAATAAATGTGGATCACCTCCCCAATCTAAACAATACGTTGATCCATCTTCATTTGTGGTGATCATAAACGTCTCGTCGGATTGTGTTGCAATTTCCACCAATTTAAATAATTGAGGTCCATCAGCCATAAACGCACAATCCTCATCTTCAATTAAACAAAAATCATCACTTCCGCAGTCACTACCCTCTCTATTATTACTCTGTGTCAAACAAGCATCACAATTTATAAAGCTTCTAATTAGAAACTCCTCATTATCCGAATAAATAGTGTTTGGATTAAAGTGATGATTTTCTGTTCCTTCTAACGATTTACATTGCCAAAATTGCCCGTTATCGAATTTACCGGATCGATCGTCCCCGTCTTCGTCTTCGTCCCCTTCTCCGGTATCGGGATTACGTACCGGATACGTATCTCCGGTATCGGGATTCGTGGTGGTAGTTGGTGGCGGCACACCAGTTGGTGGCGGCACACGTGTCGACAAAACACAAATACCGGTTGTTTCGTTTAGAACTTTACCTTCAGGGCATTCACATATACCGGTTGTTTCGTTCAAAACTTGACCTTCGGGGCATTCATCTTGAGACATGTAGTAATAAATGCCTGCACCGATCACTACAGCCAAAATCATAGGAGTTAATGACGAAGATGATTTTGCTGAACTAGAATTCGATGCGTAGCGAGGCGTAGGCGTGTACGAAGGCGTAGGCGTGTACGAAGGGTTCTTTAGTTTTACAGAAACTCTATTTTGAAAAACTTTAAAGTATATAACGACTGCTATTACTAAAATAATACCTATAGATAATTGCGTTGAGGATATATTCTCATACCACGCACCATCTTCATCTGGTTCGACATTTGGAACCGAGCTCTCAGAGCTTCCCATTTTCTCTCAAAATATATTTTACTTTTCACTCGTTTTTGAATGGCTCGAGACCCGCTTGCGTAGTGCGCTATAAATGTCTGATATTACTGTCGATATGGAAGAGATCGACGAAATCTCCACGATTGATGTAAAATCGAGCTCCGGAAAGACTGCAGATCAACTGCCTTCAGCCGAGGGTAGTGAATCTGGTGAGTCAGAGGGAGACAAAGTGTCAACAAATGCTGACAATGCTGAAGAGAAAGACTTATGCGAAGAAACCTTATTTCCTGATAGTGATGATGATAAGTATATAGGAGAGTGGCAGGTTTCAACTTCAAAAAAATCAAAATTCAATTCGAAAAAACGTGACACACCTGTGCAAGAGCAACCAAAACAAGTCGATTTACAGCCGAAACAAGTCGATAAAGACAATTCTAATAGTATCATTGATGAATTGACAGAGCTTATTCAGGACCAAAACGTTGTACACGTAGATTCATATAAAGCTCTTCGTTCTTTGAAATTTCTGCGACATCAGTGGAAAAATCTGAGATTTTTAAAAGTCAAAAAGGTCGTAGGCATGGGTCAGTGCCACATAGTAATCAACAACAAAAAAGAAAGTCAGCAAGTCTATATAACGGAAGAAGAATATGAAGAATTGTACGAGGAAGCTAAAAAAGAAAATCAACACCTAAATTTTGCGAAATCTGTAACACGTACGTGGGAGTACGGTTACTACGGTTGGGCTTCGTTCTACGACTGTGAGGAATATGACGAAAATAAATATGAATCAGTTTATTTTCATTATACAAATTATGCACAAATGGACTTTGGTATTTCCACGGGAAGGAACTCCACTGATGGTATTGAAACAAAATTTTGTATCAACCAATATTCTGAATGCAAAACTCCGCAGAGAGGTGATTTCATTTGTGGAATTGTCAATAATTCATGCAAATTTAAAAACAAATTAGAATTAAGTCCTTTTTTTGTTAACTCTGAAACATTTTATCGAACTGTTGTCTGTATAATGACAGATCAAAAATACAAAATATACAAAGGAAAAAAATCTGAAGCGCGACTTGCCGCTTCAATGATATGTAATGGAAACGACGTGTTGCGCAAAGATTATAAAAAAGTTATGACACCATATAATTGCGAGGATATTGCATTACATGAACACTTCGTGTACATGACGATAGTTATGGTTTTAATTTTGAATCGCCGATTTAAATTTTCAAATTTATTCACAACTGTATCACCCGTTGGAAATTTAGATTACTGGGAATTCATTTTGAATTTGAGTGACATGAAAGAATTGAGCTATTTAAACAATTCTTCTGCCATTTGTCCTAAATTTGAAAAAATAAATCTGCGGCATTTTACGTCTAATTTAAATGAGCCAAGATTAGATACTCGAATTTGTACATGGGGTGATTACTCTGAGTATGACGACGAAGATAAAATATCTCCACCGATTGCTCGCGGTCGTCAGGTCAGTAGGGTTTCTGGGTCTAGATATAAATATAATAGAGCGCCTTATCGAAGGGATACGCAAGCTCACGAACCCTTTTATGAGGAAGCGCGTTTCGATTACGGTATGACAGACGCTTCGCGAGCATACAACACTATAGAAAGTAATTTGTATTACCAAGGTGGAACTTACGGAAGCACGAGAAGAAGAGTAGAAAGGAGTGGTCCCTACGATCGAGAATATGAGATCGACCCAGATAATATAGATGGGCGTAATTGGGCTGATATGACACCACCTCCATCACCGACTCGTTGCCATAAAATTACTATGCCAAGTGTTTACGACACTTAGTTTTTTCTAAATAGAAAAATGATAAGTATTAAAAAAGTCAATATATTAAAAAAAAAATTAAGTATTGGTAGTACATTAAGCATCTGCTCAAATACTCCTACGTTGACCTTTTTCGCTTCGACTGCATCTGTCGGCACACCAGTTGCAGCTCTTACGGAATCAGAAGCAACGTAATTTAATGAATTAACGAAGGATTTATTTCCATTTTGTGGAGGAAAAGCATTTTTTACACCAAAGGCTGTAGTATTAAAAACTGCATTTACAGGTGATGATAGTACCATTTTATGACCTCTTAGATATTTTTTAACTTACGACGAGAACATTCTCAGAATTTTCTTTCAGCGGTGGGGGTGTTTCTTCTTCTACAGTTGTCAATTTCTTTCTTTCGGTCGTTGTATTAAATCTGGGTCTCGGATTGTGAACCATTTTTTGTATTAATGCTGGGAAAGCAGGTGTCGAGAGCATATCAGTGGGTATAGAATAACTTCTATTACCCCCACTCATGTTTTCGAAATTTCGCGTGTTTACAGATTCAATGTCGTCGTCATCCGAATCAGAAGAATCATCTTTACGTTTTTCTTTTTCTTGTTCTTTGTCATATTTTTGAGCCATTATATGTGCTATTTTAGATGCAAGTTCGGGACTTTCTTTTGCGACTTCGGTAAATTTAGGGACTCTTTGCGAGACAAACGACTTCGTTATATGAAACATCGTGGCGCTCCCGCCGAGCAACAGAAGCAACTCGATTTCAGGAGAGACATTTCCTGCGCTATCTTTATATTTATCGTACAAACGAAGGAAACATCCATCATAATCTCCAAGTGTAGACATTATATGTTCACTCCAACCATCTAAATGCAAATTACACGGATCGTATTTGTGATTTAAAAATTCTAATCCAGACACAATAGCGACCAAAGCCTTTCTAGCAAATTTGATACATTTTTGAGAATTCAATTCTGTTCTCATTCTATCAACTTCAGATTTAATTATGTCATAATCACAAGTCAAATCTAACTTCATTTTAGTTTCTATCCCCTGCGCTTGAAGAAGATAATAACTTTGTAATAATAAATTCTTATCCTCCTCTTTTTTAGGGCTAGGGCTTCTTCTTTTACTTCCCGGGCTCGGTGTTCTTTTTCTAGGACTTGGCGTTTTTCTTCTAGGACTCGGGCTTCTTCTTCTATCATTAGGACTCCCCCTTCTTGGACTCGGAGTTCTTCTTTTAGGGGTCGGGCTTCTTTTGTAACTTGGAGAGCGGCTCGGGCTTCTCCTTTTTGGCGTCAATATTGGCGTCCTTTGTGATTGTCTAGAACGTCTAGAATTTTCACTACCCTTTTCAGAACCCGCGGGAGGGGTTGAAACTTGGTATCTTTTAACCGGTGATTTATATTTGATAGATTTTTGAGGAACTTCGCCTATAAAATCACTATTCGAATCTTTAAATATATTTTTAACTGCTTTGCGTGAATGTTCGTTGACTTTATTCAAAAATTCAAATTTATTTACATCATCACGAACTTTTTGATCGTTTGACCCTGCGTGGAACAACGAACTCAGAGCTGACATATCCACTTCACTTTCTTTTTCTTCTGCTGGTGGCAAATCTACGTTCATTTGCAACAAATGCTAAAAAAATAAATAAAAAAAAAACACACGTTTAATCTAATTCTTCGTCGTCAAACTCCATTTCTGGATCATTCATTTTTTTCTTCCATGCCATACGTAATTGTTTAAAATTGAATAAAAGCCAGATTTCTTTATATAATTGTTTACAAGGAGGTTTTGTTTTAACAAATGCCTCTTTGTCGCGAAGAAATTGTTTAAATCTTTGATATGAAGCCGGTCTTTGCGAACCCATTTTATTTCTCATTTCATCATGGTAATAATTATATACGTGTTGTAACGGCAACATTTGATAACCATATTTAGGTCCTTTTTGAAATCTTTTTAAACCTTCGTCTTCGAATTCGGTTACATTAAATTCTTGATTATCATACTCATTCCAGGGAATAATGTACGCCCTATGAAGAACTTGATCATACCAGGATTCTAAACTGTCAAATGAATTTTCTTTTTGTTGCCTTAGAAGCTGTGTCACTGGAATATGATTTGGAACGAAATTTGATATATCTATTGTACTCAAATATTTCAGAAGGCATTTGACTCCAAGCATATTTTCATCATAAAGACACGCTTTTAAGTTTGTAAAATAATTATTATCCAGATTATACGTAGATTTACAACCTAAACAACACCATCTTCGGGCGTTTTCTCCAGCTGGTACCGCCCAATAATGATTTGATGCCATTATATAATTTGAAAAGTTGTCTAGATAATAGGTATCTACACCCTTTTGTTCGCAACGTATTTGTTTTTCTGTAATCATTCCTTTTAATTTGCCACTGTCGGCTTTATTCCCACCCCAGAATGCTTCGTCTGCAAAAATTAAAAGACCATTTGCTAATAATGAATTAAATCTGCCAGTGAGATCCATCATCTCACATAAATGTATATAGTACTCTTCGAATATTTTGCCAATGGCATCAACAATCATTGATTTTCCACAACCTTCCGATCCGACAAGAACTAATGCTACCCCTAATTTATTCCAGGGTCTCAGTAACGCACTAGCTAACCATTTTAAAACATAATTGTACACCTTTTTGTTTTCTGCGCACCATATTTCAAAAATATGTTTTAAAATTGTTTGGCATTTATCTTCATAGTTGACGACACCACTTTCGGATATAGCTCTTTCAGCGTCTTCTAAAGTTATTGCTAATCCTTGGTAAATGTTAAAATCACTATGCATTCGAATAAACGCATCTGGTCGCGGATCAAATACTAAAGATCCATATGATTTTTTATTGGGGTGATGTAACCATACATTTGCAATGCTTTTGAAATCTTGAATGCTTTTGAGACCATTGGCTCCTTCTGTACTTTTGTCGAGAACGACCACATGTTGGAAAATCTGTTTAAAATCAGACTCTGATTTATTGATGTAAGTAAATTTTTGTCTATCTCTATCATGATTAATTTTTTTCATAACAATTAAAACTTTACCTGGGTGATCGGTGATCATAAAAATGAATTGGTTCATAAATTTTATAACTTTTTCTTGCAACGTTGCGATGTCGTTGTGATATTTGTTTTTGATGTATTCTATCACTATAGGAACTTGATTCACTGTAAAAAATGAAGGATCCAGCGTTTCGAAATCTTGTTGATCGTGAACAATAAAATCAGTTTTACACATATCAATTCTTTCTTGCAGTGAAATGTTATCTATGTGTACCTGACCTTTAATAGGTGAAAGTTGTTCAAAATCAGCTCTTCGAACACTCGATCTGGTAAGCAATTCGTAGGTATCATTCTCCCATGGAGTGGTCATTCTCATAGCATTATTATCAAATGTACCGTAGTATAATAATTTACGACCTAACGGCTTACCATTTTCTCTGTCCCATTTATCAGAGAACGCTAATCGTAATTTTTGCGATTTCACAATTTGAGTGTCAATAAAATCTTTCATAAAAGCATTTTGTTTAGTTATGCTATTATATACAGCATTAAGTATATGAGTGTTTACGATAATATCAGGGAAATGTATATGATAACTAAATTTTGTCTCATTTGTGGCGGTGAATACTATACAATATAACTCTACTGGTGGTATAGCGAAAAATTTTTGTATGGAACTAAATATAGAGTTTAAAATGGATTTGAAATCATACTTTTTATTCTTCCCATCTATGTCAAAAACTAAAGCAAATTTTGAAGAGAAACATTCGTGCATATAAGATATTGCATTAGTATCATGAGCTTTTGCTAATAAATTTAAGAGACGATACTCACCAGCATGATGTAAGCCATAATATATGACGCCTTGTTTATGTAGAAAATGTGTACTTACTAAGTACTTTTTATCAACTTCGCAACCTAAGGCGAAATTTTTTAAATATTCTTTTATTTCAGCTTCTACCATCTTTCTCGAGCCTGGGAATAAAATTTTGAGTGATTCTTACCGTCAACATGGACGTAGCTTCCGTTGTGTGCTTCCTGAAAACACGGGACGTATTCTCTTATTATTGTTCGTCGTCAACAGTAAAAGATGACTTATCTAAATATGTCAGTGCATATAAAATATCCACTTGGTGGTACAGCATTAAGACTAAAATATGGATGGAAAGAGTACGTAGGTTCGTCCTGAAGAAGAATATTATGTCACATAGAACAATAATACATCCTCCACTTAACTACGAGATGTTACAATTGAACAAAAAGTCTGATGGATTTGGATTTCCGTACTGCGTCACTTGTTTTGATGAATGGGGCGATCATTGGAAATCTATCGCAAATTTCGCTACATATGAAGTCGAAGGATTCAAAATGAGGTATGCAATGCCATCTCTTCGTTTCCATTGTTATTATTGCTTCAAGAGTTACGAAGACAATTTCGAATACGAATGGCTAAGAAAGCCAATATTTACATCATACAAATCTTCAGTGTGGAATGTTTTACATTTTGCAAACGAAAGCGATTCCGACGAGGTACATGATGAATATTGACTAGGATACAAAAAAATCGCGTGGCGGTATTAGATTCTTATACGAATTACTCATATATTTCTTTTCTCGTGTATAGGAGTAATGATGTCCATTGAAATATATCCCTTCAATCCTTCCATTATCTTTTTTTTTTTCACTTATTTTATATAACATAATTTTGTAATATTTCTTGGCTTTCAAATATCTAGTTATAGCGTTTAAAAATACGTCATAATCATCGAAAAATGCTTGGATTTTATTATCCACTATAATCTTCCCTTTTCCGTGAGTATGTGGTACTCCTATTACGACGCAATTCGCGGCGATTCCAGGAAGTTTACAATAATGTTCAAGCCATAAATGTATTTTCGTTATCAACGCTTTATTATACGAATTAAAACTTTGATCTATTAAGCCTGGGTGGTATTTTTTTTCGGACCACTGTTGATTTTTAGTAATAATAAACATTTTGCAGTTGTTCAAATAGTATAATTTAAACAAATTCAACAGAAGTGTTGGTTTGAAATTGAAATGTAATGTTTCATCGAAATCGAACCCAATATTTATTGTCATTTCCTTCATGAACATTATAAAATATCATGCATCGTACATGTCTAGATATGATATCCTTTCAAATAGTAATTCATATCTTTTTACATTCAGATTAACATACTCTGTTTGTCTCCTCTCGAATACATATATTCTATTCAATAATGATAGAGAAAAAAAATCATCATTAAAAGTATATATTTCATCCATGCCTTTGATCGTCTCAAGCAATTGGTTATTCGTCATATTTCTGAAAGAAATTAATTGCATTTGAAATAACTCCATGGTTTTAAATCAACGACTGATGCGAGCGTTAAATGATCCAAATATGTCTGTATGCCTTACGAAAGAAGATGACAATTACAAAATATTTCAAGTGGTCGGTTCTAATGCACATATTTATGAGGTTATGATAAGCACTACACAATGTTCCTGCACATGCCCGGATTTTTTATATAACAACAGTAGATGTAAGCATCAGTTATTATGTATTATTAATAACGTTAACACTGAGATGAATAGCGATCTTTTAAAGCTGGGGGCACTTAAGATAGAAGATATAAATAAGTACGATTGTTCAATATGCCAACAAAATATAAACGGAGCATATTACAGATGTGACACCTGTTCTAATATGTTTGATGTCCAATGCATATATAATTGGTCTCAAAGTTGTAAAAAAAGAAATCTTACCGTGACATGCCCTACTTGCAGATCTCATATACAAAAGACATGTTTTACCTAGAGAACATATGTGCAGATTTGCTTATATGTTTCCATGATACGATAATGTGTTGTTCATCGTCTGCACTTGTTTTAACTTTATATTCTAATGAACGCAAATGTTTTTTCAAACTTTTCTTCACAACTCTCCAGTCGTATATCGCGAAACCCATCACATATGACGGTATTGCAAAAGTGCACTTATCGAAATGAAACTCAGAAAATCGTTTGATAGTTTCCATACACATAAACGTGATATGAGTGAACACTGCATCAAAATTAGTTGTAATTTGGCTAGACTGAAAATACGCTTGACGAGCAGTAAAATTCATTTGATTTACGAATATATTTTTTAATTATATAATATGCACGCCTTCACCTAAAATTTAATCTAATAAAATTGAAATGAGGCGTTCAGAGAAAAGGAACAGATATTCAAAGAAGCCAACTATATCGTACATAAACCACCAAAACTTGATAGATAATTTCCGCAAAACCGATCGCGAACGTTCAGGAGTAGTAAATAAAAATGTAAACCAAAACACTTTATCTTTATCATCCAAGGTTGCGCAGTTAGGAAACGATGACTCGGTCGTAATAGACGACTTACGAAAACCAAGCATACACAATCACCCACTAGACTCAAGTGGGTGTGCTAGAATTAATGGTGATTGCGGTCTTCAGCCACCTAGTTCTTCTGATATGAAAGTATACGCTGAGAGCCCCGCGTTTCATACGGTTGCTACTAAAAATTATATATATCACATAAAAAGAACTAGACGATTAAATAAAAGACAAGTGGAAAGATGTTATAAAATTTTAGAAAAACACTACGACGAATTAGTGGAACCTCATGAAGTATGGGAAGAAATTTGGATATGCTTTACAAAGATGACAGGATGGTTTTATGTCATAAGATGTAAAAATGCTAATTGTAATCATAAAGTAGATCCTTACTTAATTGAAAAGATGTTCTTAGAAACATAGAATAAAAATATATTTCTTATCAAAAATGTCGTCACCATCTGACTCCGACAAGTGGTTTTATTCTGCACAAGGTGGATTAATATTTGCTGCCCTATCGGCTCCCATGGTTTATAAGTTAACAAGTGATTTTTTTGGAAATATGCTGAATGAAAGAGGATGTCCTAGTACATATGGTATTGTAGTTCACGCAATAATCTTTACTATCATAATAAAACTGATGATGCGTTGACACGCAAACAATATCCATTTTTTTTTTCTATTATACTCAAAATGTCAACTGGTGCCCTAACTCAGTTAGCAGCAATTGGATCTGCCGATGCTTACCTTTCAATTAGTGGAGAAGTCACTTTCTTCAAAGGAATTTATAGACGTCATACAGCTTTCGCGAAGGAAGCTGTAAAGATGCCATTCACGAGAGTTCCTGCTTGGGGTTCAGAGTGTACTGCTTCTATTAGCAGAACAGGAGATCTTCTATCTAAAACATGGTTGGTTGTTGAAGTACCACCTTTAAATCCCCATTTATCTTTAGAAGATTTTAAAATATACAAAGACAATAGCTCACTAACAACAACGGATAATGCTGATACAGGTCTCCCTGATACACCCGGGTATTACCCTGGTGCGAGATTCTGTGATGAGTTAGGGCATGCGATGATCGATACCATAGAAGTAATTATTGGAGGAACAAAGATAGATATGCATAAAGGTCAATACATGCAAATTTTCCATGAATTAAGTACATCAAAAGAGAAAAAAGATTTAGACATTCTGATTGGTAAATCGGGATCAATTACCGAGTTAGAGGAAATGGCTAAAACAACTCAAAAATTATATATTCCACTTCAGTTCTGGTTCTGTAGGCACCTCCAACAAGCCCTTCCATTAATCGCCCTTCAGTACCACTCTATTGAAATCAAAGTTAAGTTTAAACCAATTAAAGAAGTCGTAGCACACCCGGGTTTATATGTACAACGAGAAAATGGTACAGATTTTGCTTCTGGTAGTACTACACAACTTGTAGATGCATTTTCACTAACAGGTGAGACAGCATCAAACTTTTATAGTCAGGGTGGAAAAGTAAGGCAAGACCAACTTTTAACCGGAGAAAAATATCAATTAAAAGCAGATGGTACTCACCTTTTGTGTAATCTTGTGTACCTTGAAGAAGAAGAAAGAAAATCATTCGCACAAAGTACACATGAGTACTTAATTGACATTTTACAAGATGAACCAGAGCAACAACTTGTTACCGGTACTTCAAGTAGCGAAAAAGTTACTACTCAGCTAACTTTATTTTTTAATCACCCCGTTTCTGAACTTATTTGGGTCCTTACGCCAGACGTATGCATCGATGCTGGAGAACCGTTTTGTTATTCAGCGCTTACTAACTCATATAACTCAGCGCAAGATCCTCTATATAGTGCTAGCCTTAAATTCAACGGATATGATAGATTCGACAAGAGTAACTACGGCCCGGAATATTTCAGGGAATTAGTACCTGGTCAATATCATACCTCCATCCCCCAGAAGCACATCTACTGCTACTCTTTCGCTATCGAGCCTGAAGACAGTCGTCCTTCGGGTACGGCTAATTTCTCTAGAATTGACTCAGTGAAACTTATCCTTGAACATGTTAATTATAATGATATGGTTTTAAAAGAAACCGGGCGGACACTTCCATCTGGTGGAACCACTGGTACATGTAAAAAGACCGGAGGGAAGGTTAAAATATACGCTAGAAGCAAAAACGTTCTGAGAATTAGAAGTGGTATGGCCGGTCTAGCGTACGCGAACTAATCTTTTTATGTCAATACATTGTCATATTCTAATAAAACATTATTACATACGAAGTCATAAACCATACGTTTGATTAATTTTATATTACACCAATAAGGTATCCATAAAATTTGAACGTCATTTTTTAAACAATAATCGTTTTTAAGATAATCGTTCATTTGTTGTTTTATTAATGTGTATTTACCAGTTTTACCTTTTATTATATGATAATGAAATATGCCATTGTACTCAATCGCTATGGAGTTATCAATATCTATATCTTTTTGATCTCTTGGGATTAGAAAATCAAATTTTAAATATCCATTTTTAACTCCTTTTAAATCTTGAATTTGGATATCGTAAAAGTAAAATATATTCATTTGATCTAATATAGAAGCGACGACTTTTTCTCCGATCGATAACTTCTTCGATATCGTTTCAGAGTTTATGCAGCACTTGCATTTGATCATTTTTAATATATACAAAAAATTATTTACAATTTCTATCCCCGCTTGAGAATACAGCTGAATCAATAATATTACTAATATCACAACAAATCATGCATTCTCCGTCATAGTACTCTATTTTATGTATACCGAAACGCTGTAAAGAAGTTAAGCAATTTTTACAGGGCTTACTATACATATAATTATTTTTATTATCGAATCTGAGGCTTACTACTCTCAATCGCTGCGGTCGTCTCGGTTTTTTTAGTCTCTGAAGTGCAACGATTTCTGCATGAGTACTAGCAGTAGATATAGAATGTCTCCTACCAGCATACCCATTTCTACCATACGACAACAGTTTACCACTGTAATATATATACGCGTAATGATGTTGCATGATAATATATCTACTATCGTTTAGAAAAAAATAGATTTTTTATTCTCAAATATCACTATCTATATCCATTAAATCCACTACGCACGATAAATTGTCTCCTTTATCTATATTATAAGTGTAGGCTTGTAGGTACGCATCCGATAAGTCATCCTTTTTATCATTTTTTTCTAAACATCGAAGCCAAAAGGTATCAGATGTAGATAATAACTCTTTAGTGACAGCTATACTTAATTTTTTGACTTCGCTTCTCGACATTTTGTCTCCTATATTTAAGGATGCTTTCACATCGGTAACGATAATGTCGTATTCGTTAAATCCAGTAGTTTCAAATTTTAATTTGGGGTTATAGAAGCATATGTCTTCAAGTGGTATATTTCTTTCGCAGATGAAATAAGATTGGATTACATGTGATAATACTTTCATCTGTGTGTTCCTATTAAGCTGCTGTTCTATTAGGACTCTATCTAAATAGCCTAATTCAAGCTTCCTTAATTGCATTATTAAACTATTTGTGTAATCTTGTATATTTTTACCCTTCAATGCCAACGTTTGCATAGTTACAATGTTTAGCTTTCTTTTACCCACGCTCTCAGCTAAACAAAATGACATATTTTTAACACCGACGTCAAAGGATATAATCCTGGTTTTCAACATATTGAGATCCCGTCTTGCAGCAAAATTGTATCTCGACGGTGCCCTAAGCAACGTGGGCATCTTTTTGGGGAACTGTGAGATTATAAAAAAAAAAAAAATTATATTAAGAAATGTCATTAGAAATCCCAGAAGAAGTACACATCCTGTTACGTGAGACGGTACCTGAAATAGAGTCAGTGGTTAATGATTTCATGCAGAACGAATTACAACAAGATTCGATTATATCAAGGCAGTACGTATATAATAGAGCACTTAGAAAAATAATGCATAATTTTGAAAATTCTCATAGTCAAAGTAGAGAGGGTATTGTAGAACACGTATCTGAATATACCATCAATAGACTCCGTCAAATGTATTACGATGCTTATGAGTACAAACATAAAGGTATGAATCTTGATAGAGTCCAAACACCGTCTTATACGATCTTAGAGCAGCCGTATCGGATTATGTACGAGAGGCCATTTCTTAACTCGAGTCACGATAATAATAATTTAATGCACAGAGAAAATTACTGGTTCAGTACGGACTAAAATGCCAAGCAAAAAAATATACGATGAGATTTATAGCGATAAAAGTGATCAATCAAATTCAAATCCAAATGAAAGCGATTATTATTCCGATAATGAATTCATTCCAAAGCAGCGATATGAAATAAGTTGGTACGAATACAATCAAGAACACATTATCAACATATGGGAAATTATTAAAAGATATATAGATGAAAATGGATTAAATTTATTAGAATATAGTACAATTTCACATTTTACTTCTTATGTAGCAAAACATTCATATAGAAGAGAAATGGAATTGAGAACTCTTAGCAAAAGAAGTTAGTTTATTATTAAAGATCCCGGCAGTGGAACTAGTTCTTTTTTTATTAAGCAAGGAGTATCGTCATTGTTTTGTAATTTGACTCTTTTTTTTATGGGAGCTTCTTTGCTCTCACCAGTTGGATATTTATCACTCAATTCATCCAAATCTCTCTTCAGTCTATCTAGATCAGAAATGAATTTCTGAAACAGTGGTAAATTTGATTCAAACCATTTTCTGTCTCGGTAGACAACTGTGACATTTAATTCCATTGGATTGAATTCCCCACTAGCCGGTCTATATTGAACAAAATGACACACTTCTAAGTCTAATACTTCCAATTGCATTTGTATTTGACACCAGTAATGCGCCGGTACTTCGTCGGTGATCTTCCGCACCAAAGGACACTAGGTTTCCAACATACTTCAACAGAGAAGTGAATTTTTTTTCTACTGTCCGAAAATGGTTGTCAAAATGATTAGAAATGTTTTGAACTCTATCACCTTACCAAATATCGTCGCAGCTATACTGATACTGTCGATACTAACTTTCATATCTTGCTATGTAAGAGGAAAGGGTCTCCTAGGGAAACCTTGCCGTGGTAATATGAATTTTTACGGAACAAATTTCATTCCAAACAACCCAATAGGAAAAGGATTAAACTTTTCTGGAGATCTTTTAAAATCTAGATATGTTCATGGACGATCTGCTTTGCAAGCAGATAAAAAAAGAGTTGGTCAAAGATTAATTCAAGCCAAATCTATAGGAATGAATGAGAAATCAAAAAAGAAATTACTGCCTGCTAATAATGTTAGAAATAAAAACTATTAGTGTGGACCTTAATTTCGATGCAGATCCCATCCTTCGTCACGCGATCGGGACTGGCCCCTAGAAATGGATGTTTTTCGTGCATAACTAAACCAATCTCAAAAAACGGCGCGAGATGAGGGTTTTGAGTGGCATATATTTCTGCTGCTTCGTCTTCATATTTATTACCATGTAATATCGCTTTATTGTTAGATAAATCTTCTTTCTTATCGAGTATATCTGATAACTTTGACTTTTTGCGTAATAAATTCGTCCTGCTAGATTTTTGATAAGGATTTTGATCTAGAGCAGCTGCACAATCACTTGCAGTTAAGATCATATTTCTCTTATCATACCAATCCCCTGTTCTTTGTTTGTATTGTTTTGTAAAAAGCAATTTCATGACCCTTTTGTCAATCACAACTGGTGGCAGATTGGCAATAGTTTCATCAATTATATCACTGTCAATATATCGTAAATCAGACGCCATTGTTCTAGAGCCATATATTTTTTTTTCTTTATCTAACGTAAAATAATGAAATCATCTAAGACAACAAAAAATTTTTTAGATGGTATTTCAAAAAAAGATTTGAAGGAAATATTGCCATCTGGTTTCGAAAAAATGTCTAAAAAGGAACAAGATTCTGTGGTGCAAAATTTACAAAGAGAGTACGAAAAGGCATCATCAAAGCCAGATAAGAAAAATTCAAACGATTTTTTAGATGGTTTTTCGAAAAATGAAATAAAGGAAATTATGCCGGCTGGCTTCGAAAAAATGACAAAGGCAGAAAAAGATGATATTTTAAAAAAATATCAAGAAGAATATGAGAAAACACCAAGGTCTCCAAAAAAAACAGCCAAACCATCACCACAGAGTAATAATGAAAAAGAAATAAAAAAAAGGAAAAAAAAACCAGAATATAATAAGATGTCTTGGAATGAAATAAACAAATGGGATAAATATTTAAAAAAGAAGAAATCTCCATCGCCTTCCGCCAAAAAGAAAAAACCCTCGTCGCCTTCTCCCAAAAAGAAAAAATCTCCATCGCCTTCCCCCAAAAAGAAGAAATCTCCATCGCCTTCCCCCAAAAAGAAGAAATCTCCATCGCCTTCCCCCAAAAAGAAGAAACCCTCTTCCTCTTCGCCGAAGAAGTCTAAAAAGCAAGAAAAAAAGGATGATTCTTCAGATTCAGACGACTCAATATCTGCTTACGACAAAAGTGAACTTAAAAAACTTATTGAAGAGGAAAACAAAAAAGGCTCAATATCTGCTGACGACAAACGTGAACTTAAAAAACTTATTGAAAGGGAAAACAAAAAAGGCTCAATATCTGCTGACGACAAACGTGAACTTAAAAAACTTATTGAGGAGGAAAACAAAAAAGATAAAATAGTCTTAGATTTCAAAGACCTTGACAAATCTTATGAATCGGAGAGAGAGAGTAGATCTAAAGAAAAGCGCAGAGAATCGAGAGTCAAAACCGATGACGATGATGATACCTTTGAAGAAGAGTTAAAAAAATATTACGCATCAAAAGATGAGGAAGAGGAAAAGATAAAGGAGGAGAAGAAGAAAAAAGAAGAAGAAGAAAAGGAGAAAGAACTGAAAGAAAAGCAAGATAGGGAACTTGAAGAATTATATCAAGATAAAGTATTGGCAGAATATAAAGAATTAATTAACGAATATTGGAAAAAATTCAAAAAAAATAAAAAGGAAGTTGATCCACAGTATGGAGAATGGATTAAAGATCTACATTCAATTGTAACTTCAAAGAACGATAAAAAAATATTGGGCTCAATAACTTACAAGTACGGTTCAGAAATAGTTGATGTATATGTCTTACAAGAGCATATTAAAAAATACGGGAAGATAACAGAAGAAAATGTCGGTGAATTATTCATTTATTTAACTGCGAATAAGTTATTTGAATTGTATGATGAGTATAAAAACAAATATGAAGAATCCAGTGATCCAGAAGACGCTAGTATTTTAACAAAAATTAATAAAAAAATATTGGACAAAAATGAGGGTCTACCAGAAGGACATAAGGATATTAAAGTTTTATTAGAAGAATTAGAAAAGGAACATAAAAAGAAAAATCGGGGGTTAGTTATCAAAGACGAAAAAGGTAAAGTCTTAAGACAAGGCGATAAAGATTTCAATAAAGCATTCACAAAAACTATCAATAATCGGGATAATTTGGATTTAAGTATAAAATGTAGGACTCGAGATGGAATCAACCTCCCTTTCGCTTACCAAGTAATACCATCTGTAGCAGTCGCACCTGGAGGATCATGCGATAGAATGCTATGTGTACATAGAACTGGAGCTGGTAAAACTGTTACTATATTGAATGTAATGTCAAACTACTACCACGATCCCCGACCTAAAATCTGTTTTTTTCCGACACAAGAATTGACTAACAACTTTATAGCGGAATTAATGGAACCCAAATATGCGATGAACAACCCATATCAAGCATACATTCGGTCCACAGCAAAATTTGAAGAAATTTTTATGCTCACAACTGAAGAACCTGATTATTTTAATGATATCGGTAAAAAGAAAGAAAAACAAGAAGTGTTTTTTAAATTCAATACTTTTGGTGTCCAAGATTTGCTAGCTCTGAGTAAGATTAGTTCTGATAAGAAAAATCAAAGTAGTTCTTTTTTTGAACAATATAAGGAATACTGCGAAGAAAAAAAGGCCAAGGGAGAAAAAAGCGACGAAAAGGAAATAAAATATCGCGGGGACGAGGCGAAAAAACAATTAGATTTAATTAAAGTGTTAAACAAAACCCTAGGTCCAAAAAATTTAGAGGAAGCTGTAAACGAAATGTATAAGAGTATGAGTGATTACTTAAAAAGTGATACGAAAGCTGACCCACCGGCGTCTCTTTTGAAATGTCTGTGGATCTATAAAGGAGGAGGTAGTGGATTTAGATTACATGAAAATCCAGCTAACGGTGGAAACAATTATAAATCCACTGTTACCACAGCTTTACCAAAAGGCATGGATCCAATTACAGCACATCCTAAAAAAATGGTTCTAGGAAAAAAAGTGAGTTTCCGCCAAGATTTTGAAACAAATTTTAAATCAGAAAATATGAAATATAATGCGTACAACCAAAAAATAGTAGCAATTGATGAAGTACATCAAGCTATGAACCCCGAAATGATCGAAAAAATATCAGACCATCAAATCAAAAACGTAAGATATTTAATGGAGCTACTCAAGGATATGACAGGATCTGTATTGCTAGCTATGACAGCTACACCTGGTGAAAGGGAAGATAATATTAGAAAATTACTTGATTATGTAAAGGGTACAACGAATATAAAAAAGGGGTTAAATGATGAAGGGTTTATATCATATTGGAATTATTCACCACGTTCTTTGTATCCATTATTAGTCGAATCTGAAATGGGTGATGAAAACGCAGAAGATCAAGTCATAGAGATGGATGCCTTACATTATGATTATAAAGGTGATGTTATGCCTTACGCGTACAAAGTGAAAAAAAATGGCAAAAATTTACACCCGTTTGACATACCAAATAACGATAAAATGAATATAATGAACAGAAAAGATGGAAAATTAAGTATGTTTTCACAAGCTTCTTTTTATTATGACTATGCGACGCAAAGTAAAGTCAAGAATATAGTGGATGATTGGAAAGATATACACAAGCTTGATATAGAAAAGGCCGAGAAATTAAAAGAGGAAATGAACAAGAAAAATGGATATATGGAAAATTTAATGGCTCTATCTAATATACCGATTAAGGGAACTAGTTGGCAAAGTCTTAGAGCATTTAAGGAAAGGATAAAAACAGTGAAGGATTTAAAAACGCTGCGAAACATGTCTAGTAAAATGTATCAGGTAGCGCTTGAATTAATTAAAACGAAGCATAAAACTCTGATTTTAATGAATTATTCGGCAGGAATAGATTTTTTGGCTGAAATTCTTAATCTGTTTGTAAACAAGATGCAGCAACTGCAAGACGAAGAAAAATTTGGCAAATTAGAACTTCCAAGCGGACCACTAGCAGAATGTAATAAAGAAACGATAGCTGAGAATATGAAAAATTGTAAAAAGGATAAACCGTGTTTTATTAGGATTATAACTAAGGATGATGAATATTTAATAAAAACATTCAATTCTAAATGTAATATACGTGGAGAAGTCATAAAAGCGGTGATTGCGGACGCAAAAAAATACGGTACTGGTATAAGTTTTTATGGTGTGCGTAATATTTATCTTGTAAATCCACCGCAAAATATTCTAGAATATCAACAATATGTTGGGAGAGCAATGAGAGCCTGTGCATCTCATATAACTTATATGGACGAACGAGATCAATTGCCAGCAGAAGAAAGAAGATTAAAAGAAGAAGAACAGAAAGTATATGTCAATATATTTGTTTCTATATTCTACGGACGGAAGCTTGAGGGGACGGAAGAAGGAAAAATTGTTGGTAGTAACTTACAAGATTATATAGGTCAGGGACCTCCAAATAAATATAAAATAATAGAAACTATAGATGAAATAAATTTAAAAAAAGTAATAAGAGAGGAAGCAGAACAAAAGAAAATATATAAGAAAGTATTAGAAGAAAATGCTTTTGACACAGAGATATATGCGAAGTTAATGAATAAACAAAACTAAATCGATTGAAATAGTAATAGCGTGTAATTCAGGTATATCTATAAATTATATTTTTTTTTTATAAATTTTCATATATAAATTTATAAAAAATAGATATAATGTGTTAGTTTTAGTGGACAAAATTAATTAAATTCTATATCACTTTCTTTTTATCTTACTAATCTTCATTGATAAACCAAGAATCTACTTCGAATACATAATAACCCAAAACCATAATAGATACGGCTACTAAAGATCCAATCCTCGAATAAAATGAATTTGACAAGTTTTCAACTGCATTTTCGTAATTACTTTTATATATACCTTTCACTAAAGATAAATTAAATCCTAAATCAGACGAAATCTTCGCAGGGTGCCTAGCGATTTCGTTTCCATAAATATTAGTAGAATCCAAAGCGCTCAAAATACTTGCACATGCTTCACTTGATAGTTCTAACCTACAAGGAGTACAGATGTAATTATGTAATATCATATACCTTACCTGCGCGATATCGTGACAACAATCAAACAAACAAGATTTTTGGCCATAATGCCTTTGTTTTCTTTTGAATTCTGGATATTTTAATTTAAGTGATATTCTAAACATGAATTTAAACACAAATTCGATTACTGTCGGAGGAGCTAGTTTTCTGCAATGATGTCCTGTCATAATAATAGCACCTCTACATGGATTTTCGATAGTAAAGCCATTGCTACCATCGTCCTGGAAATAATTTGGATCGACATGCTTAGACGTGGTGATGAAAATTATAAAATCGGGACATTGCCCTTCGTCATAAACATCATATTTTCTTTTTAATAGCTTAATGAAAGTAGTGCCAAGGTTGTTTAATATATGTTTCAATTCAAGTTTCCCATAAGCGATGAGTGCACCGTTTAAAATCGCTGTTAATAATAGATCTTCCCTAGATCCCACACTATAAATCGATGTTGTTTCTTGTACTAATTCACTAATCGAAACGAGTTGGTATTCAAACATTGTTTGTTTTTGATTTAAATACAATATAAGATATTCTAAAGGTAATTTAGTTGATTTCCATTCTCCGCATACTACGACACCTATATGAAGAGGTACTTCTAAGTTTTTAAGGTTATACGATGTTGATTTTTCTCGTTTTATTGGGGAGATAGGATAATCGATTTTTATTTCCTCTATATCCATTTTATGTATAATCATATATTTTTATTTGGCCATGACTGTAGGTAAGCCAGTTTTCAAATTATTGTTTGTTTCTGGATAGTACTCTCTACTTAACGACGCGTCAAAATTATAAGTAGAGTAAACTAATTTATCGGACGTGGAACTATTAAGTGGTTCACGTAATGCTTGATTATTATCGTAGCTTTGAAGCAAACCCCCTTGATTATCAGAATATATTTGTTGGGTATTTGAAAAGTCTCTATTACGTATCGTTG
>MDTG01013614.1_pt1 | contig 20909 bp, 22 predicted proteins | sample 811421 | NCBI WGS metagenome assembly MDTG01 (sample SAMN05326645, study PRJNA326480) | marine metagenome | isolation source: seawater | place: Pacific Ocean: South East | collected 2011
CCTTATCCAGAACGTCCTCGGAGACTCGGCGAACGGGAACGGGCATGTGCCGCCCTGCAATACGAGGTGGGCCAAAAATCTCGACGTCAATCAATTATATTATTTTACAATACAAAATGCCAGTAAAACGAGAAGTAATAAGAGAAAATAATATCGCGCGGGTAATCACTGACTTCGTAAGATTTCACATAGACATTTTCGAGTGACGGTGACATCATACATTGCGTCGTGTGCTTTTGTACTATCGAAATCTACATTTAATTTGTACGCTAAATCCATCAACTTTGGTCCACACCATTTGTTCCACTTCGCATTAAAATATTTATGCTTATCATTCACCATAGTGCACATACGTTTAAGACTTTTCAATTTTTTGAAATTCATATTTTCCTCTAACCCTTTCTCTTTTAGAGACTGACACAGAACTTTATCCCAATCGTATTGCAAATTATGAGCAACTAAAATACAGTCAGAATCCTCAATTACCGAAATGATCTTTTGTAATAATTCAACTAGCTCAATACCTTCACTGTTGCACTTTTCAAGAGTCAAGTGAGGACAATTTTGTTGGGTCCAATCACTTAGATTTATCGCTCCTTTGATCAACGTGTCAAATTGATCTACTACTACACCACCAGCTGTAGTGAGCTGACAAGCAAATTGAACAGGGAAATTTATTGGCTGAGCTGAACTATTTTCAAGTCCAGTTGTTTCGAAATCAAAAACTAAATAAAATTGCATTTTTGCGTATCAATGGATTTTTTTTTTGAATATTGTCTCAGGATGCTTAGGCGTGCTATTATCGTTCAGAACGAAAAAAAAGCAGGCGTCGTTCATTAAGGGTCGCGCGCAGTCGCAGAGGCGGTAAGTGTCAAGGTCCTTAAAAATAAAAAACTGACTGAATCCTTAATGACTGAAAATCTTTTTGAAAACCATAAGTCCTTAATGATGCGAAGGCTAACGCAGTTCAGTCTCAGTCGAGTACTCGACCAGGCTGACCTGCTTACCGACTTCGATGCGCGTGTTATCCTCCTGCTTCTCGCGGCGCTCGCGTCGCTCATTCAACCTGGGAAATTCATACCAAGAAAGATCAAAATCGCGAGTACCACAAAAAACAAACTAGACCAAAATCGGGTACGATAAGACTCTCCACCGAAGGTAAATTTCGGATCATAGACTTTGCAAACTGCTGCGATGACACAAATGACGAGTGCTGAAAGCAAATAGATGTTCATTTTTGTAGCTCATGAGATTTTTTCTTACGCAGCGTGGGACATAGGGAAAAAATTCTAACGATTATAAAATGAATTATATTACTTTGAGGCGCTCCCCTAACGATACTCGCTTTACAAAGGATTTTTGGAAATATCCTTACACAAATCCATACTATCATGAATTAGAACCACAATTTAGAGATTACGGTGATCATGAAATGTACTTCGTTACTCTACATAATACGTGGATAGAAATTATTAGATGGGAAGATGGAAGTCTACTTTTAGAATTGTTTTTTGCTAACCAAAACGACAAAAAGACACCGAAGGGGATGGCTAGAAAAATGTTATGTGCGATGTTGGACTACATTTTATACACTACTACGACGACAGTTGATGATATAATACAGGTCGATGCAAAAAGAAGCAACGGTGATTTAATACACAAAGTGTATTATCCATTAGGTTTCAAATTTAAATTTCCTAAAGATGAAGGGAGAGAATCAGAAGGTGGCGTAATGTTTACACAAATTAAAAACGTAATGTCCTGGTGCGAAACAAATCACAAAAACAAAAGACTGCCATCCACCACACCCAGACTTGAGCACGGGACATTTAGAAAAAAATATCTGACCGCAAAAAAAAAAATTGAAAAAACTAAAAGATTTGAAAACCAATTGAAAAATTCCAACAAGTCGCGCCTACACCAGAGAAGTGTTAGAAGAAGCAAACAAGCTAAACGTAAATCGAGACGTAAACTGAGCTAGCGGAGAGAGGGCGAGGGGCTGAACCTCTTCGTGATTCGAGGAGCGCGTTTTCGCAGTTTCCGAATTCCCTCCATAAACTTCAAAGCCAACCGGCGTCGAAGAAGCAAGCCAAATCGCTCCATTGGAGATAGCGTTTTTCGCTCCGTAACCACGACGGCGTCCTGTCGAAAGAGCATCTCGAACATCTCCCGGTTTCTCTGCCATTGCTGCCTATCTTGTTCTTGTGCCTTCTCCTCTGCTTTCTTTTCTCTCAGTCGTTTCTCTTCGTCTCTTCTGTTCCTGCGCTTCCGCTGTCTCTTTGTTTCTGGGTCGTCTTCCTCATCTGACGACACGTGCTTCTTCGGAGAAATCTGTGTTTGTTGCGCACCAATGATATTGTCGATCTTGATGGGACTCAGGCAGGTCTTGGGAGTGTTGAAGATAGCGTCGGCGTTCTTGAGTTGAACATTGATGAAATCGCAAGTGACAATCTCGAAATTTTTGTGCTTGAAAGTTGTCGTACTGAAGTTGATTTTCTTCAGTCGCTTCAGTTGTTCAATCTTACTCTCGTAGTAATCCTTCTCTCCATCCTGTGCGGCTTTCATGAGCATATTGGAGTGAATGATGATGGTTTGCCACGAATTCGCCATCGCGAGAGCTTTGCGTTCCTCTTCCACCTGTCGTCCTGCCGTAACAAGAATACAAAATTCCCTGATCCCCCCAAAGAACTTTTGCTTCTTGGACTCCAGTGATAGATCTTTCCACCGAACTGCGATTTGCTCTGTCATACCATTGGTGTAGTCCTGTGTCGTCAGCCTCCGTTTTCCAGCCTCCTTTCCAGCCTCGGTTTTTTCGAAGTTGGAGTTCTCAAACTTCAAGAGTTCGAGTTCTCGAGTCAAGAGTTCGAGAGGACTTCTCGGCTCGGGTTGGCAGAAAGCACTCGGTGAAACAAAACCTCTGTCGAAGGTCATTGCATCCTTGACACGCTGTTTGAATGACCGAATTTCATTCTCTTGCTTGTAAGTGCAAAGACGGTTGTTCAATGCGTTCTTCAAGTTCAAAGCTTGGTCGTCTTTGAGTGTCAAGTAAAAGCTTCTTGCTATGCCTGATCCAACCTTCATCTGAGTCCCGAACTTCGTCCACAGTAAATTCATTCTGTCCGTAAGCATGTATTCGTGGGAAGCGATCAACATAGGGTTCATGCAGTACAGCTCACATGTCAGCGTCACCAGTAGTTGAGTGATGGTAGCGTTGGCGTCCGTGCCGTACTTTTCGAACATCTTCTTGATCAAACTTTCATCACGTGTCACGTGTGTAAGAATCAGATCGTCTGTGTAATCTTTATTCTTGTCCTCCTTCAGTACACGCATCGCTTCGTTTACCGTCCTGTTCAGTAAGTCCTGCTCCCTAAGCATGCATCGAATTGCTCGTACAGGTAGTTCCAGAAGCATACCGGTGATTTTGTTGGCTCTCTGCGGTTGCGTGGACTTGATGATGTAGTGAAGGCTTTCCCCAAGTATTTCTTTTTCTTTTTTTTCCTTCATCCGATCAGAGTGGGTTTTGGGACCAAGTGGGTCGCATGCCAGGAGCCATTCGCGTCGCATGTCCGAGAATTTTTCCTCGTTTTTCTCATCGAACATGTCCGTGTGTATCCTGTTGTTCGCTTTGAGCATGTCCATGTGCACCATAGAAACGTTTTTACAGGAATCGTTCGACTCTAGCCGGTCGGCTCGACAAACGGATACCAGCATGTGAAGGAAAAGCTCTTCTGTGTTCTTGACAAATTCCATATATTCTACAGATTTCCTGTCTGGGTCCATGTCCGCGATCCTTTCAACTTCCGCCCACACGTCGAAGATTCGCTCACAAGTAACTTCATTCTTGATTTGCGGGCACATGGCTCTTCTGGCGAGACACACACTAGTTTTCAAGGAATCTCCTAGAAGTTGCGGTTCATCGCTGACTCTCAGGTTGTGGAAGAGCTTTCCGACGGACTTTTGCTCGCCCCACGGCGAGTCGTGCTCCCATATCATAGTGCTCCCATCTTTCTTCGTCTTCAGCGTCGTCTTTAGAGCTGTGAACATAACTTCCAAGAAGATCGTGTCGTGATCGAGTAGTTCATTGATCGTGTAAGCCCTTTTCTTGTAGACCGGCATTTCTCGTTCGTCGCCATCCAGAGTCCGCAGCCGTGATTTCTGGACCATGAGCGTTTTTAGAGCGTATTCCCATGAGATTTTGGACACGTCGAGCTTCGTATTTACAGCCTCTATGTGAATGTCAATCATGCTCTTCACCATCGAAATACTCATCAAATTCACATGAGTGTTGTACGAAGGATTCAATGTTTCGTATCCCATTTCGCCGCTTACGAATGCCGACAGGCTGCTTATAGAAGGTTCGGACAAGTCCGCGAACGGCCTTGTGAGCTGCATGATGTCAATGAAGCCATTTTTCCCACCTGTTAGATCGTAGCTCCTGTGTTTATCCCTGAGGTCACCGTCGTTTTTGAGGTAAAACTCAAGCGCTTCCCGAGGGTTTTGGGGCATCTTGTTCCAGAACTTCAAGAAACCTGGACACTCATCTTTTCCTATGAGTTTTTTCCCTTTGTCAGCGGCGTTATCCGACCACACTTTTTCGTGGCCCTTCGTTTTGACCAAGATGCCTTCGCTCCGGAAGTAAGATTTCGGGTCCACGACATTACGGTATAGCCACATCGAGTGGAACTTCATGGATGCGATTTCTTTAGTCATGAAATGGCGGAAGACAAGCTGGTCGCATTCGACTACCTCCCATCCGTCGTACCAGGTTTCGGGTGTCGACGGCGATATCGTGACCAGACCAACTGGCGTAGGCATGAAGCTGGGATAGCAGTGTCCAAATAACTTCTCGAAGTACGGGTTCGGCTGTTTTTTCCTGGAAGCACACTCACCTGTCCGCTCATGTGTAATAGTACAGATGACTCCGTGGATCAGTACGTTCGGGATGTACACTGTCTTTGTCTCTTCGAACAAAGACGCTCTTGATGCTCTTGTTTCCGACCATTCTTCATCGTACTCCATCATCTTAAGTGTTGGGCGCTCATCGAGAGTTTCCGGTAACACGAGGATACTTTTGTAAAGAGAATCTGTGAACCATCTTTTCCAAGCCGCAAGCGGATTGTCTTCATTGCACGCCGCGCATATGATCCTGAGATCATTTGGTGAAGGGAAATTCACGTCCCTTTTCTTCTCATTAAGCTCGAATGTACATGCTTGGGGGGCGGAAACACAGCAAATCTTCAAAGGACCAGTCTTCCTTATTATCTGTATCAGGAAGTTGTTTGCCAGTTCTCCCTCTTCATCATCGAACTCATCGAAAGCGGCATCTTTTTCAGGTGCTAAAATGTGCCATTTGTAATCAATCGACGTGACTACAACCAATCCAGTGCACCTTACATGATCGATCACCCAAAGCCTGCTCGGAGTGTACTTGTGAGACAGCATTAAATTCAAATGCATCTCCATCTGCGCAGCATCATCCGGCGTGGACTCTTCGTCGAGCTTGATCACGAAATCCTCGTAATCCAAAACGACGGTGGCTTGTTTCCTCCGGCGACTGCACCCGTCGCATTGATTCAACCCACACCTCTCACATGGCAAGTACGTAACGAAATCATCCAGGATTTCGCGCCACTTCTCCGTCCCAACGATCGTGTACTGCATGTGACCAACGCTGCTGTCTATCCCAGTACCGTGATAGGAAAGGTTCAGCACTCCGTATTTCCCAACGACATCGTGTTGTTTGATACTCGATGGAAGAAAAGAACTTATATCGTCGTCGTACAACTTCATATTCGCAAAGTTGCCACCACCTGTCAGATAGTTGTACGCGAAGGCCACCAAACACGGGTTTGGGTGTGTGTCCATCAAGTGCATAACGTACTGGACCGAGAGACAGTCAAACGCTTTAGCAGCGATTTCTTGGATTTCAGGGTTACATATCATCACGTAGCTACAGATATGAGGTGCCAAGATTGACTGTATCTTCGAGAATCGCTTTTCAAACGATCCGACCCCACCTTCAACGATCCGATTCAACTGGCTGAAGTTCAACCAATTTAACTTTTCGTAGTAGAGAAGCCCATCCATGCTATCGAGCAGGTTTTTCTGGATGATTTCAACCCAACCATCTCTTTCCTTCTGAAAAAGACTCTCTGATTGACCCAAACCAAGTCGGCTGATGAACGCGATCACATCCACTCGTTGATTGTTATTCTTGGACAGATGAGCCATAGTGCAGAAGTATCGGATCGTGCAAGCCAAGGTGACAGCGTAGTTCATGCGTTCAGACTCGCGCATTTTTACATCATCATCGCGGTGGACAGACCTCAAAACATCCAAAAAGGAATCATCCCTTTTCGTTTCGTGCCACTCTCCTTCCATTGCGCGAACTTCCAGTCGGATGTACCCATGCGCGACTTTATCCACATTCATGTCGTGGTAGAACAAGTCCTTGCACACGGCAAACACCGTTTCCTCGATGGTATCTTCGTAGATTTCCTCAAGAACAAAGTGCGCACCCCCATCAACGAATTTCTCACGTAGCTGAGCTTTGAATGGCTTCATGAATTCAGCTCTGTATTCATCGTGCATCCTGCATGGTCCGTCGGCACCTTTCCATTTCTTGGTCAGCCAGTAGCAACTGATTACTTCTGTTCCCTCCGGAATATCGTACACCTTGTCTCCGTTGAACAACTTGACCGGGCACTTCGTGATCCACTTCGGCAGGAACGGAAAGACCTATGTGAGACTAGCTGTATTATATAGTGAAGAGTATCTCACTCATCACCGGTATCTAAAAATACTTAGGACTTTTGAAATTTCGTAGAAATACACTAATTTAGCAAAAAAAAAGAGAAGTGAAGTACTTCATACTATATAATACAGTTAGCCTCACTTATCTCTAAAAGGACCTTCTGCACTCGCGTAATCTCCAGCAAGTTGATCCTGACCTCATCGTAGTCTAAGCACATCTTCTTGAATTTCTCGTCGTCTGAACACGCGTCAATGGCGTCATCCAACGAGTAAGCTCCTGAGTCGTCCTTGTTCTTAATAGTAATTCCAAGAGATCCTGATCCTGGTGCGATGTCGAACTGGTGCGCTGATACTTGGGATGGTGTGCACTTACATCCTAACAGTACAGCAAGTTCCTTGAAGATTGGCGCACCGCGTTCCCGGCAAGAGTCCAAAACCTCTTTCATTGGGGTAAGGTTCACTCTGATGAACTCGAAGAAGTTATCGATCGAGCAGACGATTTGCGCGTTCTTCTGGACACATTCTCTCGCAAACGAAATGTCATCCATTTCCTCTACAATTCCTTCTACTTCGCGAATTCCTCCTTCTAGTTCGCGAATTGGATCGGTGAAATCCGGGATTTCGTCAAATATCGAACCAACCCCGAACACATTGGTGTGAAACCACCCAATTTCCGTTTTCTTCGGAGCGCATCCGTTGGCATATGTCGAGATTTTGCCGTACATCCAACCGTTGTTGTGTCGCTTGATGATTTGAACTCGGTCACCGACTCTCACGCTCAACCTGTGATCGATCGGCGAGATCGACGCCACGCGAACCTGTGTGTTTAATTGATTTTTTTATGGATTGCATTAAAATATGAATATATTTATTGAAATTATTTTGGTCGTGATTTCATATGATATAAATTTTTATTACACACATCGCTTGCTCCACACGAAGTATTTCTATCGATTTCACAAAATTCACCATGAAGATATAATTACAACATATAAAACGGCGTACAAGGGTCACCTGGTGGAAAATATTTTACAGGGAGTTGGTGGAATTTTCCCCTTCTTCCTTTTTTATCCAAATTTTCATTTCAGTGGTTTTGTGATCGGTAATATTTTGACAAATTTATTAGCTCTTATCAGACATGAACCCAAACTATTCAATTTACCAATTTTGAAAAGACTGGTTTCAGGAAATCATCACTCGTTGCATCATAAATACTTTAATTGTAATTACAGTTCTTACTGGATAGATTATTTGCATAATACGCTTCGGGTTAGCTAGACCTCGTTTTCACACGGCGGAGGGCAAATGGACTTAGTGAACATTGCCCATAGCTTGCTTTGCTTTGAGTAGATGGTCATCCCGACCACACTCGAGCCTGCGTGAAAAATATATATTCCTTCATAGTTGATTACTGGATTCTCTCGACTATTAGACTATCTGCGTAAGTCTGAATCATTGCATATAGCTCTTGCTTATCTAGTTGTAATGAAAAACCATTACTATCTATCCAGCAAAAATAGTTCTTATTTTTACGTGTTACTGAAACCCAATGACCCCAGTCATCATCAACAGTTTCGTGATCTTCCCTGCGCTTGACGAGTTCGGCTTTACGGCCGTCAGTCGGAAGACCAGCATCTTCTAGCTCATCTCGCAGCTCGTCAGCGGTCAACTTCCGAATTCTTCTGTAATTTGGTAAATAATCTAGTAATTCCCATTCCATTGCTATAAATTCCTGTTCTATGCCACCGATGTTGTCAATGTGCATCGCCGCATACATTTCTTTAATATTCTGTACGCCTATCATCATATTATTCAAATTATCAAACTCTACCCATTCATTATTTATTTTTAAGAACACTCCATTACGGTTCATTTTCATATGCGTACGTAATGTAGGAGCTGACCCCTGTGCTTTTGAAATGTCTTTTCTATAGTCAGGATGTTTTTTATCAGCCCACGTAGTATATCCATAGTACTTTTTTGGTTTATTGTATTTGTTTAGTATATAAACGAAGAAATCATCTGCAAAGGTTCCCGAGTTAACGAACGTGTACTCGTCAGCAGTCAAATTTTCACCTTGCTTGTACGCTCTGTCCCAGCTAAGATCTGCGTACTTACGTATATTTCTTTCTAGCACAGCTCTTTGTGATTTGTTCCAATGCGAATAGCGTGATTTGTTTGTTTTTTTTAACCTCTCCATAAAATCCTCGTCTTCTTGTACCCATACTCGTATTGGCAAACACAAACCAAACGAATTGAACATTGACGTAAAACTACATCCCCCGTGCTGGTTCATTCTTATATGCTCTACACACCCACCAGGAGTTCTTAAATCAGTGTAACGCATCTTGTCCTGAGAAAAATCTGACCCAACATCGTGTGCAAATTCTTTTCTTCTAATTTTGAATCTATCATTTTCTAATACACTAGATGCTAATCTTTTGCGTGACATTTCTTGACATGATTTTTTTTTTTTTTATTCATTCTCGTATGCGGTGGTGGTGGATGGAGACGCGCGACGACCGCCAGTAAGATCAAGTAAGTCGATCGTCAAAAAACATTAAGTGAAGCATCCGTAAGATCTGCAGAGTAAAAAAATCAATCGGCATCGCGCACAATGTGCGCGAATCTGTAAGACCCTTTTGTGACATTCACCCAATAACCGTTCACCCCCTCTAGGACTCCCTCGCTTAGTCCGTCTTGGGACAGACTGAAATTCCAGTTTTCCTTAACTCTGACTGCAATTCCGTACTGATTACTATCATTTTGTCCAGGGGTACACAGACAAGGTATTTGAACAAGACAAACCTTATCACATAAGAATCGGTGGTTGGCGGGAAGAGTGCACACGTAAGTTCCGTTCGGAGCGGTGTCTGTGTAGACTTTGCACACTGATCCCCTACCCTGCGCGTGCGTTTGGAAAACGAATCCCGGCTCAGGAACTCTAATTTTAGCTTCGTGCGCAGCTGCTACAAGCATCGCTCGCTGTCGTTCTTGCATCACTCGCTGGGTCGAGTTGCTGAAGGCCGTCTCATTATCGTCGGACCACGCACGCGGCGGTGCATTAAATACACGCTTACCACTTTTTATTTGCTCTGGTTCCCAAAATCCCTTCCGTTTCTCCGTTTCCTGTTCTGGAAAAGGTTCGAACAGACCTTGAAGCTCTTTTAAGGTCTGTTCGAACTTGTGGAAGTGTTTTATCTGACATTGCATGGTCTGTTCCAAGTAGGTCAACCTGCGCTCCATACTCTCGAACATTATAGACATCTCTCCAGACATGCACTCCATTCTCTCCATTCTCTCCAACATCGGCGCGATCATCGGCGGAGTGATCATCGGCGGAGTGTCTGGATTTCTAAAGTCATGTTGTCGTTCCAGAACTTGTAAGATGGTATCGTTGAGTTTCTCGACCATGGCGGTGAACTTCTCCAATTTCTCATTGTCCCCCATCGCGCGTCGTGCGTGCAGCTCACTCGAGGCTTACAAGACAGTGATCATCTTTAAAAAATAGTAAGTTAAGAAAACGATAACACCAGATTGCGTATCTGTGAATGAAGACCATGCAAATCCCAAAGGCTTGTAGTAGTGCTCTCTAAGGTTCTCGAAAAGTCTTACATGCACAGCATCTGTCGCGTATCTCATAGGTATACCTACAACCCAACTAGAAAATAAGCAGTTGAGCAAGTGCGGAACAAAACTATCGTATGGCATAATGGTTCGAATGATTCCCATAACAGCCAGAGCATACACTCCGGCAACACCAGCAATGAACATGGCTCCAATGACACTGTGTGATTTGAAATATTTTTCTCCAGTTTTGATCCACTCCCATTTACTAGGACAAAACACCACTGTCTCATCGCTCAAACAAATAACAATTTTCTTTTCCGCCATCAATCGCCAAATAAGATCATATATCGCAGTAATCAGAAAAATAGCTAAAATGACTTTCATTTAATAAAAAACAGAAAAAAGTAAAATCTGTTTGATGTTTACCTTAAGTCAATTTACCGTAAGTCATGCTATTGCCAAATCGCAAGGAGACGCTCGTCCTTGGGTTGAGTAACCCATTCTTCTTTCCACCAGCTTTGCTCTTCTTTCCACCAGCTTTGCTCGCTGCTCCAGCTGTAGTTTGTTTCTTTCTTTGTCCACGTGTATTTATTCTCGTCCCTAACTCGCGACGCTACAGAGATACTAGCCCATGCTTGGAAGAACCTGGAACGAGTTTTAATGAAATGTCGAGTAAGATCACTGAAAATGATTTCCTTGGTGTCAACACGCGCACTGAAATTTATTTCTGTAGTCGAGAGACGAATAATGCTTGGAATTGAAGGTAAGGTTGGCAAGTTGTCGAACGCGATACTTTCATTCGGCCACTCAGTACAAAGCTCGGTCTCCTCGGCAAAGCTCGGCGTTGGCTCGGGTCGCTGCAGCGGTGGCGGCGGTAGTAACCTTCCATCGTGCCCCTCTAGCTCAGTCGGTAGAGCGCCAGGCTTTTAACCTGGTGGTCATGGGTTCGAGCCCCATGGGGGGTGAAGAAATCTTTTGTAGCTCAGAAGCGTTACAAAAAAAAAAACTCTGAAGTAGAAATGGGAGGCACGCAATCAATTCAGGATGGTTTAGATTCTCAAGTGGTAATATTGGAAAAGAAATCGTTTGCTTCTATTGACGACTGCATTTTGTCCCGTGTGATAATCGAAAACGAAGGAGAAAGAGATGAGAAAGAGAAAGTGACGAAACTCAAATGGTCAGAAATAAAACAATCAAAACCAGGTGACTCTTATTATGTTCAATGCAAAGATGATAGATTTTATCTAGAAGTGGAATACGTTAGAAAATTGGCTGTAGTAGCTATGAGGCTGTGGCCACAGAGAGATGGAAAAATAGGATACAAAAAAGACAGCAGGAAAAAATCGTCTAGGAGGAAAAGAAAAGATAGCAGGAGGAGATCGTCTAGAAAAAGGAGAAGATCAAGGAGTAGGAGTAGGAGCAGAAGAAGAAGGTAAGCTGACTTGGTAATTTCGACGGCTGAACCGATCGGAAGCGGCATCGCGCAATTTAGAGCCACAAAAAAATATGTGTATCTAAAATGAATGTGTTGTATTTTGACGGTGCAGCTGACCCAAACCCAGGACATGCATCGTTTGGATTTTCGCATATGATTGACGAAAAAGAAGTGGCCTTTTCCTGTGGGTATATTGGTGTATCTACAAACAATGTCGCAGAATATACAGCGTTGTTGAAAGCTCTAGAGTATTGCAAACTTAATAACGTAACAGACGCACAAATTTTCGGAGATTCACTGCTTGTGGTTAATCAAATGAACGGCACCTGGAAAACCAAATCTGATCACTTGTTACCGTTGCAAAAGGTGTGCAAAAACTTGGCAAGCGAGCTCGGGGCGCAAGTACGTTGGGTGAGTAGAGTACAAAATAGTCGGGCTGATTATCTTTCTAAAGTACCTGTAAGTTTATTGCTACCTTAAGTTGTTGCTAGAAAACAACAAACAAAACAACTTCAGAAATCGTTCCTCCGGAGTCTGCGTCGCACCGCCACGCTGCGCCGCGCTCCTGTACCTGATTCGCACGCGATTTACGAAGAGCGAATATCGATACATTAGATTTAATTATATTTATTATCTAAATCGCGCTAAATGGGAATTGTTGACGATGAGTATGAGAGATTTAAACCACCACCTTTTGATCCTGAGAAGATGGCAAAAAGGGGCCTTGCACTTCCACCACCACTCACAGAGAGAGAAAGAGACATATTTCGAGATCTTAAAACTTTAAAAAGTATTGTATATAAATTAGAAGCAAAAATCAACCGTTTAGAAAAAGGCACTTTATCCAGAATTAAAAGATCGGTTTTTGGACAGAAACGCAGCCGAAAGGGTAGTAAGCGTAATCGAAGAAAGTAATTGCTCGAAGTAGCAAAAGCTGAAGCGGACACGCCAGCATCCTTGCTGAAAGCCTGCTTGCTGAACTTGTAGCGACGATTGTTTTTCTTCCCACTACTAGGACGACGACCCGGCGCGTACCCTTTATTCATCGATGCCCGCGATTTGCGCACTGTGCATTATGGGATCGAAAATACTATTTATACAATGAAGGGATTTACAGAATGCTTTGTCAAAATCTTCATCTTGCTTCGCACAACCACAGGAGTTGGCGACGGTGTTGGAACTTCAGTTACTTCGTACATTGTGTCTGAAACTTCACATTCACCAAAGCATTCCTGACTATCCCCAAAACCACAACGCTGCTTTGTACGGTGGCGGGTTCCTGGACACAAAGGACCCGGAAGAAACCAGTCACCCGTGAAAACGGATGTATCGCAGCTAGACCACTCATCCCACGGGGCAAGATGACAGAAATCACAGCCTTGCATAACGTTCATCACATAATTACAGCCATGCACAGAAATGCCAGCCATGCATAACGTCAGAAACACACACATAGCGATGCCACGCCGCTCTAGAGCCAGCCAACGTTATCGCCAGCCGCGCCGACGTCGATCAAGTGTCAATCGTAAGTCAATCGTAAGAAAAGAGTCAAGTAAGTCCCTTAAGTTATTGCTTCTTTAAGTAGGTGTTTCTTCACCGAGTGTTGCCCAAAGTGTTCTACGAACGATCCAACATCTTACTCCGCTTGATCCGAATTCCCCGTAACGCTGTCCCATCCTACACGCAAGTGCACACCAGACATTCTCAAATGTCACGTAAACAGACACAAAATGTCCTTCGAAATCAGGAATTTCCTTTGAGTACATCGCGTAAGAATCTAGGTACGAAAAAATGTGATTGCGAAAGGTTATCTCGCCACCCATGGATTCCACGACCTGCCTCAACAAATCTTTGCTTTTTATGGCTATCAAAGAGCACGACCTGAAGCATTCAGCGTTGCAAGTTGTGTGGTTTACACTAACGATAGACAGAGAGACATCGACGGTTCTCGGTTCAAACATCCCCGGATGATACGGGGGATACCCGTGATGATTCGAGTTCCCCTCTTCACGCATCAACTTATTGGAATTCGTGTAAACCTCAACGCTGTATCTGATTGATTCAACGATTTTTTGCTCCAAAAAACTGGAGATGGGGCATCGGTAGTCGTGAAGAGACACTAGGAACTCAAGAGAACGACAACCGGGGTGTGGCATTTGCTCCAATAACATGTTCTCTACTTCTTGCATTTCAAATTGAAAGTTGTTGTAGTCGTTGACCAGTCTATCTAGTTCGTTAATAGGGTCTTGAAAAAGATGTAGCTCCGGGTTTTCGATCTGCTTCTTCAGGATGTACTGCCTCCTCTTGCTGTCTATGTAAAAACTACGGTAGTACGGAAACATTTCAGTGGGACCACTTACCTGCACTTCTTGGTTTTCTTGCACAAGAGGGACAGGGTACTGGGTGAACTCACTGGCTAATGCATCCGTCCAAGAACGACAACCGAAGCGTACTACATCCGACCATGAACGTGCTTGCGGGCGACTCATAGCGTCCGTCGCGCTCTAAGCCTGGCATTATGTGTCATTATGTGTACTATATAAAGAATAAAAATCCAATGATACTTAAATGGAATTATGGTTTGTGATATTTTTGTTTCTCATAATATTCTTTGCTTTGTATATTTGGGATTGGGGCGAAACGGGAACCAAGGGTGAGGGTTGCACTGATTCAACGGCGGCTAATTACGACGCCGACGCAACAATAGACGATAGTTCTTGTCTTTATGCGGGGTGCACGTATTCAGGTGCACGTAATTACAACCCCGGCGCAACAATAGATGATGGTTCTTGTCAAATTGAGGGTTGCACTGATACTGATGCGGCTAATTACAACCCCCACGCAAATACAGACGATGGTTCTTGTCTTTTGGAGGGGTGCACGTATCCATTGGCGTTTAATTACAACGCCAGCGCAATAATAGATGATGGTTCTTGTCAAATTGAGGGTTGCACTGATACTGATGTGGTTAATTACAACCCCCACGCAAATACAGACGATGGTTCTTGTCTTTTGGGGGGGTGCACGTATCCATGGGCGTTTAATTACAACGCCAGCGCAACAATAGATGATGGTACTTGTGAATTGCATGGTTGCAGGGATTCAACGGCGGTTAATTACAACGACTACGCAACATTTGCAACGCATACTTGTCTTTATGGGGGTTGCACGTATCGTAATGCGACCAATTACGACGCCAGCGCAGATATAGATGATGGTTCTTGTCTTTTTTCGTAGTATCTCTTTAAAGTATCGACTGTTTCTCTGTTTCCCACAACTAGGCAAAGCGAGCTCCGAGCGCAAGCGTTTGGCTGCCGTAATTATTCCGTTTCTCCGTAAAAAGAAAAAATGTCCTCTACTTCGGGTAAATTTCCCTCAGTTTCTTAGCTTCCTTGTGGACTGCAGTACCATCTCGAAACCTAGCATCTCTTTTTCTGTTCCCTTGAACATCAAGAAACATATCCTTGTTGGTGGAAGGGACTGTAAGAATTGTTTTAGGTGTGTGTTTCACTTTTTCTCTCGAACTAGTTGCCATTTTTTTCCATTTTTCGGAATTCCGTTTCCAGAATTCGGAATTATGTTTCCATGTATCCAGTTCCTTTATTTTTTTTTTCAAGTTGATTTCATTATTCTTGCACGATTGTGCCGATTCTCCCCATTTTTCAATCGTGATCTGGTGATGAAGTCTCTCTCTGCTAAGTCTCTCTTGAACTTTCTTGAACTCATCATTCAGCGTTCGTACCTTGATTCTTTCGACAGCTAAATGGAATCTTTCTTTTTCCCCTATCGCGAAGAAACTTTCGTCGACGCCAAGATTCTTGCAAGCTGTGGAAAGAATACCCTGGTGTTTTACCAGCTGCTGCAAGGGAGTTGAGTTAGATTTCGGCCATTCTCCACCTCTGCACAAACACCTTCTACAGAAAATGTGAGCGTGCAGCGTGCTTTTAAGGCAGCCGTCTGGCATCACTGGATCGACTGGCTTCGAAAGGCATATCGGGCAGTCGTCGTTCTTCGTAGATACCTAACGACGTCTAGTTATTCTACGAGTTCTTCGTCTAGATTGACGCGATCTACGAGATCTCAACCTTCTGCGCCTTCTCTGGGCGTAACTAAAGTTCTGTATCCCTCCCTTTTCCATGAAATTGTGTCCCTCAATGTCGGCGCTTTTCAGCGCTCGTAGGTCGCGACGGGCGCGACGTGCTTTCGGAGCGCTCGCTTTGAAACGATTTTTTCGGCGCGTCGTCAAAACATGTTCTTTATACGGCATTCGGAAATCATAATCGTACGTATCACCGTCGTCATCGCCGTCCTCGCCGTCCTCGGCGTATCCAAAAGTTTCCATTCTTAATTTTCGTCTACGTCCTCTGGATTTACTTCTGTAACGTCTGGATCTAGGCATTTTTCAAGAGGAACCGAAAAAAAAATACGTGTGTACTAGTATATCAATGAACATCAGTTGCGGACTGGTATCTCCAAGTAGCCATCCGAAGTGGTGCGACAGACGGGACAAGCCGGCATCGCGCGCAGCCACTCTGGAGCAGATTAGTTTTTTTCTTTTTTTCTTGAAAATGGAAAAAAGTTCACAAGCCGCCGTGTTTCTATTTTTCTTCGGAATGATGGGATTGATTTTTATTATTATTACGTTCAATAGATCTGAAGAGGCTTGTGACCCCTCTTGTGAAGACTCAGACGAGTGCGTTGAAATAGATGAAGTTTACAAATGTCTTCCAAAATGCGAAGAAACCTACATTCGAGATGAGTTGGGTAATTGCGTTAAAGAAGATTCTGGCGATGGCGATGCGGACGGCGATGACGGCGATGACGGCGATGACGGCGATGACGGCGATGACGGCGATGACGACGGTTGTCGCGATGGCGGGTTTCAACATGCTGAAGCACTGAAGATAGTTGATATGATCGGAAATGCTACCAGAGTCGTTCGATCTCTGTCTGATGGTTTAGAGGTCATTATGGGTGGTGCTGGTCGAGGTGCACGTGATGTCGTGACTGAGTTAAATGGAGCGAAGTCGTATAATAAGAAGGTACTAAGAAATCTTGAAAAAATTTTGAAAACCGTATAGAGGTGATATTTTGGATCTCGCGTAACGATAACAGTAAGTTCCCATCAAAGTCGTTGAAAATCCACCTGTAAGTCACACCCAGTCAATAGAAGACACGAACCAGCTCTTGAAGCAGCTCCTACCGAAAAGTCCATATAAGTATCCCATTTTGCAATTTAGAGCACACCATTTGTTCTCAAACGTAGCCCTCACGATTATCATATCCTGATATTTAATCTTCGGTTCACGTTTCGATGGCTCTCGGAATGAGTGTCTCAAGTGAACCAACCCTTCAGGCAACGGCCCCGATGGACTGTAGATGAGTTCACCATTTGTCAGCCTTTTTTTCTTCGATAAGAAAGAAAAAATTCGTTTGCGAAAAACGCTCCCCATAGCTGCAACTACCTGATTGAGGGCGGTGTTCTCTGATTTAGTGGTGATCAAGGAACACGTTCTCCAAATGCTGAAGGACGTTTCCCATTTCAACCCAAGCGAATAATCATCAGTGCAGGTGTAACTATCTAAGTAACAGCGCAAGCTACTGAGAATTAACTGCTCGGTTTCGTTATCGATCAGCTGATCACTCCAAGGAGCAACGCAAATACAAAGAGTGCGACTGTTTGGCGTGATCACAAGTTCCTCAAGAATTTCATCTTCTTTAGATTTCCATTTCTCTTTGAATTGCGTGCCTACATAGGGGTGACTATGGAAACTGCTGTAGTAGCCGATCATCTCAGCTGGTCCTTCGATCTCTTCTCCCGATAAAACAGAGGAAAAATGTCCTCGTGTAGAATCCAAGAAGTCAAAACCGGAGATAAGTCCAGGCAGATTGAGGTCATTAGACATAATTAGAAGCGTGCGCTCCCCCTCTCTGTGCGTTATTTGTCCAATCGCGTCCATAACTTCAGACATTTCACGAAAATCTACATCCCCTTCTTCACTGTAAGGTTCTGGAACTTTGATCTGAATGAGAGATTGAGCTTGATTTTCCGTAAGATTCTCGTGGTCTTCCATTAAAAGCCGACGCATTGTCTCTCTCCCACTATAAATGTCCGGATCCTCTTGCCACAAAAAGGAGCGTTCACGCTGCCGAACTCTATGCACTACTGGAACGGGACCCTCAAATTGAAGTGCCCAGTGTTGCGGCTGAAACTCAACTGTTACGTTGGGGACTTGTGGACGAGGCGGTGGAGGCGGACGACGCTGCGGTGGACGCAGATGGTTCATGCGCAGGTTGCGAGGCGGATCGGGCGCGTCCCGCACCACGTCCGCCCATGTCCGCTCCGTCGCCATAGTGTTTCAAACTGAGCATGTCTTTCTTTAAGTCACCAACGTAACAAGGAATAACTGACATCTTTGCTCGCCAACGTAAGACGGAAAAAAAAGCGACATCTAAATTTCTATTTTGCATCAATTTTTCTGTATTTTTAATTGTGCAATTTATATGTATATTTCGACTGTAGCATCGCAATTTCCCAATTCGCAGATTCATCGCAACTCGAGCATGTCGCAGCGGTACGAACGCGCCAAGTCACGTAACTCGATCTCAGTGAAAAAGAACGGAAAATATCATTAAGTCATTAAGTCGAATGTCATTAAGTTTCACGGCGAACCTTTACCGGCTCCCTTCTTGCCGCGCTTCTTGGGTGGCTCCTCTTCATCTTCTTCGTTAATTCTACGCTTTTTGCGCATGTACAAATAATCAGATTTACTCGATTCCCCAACGCACACGTAGTCTTTGTTTTCACACTTGTCTAATTGAATCTGGAGATCCAATTTGTTGTCAGGCCTGACCACGATCCATTTCCATTTAAACTGATTCTCATAATCTGTCTGCGGAGTCATGGGGACGTGGGGAGTAAACATGTATTCCAAACAGATCTCGTCAACGCTGTTGAAACCGCCGAGACTTTCACACTGTTCCCGGAAACGAGTTGAAGAAATCTTAGTCACATCCTGTGGATCAGAAGGAATCTTCTGATGAAGGACGATTGCTTTGATCAACAGGAAAATGTCACGATCAACATGAAAGTTACGCAGAATGTTGGGGTTCCATTTAGTTCCGCACTCTCCAGTGAAAAGCTTCCGCAGAACCTTGCCGTCGTCCAGGACCTTGTCAAACTCGCCTCGCGACATAGCGAATTCGCCGCTTTTGGTTGTCAACCAAATGAGACTCATTTCACTCGAGCCTCGCGCATTTGATCAAATAGCGTGTTTTCTAAGAATTTGATCTTCTGTATTCTCCAACAAAGTACCAAAAAAATATGAAAAATATGAATATGTACCAACATGCATCCAGCATCAGCGGTGGCGCGCCCTCTTCTTGTAAGCCAATCAGTCTCTGGTTTTTGGTCTCAGAAAATGGAAAACGTAAGTCTCTAAATATCCAACATCACATCAAAATCTCTTTTTAGTGGACCATCACTCAATTCAAATGACGATATTTCCTGTGTATTCTTTAATTTCTTCATCTCGTTAAGGTTCGATCGATTTGCTGCCTCTAATGTAGATCGTGCGATATGAAACTTTCTTTCCAAACCTTCTGCAATCTTGATTGCTTCTCTACATTTTGTAATCTGTTCAAGTACTACTTTATGAGCACACACGAACTCATCTTCTGCTATGGAAAATTTCCATTGCAGCTCATCTAAGTACGATCCGTTTATTTGCTCGCGGACTTTGCAGCTCCGATCCAGAGTTGCGGGAACAATTTGAAAGCTCATAGCACTATCCGTAAAACCAAAACTCGAGCCTTGGGATCATATGATATAGCTAGTCTCACTTTCTCACTTTTCGCGAAAATCGAGTTTTTTATTTTTTATTTTTCATTTTTTTTTGAGTTGAAAAAGGGAAAAGTGAGTAAGTGAGACTAGCTATATCATATGATTTGAGTAGTCTCACTTCCTCACTTTTCGGAGAAATCGAGTTTATTATTTTTTATTTTTCATTTTTTTTTGAGTTGAAAAAGGAAAAAGTGAGTAAGTGAGACTAGCTATATCATATGATTTGAGTAGTCTCACTTATCAGAATGTTGTAGAATATCACTTGTGAAAATCGATCGCACAGCCAAAGCCAACTCGGTTCGCGCAAACGTTTAGCAGTAAGTCGAATCCACTCCAAAACATCCGTAAGTTTAAGAATTACCGTAAGTTCCTGAAAAAAGAAAAGCTTCACACGAAGTCGGAGTGGTTTTAGTTTTGGAAATGGGAGACGTTTCCATCAATCAGCGCGGAGACATCAGCGTCACTGAGACATTCCGGATTGTTCAACTCGAACTTTTCAAAGAAAACATCCGAAACGCTACGGTAGCCAGATGGAAAACAGTCGACTTCACCGAGCATCCCATCAATATCGTTCTCCAATTTTTTGAGTTGAAAATCTCCCTCAGGTGGATCGAATTCCTTGAGTGTTAGAGATTCCACTTTGAGGTCCAACATTTCTTTGTACATTACCTCCACAACTTTCATGTTCGGCGCTTTCTCGGCTACTGAGTCGGGATTGTCGACCGGCCCTTCGATTGCACCTTCTACTGGTTGTGGATTGTGACGATCAACTGTTGGCAGCAGCTTAGACAGCTTGGGCAGCTTAGGCTTCCCGCGCGGAGACCTAGAGCGCTCACGTGATTCAGGCCCAGCGGCCGTCTCCTGCAACTGGCGTACAGGAAGGTTGTTCTCGACCAAGAAGCTGCCCCTCGGGTGTTTGACGACGATAAGCTCATCATCGTCCTCCTCCTTCTCGGGTTCGGCATCCTTCGCAGTTTCCTCCTCCTTAGCGGTTTCGTCCTCTTTATTGACTTTTTCAAGAGCTTCGGCCAAGAGATCCGGAAGTCCCGAAGAAGTGTTCGAAGAAGAGTTCGAAGAAGAGTCCGAAGAACCGCCACCCTCCGAATCACAGAGTGACTCGCGAGATCGGCAGCCATCCGACGAAGACGGGGCCGGAGGCTGTAAAGGCTGTGGCTTCATCCTGAAAACGAATTCCTTGTGCAGCTCCTTGGCCTTTTCCTCCCACGAGAGACAGTTCCCGTTGCATGCAGTCGTCGCAGTGTGATACATGTAGTTCTTAAATGAACTACACTTGTTGCAGTTTTCCAA
>MDTG01265821.1_pt1 | contig 20909 bp, 20 predicted proteins | sample 811421 | NCBI WGS metagenome assembly MDTG01 (sample SAMN05326645, study PRJNA326480) | marine metagenome | isolation source: seawater | place: Pacific Ocean: South East | collected 2011
AATGCTTCCTCAAAATAATTACAAGGTTAATCTAAAAGATAGTAATACAAGATTCTATAAAGATTTTATGGAGTTTTTAGAACCGAGAGATGTGAAAGGCACAAAATTTGTAGTTGAGCGCATGTTAGATCCTCACGCAGACGATCAAGTAAATACTTATTTACCAACAGAGCGACGGGTAAGACGGTTTTCAGCAAAAGAGAGAGCGGATAGTTTTATGGGATCAAATGTAACCTTGGACGACTTCGAGGGATTCTCTGGAAGAGTACTAGATTACACTTGGAGCTTTATCGGATCTCGACAGATACTCGCTGTTTCAAATATGGAGAAGGAATTCATTAATGTCTACGGTCCAAACAGCAGAGCTCTGCAGCACAAATACCAGCTGAGAGATTGCTACGTTACAGAGGTAAAATCTGTTTGGGAAGGCCATCCTTATAAAAGAAGAATCTTATTCATCGACAAAGAAACATTTAATATTCCCGTTTCGCTCATTTTTGATCATGATGATAAGCTTTGGAAAGTTATGCAAACCGTTACTTCAAGCCCATCGTCAGCGACGGAGATTGAAAAATCCGTGCCTAGTTGGAGAGGACAAATAACTGTTGACCTCAAAGCAAACAACGCCACTGTTGTACGTGCTAAGACACCTACCCTTCACCCCGTGATGAAGCCAAAAGAAATAAAAAGAGTGTTTGCTGTTTCAACCCTCACGGAGGGAAGATAATTTATAAACCAACAAAGACGTGTCGAATCCATTCTTTTTTGCCTTTTCTAAATAGTTAGCAAAACTCTCTTTTTGAATGAATTTTTGCCTTGATAATATCCATAGATATTTTCGATCAGGTGAACCAATCAGAACTGAATTATATTGGTCGTCTATTGATAAAATCCAATAATCACCCCAAACAAAAGGAATCCAAGCTAACCATTTTGGCGCAAATGATACTTTGAGTCGTGCAAAGTTGCGGGGTTCCCCAGTAGCTCTTCCAATCCCGGCAGCTACTAGTCTCTTTCCATCGACTGATAAACAAGAGTTAAGAATAGTAATTGAGTCGTCCGACAAAACCTCATATTCAGCCTGAGTTTCATCAACACAATCTTTCTGGAAATAGTTAGGGATTAACGCTATTTGATGCCAAACCCCTAGATATTTTCCGATATTTAAGTTCTCAACAGTTTTTATTCCATAAAGAGAACTCCCATAAACGGAACAAAAGCAGCTTAAGAAAAAAAATAGAACTAACTGGCAATATCTTAAAAAATTAATACCCTTGTGATTTCCACCATTTACTAGCAGCATCATTAACCTCTTGCGCTTTGAATCGCGCAACTTGTTCGGATGGGGCAAGAGGCTCATCGTAGAAAAACTGCGGAAGATCATCGTCCTCTACCTGAAAGCCAGCCTCTTGATTAAACTGAGCCTCAAGTCTAAGTGTTTCTTGCCCAAGCTTAAAAAAGAAATTAGATTCAAGCTCAGAACCTGTAGCTTTATTAATCAAGTCAACGATCATTTCAACATTGGTATTTGTAACGGACCGCCCAAAGACGCAAAGGCCTAATGAATCTGCAGTCGCGCATACAACCTGCGTCTCAAGGCTGGTGGAAACTAATTCATCAACGTCTTTATCAATGGATTCATATTTGGCAACATTACCAGTAGTATGATCAGCCCCTTGAGCCGTCAACATCATTGAAATACCCGTTACCTCGATAACTCTTGGGTCATAAGCACTGATACCCTGATTTTTTATAACTGGCACCCTATTTATTTTATAATGTTTACCAACAATTCCGGTGCCCTGTGCCCAAAGTTTTCCGTTTTCAGTTCCCTCTCGAATTTCCTGAAGGACTCCAGTCAAGAATTTTACGTCACCAAACTCAGCAAGACCAGCGTCTAATAATACGCCCATCATCGCACCAGCTTCGATGGTATCTATTCCAAGGTCATTAGCAAACCAATTTAACCTAGCAAGTTCATCTGGGTCTGATATACCACAATTAGTACCCATCAGACCTAAGGTCTCATATTCAACGGGAGAAGCAATCTCATTACCATCTTCGTCAGCATAAACATTGCTACATTCAATTCTACAACCGGGCATACACGCATGACTAGTCTCACCACCGCGTTGTAGGTTTTGATTACGAATGAATTGCCCACCCATTTTGAAGTTATCTCCATCGTCTGGCTTCTGGTGTCCAGAGCTAAAATTATTTACAGGCAACCCACCTACATAGTTAGTATAATCAGCCATCATTGCTGTGCCATAATCTTTGAGCGCTGTAATAGCTTCGTCTGCCTGTAATAATTTCCCATAGTCTTTAATACCTTTTAACAACCCTTTCCTATCGCTGAATTCTGGCATTCGATCCAAATCCACAACGATTGCTTTTACTTTCTTTGAGCCCATAACTGCCCCAACGCCGCCTCTTGCAGATAGTCTAGTCGGTCTTTTGTCAGTGTCACTCATCGCAATACCAGCAAGCAGACCTTTGTATTCTCCTACAGGACCGCAGATAGCTAAACTGACCTTTTCCCCAAATTTCTCATGTAATAGTTTTGCAGCCTCAAAATTTCCTTTTCCCATCAAATCTTCAGCCCCATGCCATTCTACTTCGTTGTTTTTCTTAATGTGAATGACAGTCCATTCCTCAGAGGATCCGTTTAATGTAAAACCAGCTATGCTCAGTTGACCTAAAGCCAGACCAAAGGATCCACCAGCGTTTGATTCTTTTATCCCACCAGTCAGCGGGCTTTTACACCCAACGCTTGTCCTATTAGCGTTCGAAAAATTACTCCCAGCAAATGGACCAGCAGAAAATATCAATGGATTATCCGGTCCGAGTGGATCCACTTTGGCTGCACCAGCTGCAACCAATTGCTCGGCAATAAAATAACGACCTGCTCTTGCTAGTCTTTCACCCGCAAAAGTCTCCCTCTCAATTTTTTTATTATTTAAATTGATCCTTAGATACTCACGCATTTCCTACTCCAATTATTTTGACCTATCATAACTAATTAAAATCATCTAACCCATTTTTTCCGCATCAGTTGTTTACTATTACCGGTGCCTTAAAATATTCAACGCTTGGGGACTCGCCAAATTTTGTCTTAATGTAATCAAACCATTCTGGAGTAAACCAAGCATTAGCTTTATCAATAGATTCCCAAAAGTAGACACCACCTGCTTTTTTATTATCTCCGGTCACAAGATAGTATTTACGAATTAAACCGTCTAAACCATCATATTTAGGGACTGACTTTTCTAAAACTTTCACAAAAGCAGAATAATCCTTTCCTCCATCCCCAATCGGAAACAAAACATTTACCACAACAGGACCTTCATAATCCGCTAGCGTAACCCCATGAGAGAATACCGGAGATGCAGACATAAATCCCACCAGTAAAAGAATATTAAAGAAGGTGCTTTTTGGCGTTATTTTAACAGGCAATAGTTTCATTTTTTTTTCCATTTTATTTAGTTAATTTGATTGTATGCGAAAAATAAGTCGAAGTCTGCTATATTTTGACTGATGGACGAATCGAAACGCTATTTTTTGGATATTTTAAAAAAAACAAGCGAATCTATTGACAAGATACCGGTAAATTTATATTCGTTGGAATGGTACTACCAGTTGTATTTGATTGATATAACAAAATCCGTCAAAAGCAATTCATCTACTGAAACAACAGACAAACTTTTAAAAAGATTGACCAGATTTTATATCGATAACGAAGCAACCTGCGAAATTATAGCAAGTTCCTACCAAGACATTAGGAGAGGATACTTTCTGTACAAAAAGCGAATGATTAAAGATAAAACTGCTTGAGGATAAAAATGCTTAATCAAAAAAATATAATAGTTACAGGAGCTCTTGGTCATTTAGGAACCGCAACTTGTAAGATACTATCAAAGCATGGCGCTAACGTTTACGGTTTAGACCTATCGGAACAAGATGAACCTTTCAAGGTTCTAAAGGCAGACCTTTTCTCTGTAAAAAGCATTGAAAAAACATGCCATAACATTCATCCGGATGCATTAGTTAACATCGCGGGCGGATTTGCCCTCGACGAATCACCATTCGGCCCTTGTGAGAAAAATTGGGAAAAAATGTTTAGGCTCAACGTGACAACGTTAACAAATACTTCAAAAGTAATCATTCCAAAATTAATTCACCGAGAGAGAGGGAATATCGTTAACATCGGCGCTACGAGCGCACTAAAGGGTTCACCTAAGTTATGCAGCTATGTCTGTGCAAAAAGTGCGGTGATGAGAATAACTGAGACTTTGGCAGCAGAGCTTAAAAAATCAAACATCACAGTAAATGCGATTTGCCCAGGTATTATAGATACGCCTATAAATAGATCAGAAATGCCAGACGCGGACTCAAGTTCGTGGACGAAACCAGAAGAAATCGCAGAGGTTATAAGTTTTCTTTGTTCAGAAAGCTCATCATGTATTTCTGGAGCAATAATTCCAGTTTAACTTTTTAATAGTTGTTTAATTAGAAATTCATTGACTAGTTTAGCGAAATAAACCGGAGTCTCCTGCTGGGGATAATGAGCGGCATTATTACAAACTACGATCTCGGAGTTCGGGTACCATTTACCGAAAGTCTCTCGTGCAGTAGATAGGGTAAAAGGTTCCATATCGTGCTCACCTATCACCACCAGAGTTGGCGTTTTTATTCCATTTATTTCACTCAAAAATCCCTGATCTCTACAATTTTTAAAATATTCGGATTGGGCATTTTTAAGTCGATTGGTTCTCGTTTGCCGCATTTTGAAATCTGCCCACTCTTTTCCCAGCCTTTCGCCTGCTAATGCATTGAATGCTCTTGCAAGCGCTTCGTTACATGTGATCGATTCCTCGATTAAAGCAAAACCTTCAGGAGAAAAACTCAAACCAGAGGCTGCCACAGGAGTATTCAAAATGGCAGACAAAACTCTGTCTTTTCCATCCAACATCACCCTTTGGGCAAGCATTCCGCTCATTGAATGACCCATTACATGAAAGTTAGACCATCCCAAATTATCGGCTAAGTCTAAAATGTCAGCAGATGCTTCTGCTGGAGAATACTCTCCTAAAATATTTCTTGATTCACCGTAGCCTCTAACTTCAGTAAACGCAAAAGTAAAATCTTTAGTATTGAAAAAATTTCTCGCAAAAGACCAAGTATGTTTACATCCATAAAAATCATGCATAACAATCACACCGTCATTTCCAGAACCGAAAAGTTCGTGAGCTAATACCATAAATTAATCTCCTGTCATTTACTTATTCTCAAACGCATAGGCAGCCGCCAGTAACTTACTTTCTTCAAAAAATCTACCCGTTAACATTAAACCTATCGGCAGTCCATTTGAAAAGCCACAAGGAATCGAAATTGAAGGATGTCCCGTTAAGTCTGCTGCCGGAGTGTTTATCGCCATTTCTAAGGATTTTGATACTATTTCTGACGCCTTTGCATCTTTTTTTGGAAGCTCTGTTGCAACCATCGGCAAGGTAGGCATCAAGATCAAATCATAATCTCTGAATTTTATCTCATAATCTCTCCTTAAAAGTCGGCGCAAATTCTGAGATTTCGCGTAGAAGTAAGAATTATATTTTTGAGTAACATACTCTCCGACTAACATTATCAGCTCGGTTTGCGGACCGAATCCATCAGTTTGAGTACGCCAATCTTTATGGGCGTTTATCAATGACGGAGAGAAATAACCTTCAGCATTTTTACCATATCCATTCCCTTGCATCGATGAGCAAACCAGTCCCTCGAGATATATAGGAGTCCAAATAGCTGTAGCAAACCTATGATTAGGGATAGAAATGGGCTCAACGATGGCACCCATTTTTTTGAACTGATCAGCAGCCTCAAGAACAGCTTTGTCAACTGCTGGCTCAGAATTTTCGCAATTAAAACCTTCCTTTAAAATCCCAATTTTCAAATTATTACATCCATTTTTAAGTTGGGACAAATACTCATCACCTTTAGATACTTTAGGAATACTTCCTGAATCCTGATCTTCCCGAATCAAAACCTCCAGTAACAGAGCACAATCCTCAACTGTTTTACTCATTGGCCCTACATAGTCAACAGTAGCCTCGATCGGCATAATACCATCACAGGAAACGAGACCGTGTGTCGCTTTCATCCCTACAATTCCGCAGAAAGATGCGGGGATTCTACATGAACCCCCGTGATCAGTACCTACTGCTAAGTCAACATCACCTGACGCGACAAGGGAACCGCAACCACTAGATGAGCCACCGGACGAATACCCCCTTTTTATCGGGTTATGAACCGGGCCCTTAGCATTAGTATGACTTCCTCCAGAAGTGCAAAAATACTCACAGCTAGCTTTGCCTTTTATGACACCCCCAGCATCTAAAACATTTTTTACAACAGTTGCATCAACTTCAGGCACGAAACCCTCTAGTGTTGACGAACCATTCATCATAGGCACATCCTGAACCATGATATTATCCTTAAAAGCTACCGACCTTCCCTTTAAAACCCCTTCTTTTGAGCCTTTAATATCTGTTAACCAATACCAAGCGTTGTTAGGATTTTCGTTCTCTGAAGGTGGACGCCCTTTGTCTCGGGAATATCTTGATGACGGTAGAAAGTTTTCTAACTCATCTACCAAGTCGTAAGCCTGAAGGGTTCCATTCACCAGTTCTTTGTAATCAGAAATCTGATCCTCAGATAAATTTATATTCAAAGATTTTGAAACTGCCTTAAGTTGGTCATCATTGATTTTGTCTACAGACATTAAGTACTCCTTCTCAAAATAACCTTTTTTCTGTTATAATTAACCTACGTTAACAAAATTTTCAAGGAATATAAAATGACCTCTAAAGAATTTTTGGCTACTTTCACTCAAGCTTGGAACGACCATGATGTGGATAAGTTAATGGAACACATGGACTCAGATTGTGCTTTTTATGCATCGGTTGGTTTCGACGAAGAAGGAACAAAATGCGAGGGATGGGATGAGGTAAAAAAAGGCTTTGCTAGTCTCTGGGATGGTTATCCTGATGCCAAATTTGAACCCGTAGGAGAAGATTTTTTTAGTGGCGATAGAGGTTGTTGCGAATGGATTTTCACCGGAACACGAAAAAGTGACGGTAAAAAAGTACGAGCACGTGGATGCGATGTTTACACATTTAGAAACGGGAAAATAGCACTTAAAAATTCTATGAGGAAACAGGAACCCTAATCAATACGGGCTGCAGCCTTCAACCTGTCTATAACTCCACTGGTTTGCTGAGTACTGAGTCGTGTTCCATTTTTAGAAACCAAAAAAAACATATCTACAGCTTTTTCTCCAAAAGTGCTAGCACTGACTCCTTTTAAAACTAATTCTTCTGACAATAAGGCTCTGGCCAAGGTCGCGAGCAAACCCTTGCGGTCGGCAGCTACCACTTCGATTGCAGTAACGTTATGACCAGCACTTTCGTGTTGCTTGACAGAAACTGGTAAAGCTCTCATTAAAATATCAGGGTTAGTTGTGTTCTCAACGCTTATGTCTAAAGTGTTGGTTAATATTTTGTTTAATTGCGCTTTAATACGATTAAGGTGGTTTTTCTCCAACAAGGCTTGATCATTGTGGTCCGTGATGTGAAACACATCCATAACTCTACTATCTTTTAAAGTGTATGCATTAGCGGTAATAATTTTGACATTGAGGTCAGCTAAACCCGCAGCCAAGGAAGCAAATAATCCGCTGCGGTCTTCACCCCAAGCTAATATTTTGGTAAATCCACGTTCCTCTTCAGAAAAGATTTTTACGCCAGAATAATTATTTAGCATAGTACAGAATTCTAAAGTAATAACTGGCGAACTATTTAAAATTAATGAACTTGGTAATATTTCTAACACCGATCCTATTGCTTTGCTTTTTTCGGGAGCAGACAAAGAAATGACAGCTTTTTTCCTGGATTTTATCCGCAACCCTTGTGCGCTTGATGGCATTTGTCCCGTCCGCATTAAATTGTCTGTTGAGTGGAAAAGTTGGAAAAAAAGATGTTTTTTCCATTCTGTTAAAGTACCGGGACCCACCGCCGCTACATCAACTATAGTCAACAAAAACAATGCTATCAATCTCTCCCTTTCTCCAACAAAAACGGCAAACTCCTCAACAATATTCCTGTCGTTTATGTCAAAGTGCTGAGCTGTTTTCGAAAGAACCAAGTGATTCAAAACTAGCCAAGAAACCAGTTCAGCGTCATAGGCGGTTAGCCCTAACTTTTTACAAAATTTTTGAGCAAGCTCTGCTCCTATTTTTGAATGGTCGCCACCTCGACCTTTAGCAATATCATGATAGAGCACCGCGATGTAAAGTAATTCTGGTTTTTCTAGCGACATTTTCAAGGTCGACAAAAAAGCTAAGTTCATCTTCCCTTCTTCAATCAGATCAAAGTTATTCATGAACGCGATGCCTCTAATGGTGTGCGCGTCAACAGTAAAATGGTGATATCGATCGAACTGCCCGAAGCCTGTAATTTTTTGAAAATCTAAACAAAATCTACCTAAAACTCCCGTCTCGTGCATAAGTTGTAAACTTCGCGACACATGTAGATCTGATTGTAGAATGGACAAAAATAACACACCAAGCTTTGACTTTATTTTTGAACTAGAATTTAATAGATTTTTATTCAGTCGAATGAGGCGCAAAGTGTTGCTATTAAGAACAACATCATAAATCTGCGACAAACGAAAAACCTCCAGTAAATTCGCTGCATTTTTTAAAAATTTCTGTTCATCAATTACCGACAGAACTCCCCCCGATATTTTAATACAGCCTCCTATTATATGAGACTTAGTCGATGGACTTGGAGTTATCCTCTCTTCAAAATGAAGCAAAAATATATCAGTGAGTTCAGCTATAGTTTTAACTTTTAAAAAATAATTTTTTAAGAATCTTTCCGCCGTTTGAGAATCATTCGTCCCCCTGTAGCGTAAACGCCTTGCTAATCTAAGTTGATACTCAAAACTTAATATATCATTTTCTCTACCTGATTCCAGATGCAGGGCAGTACGTACTTTCCAAAGAAAATCCCTTGCTTTTACGAAACCATCAAATTCTGTTTCACTTACAATTTTTTCATTTATTAATTTACGGGCTGCTGAAACACGGTACCAAACCATTGATAACCAAAAAATAGTACTGACATCCCTAAGGCCTCCCTTGCCATTTTTAACATTTGGCTCCATGCAAAAAGCAGTATCTCCAAAATTTGCTCTTCGAACTCTTGACTCCTCTAGTTTTTGAAGACAAAAGTTTTTTTGTCTATACAAGTCCCAATTTTCTACAGCTTCAGTCCTAGATAATTCACTATATAATCGCCCTTTCCCTGCTAACAATCTTGACTCTAAAAATGCAGTTCTGGCATGGTGATCTATTTCAAAAAAAGCCCTAGCCTCTTTAACGCTCCTAACTGAATGAGAAAAATTTGCTCCAGAGTCCCAAATCATTTGCGCAAATTTTGAAAGTAATTTTTTCAATTCATGGGATAAGTCATCATCAACTAGTATTAACAAATCCCAATCTGAGTGAGGACATAATTCTGAGCGACCAAAACCTCCTGTCGCTATTAAGTCAACATCCTCGGTTAAGGATATAGCGCAGTCTTGCCAGATTGAAATAATAAAATCATCAACAGAGGATGAAAAGCTTTTAACTATAGATCGTCCATTATTTCGACCGTCTAATCTTTTTTCGCAAACCTGCAAAATTTCTTTTCTCGTTGATTTTAATTCCTCAATAGTAGTTAACATAGGTTCATCTCATTTAACGATTGTTATTAAATGATGGAAGCACCACCATCAATAATAAAATTTTGCCCGGTCGCGAAACTAGAGGCTTCAGAAGCTAAAAATACCGCAATTCCTCCAAATTCTTCTGGCCTACCCAAACGCCCTAATGGAGTTCTTTTCTCAATTATAGAAGTTACTTCGTCATCTTCCCATAACTTACGAGCAAATTCGGTCTTAACCAAACCAGGAGAAATTGCATTTACCCGAATACCAAATCTTCCAAATTCCGAAGCAAGATTCCTGACCATCTGTAGATCTGCGGCTTTTGAAACACAATAACCACCAATATTATCATCTGCTCTTATTCCTCCTATTGAGGAAACAACAATTATCGAACCTGATTTTTTCTTTTTCATTCCCGCAGCCACAAGCTTGATAAGATGAAAATTTGCAACTACGTTTGTATCTAAAATCTTTGAAAATTCTTCATCTTTCATAGATATCATAGATCCATAAACTGGATTAATAGCTGCATTTGAAACTAGGATATCAGGAGGGCCAAATCTTTCCGTCGTTAAACTGACCAATTTTTTTAAATCTTTATGTTTTCCGATATGAGCAGATATAGGAAAAGCGGTACCATCTTCCGATTTTTTTTCTAAGTTTATTTCAGACGCCGTATTTTTGCATGCCGCAAGATCTCTACTACTTATTACAACATTCGCGCCATAAAAAACAAGATGCCTCGCGATCTCTTTTCCAATGCCACGACTGGAGCCAGTTACTATTGCTGTTTTACCTTTAAGATTGAATATATTTGCCACTACTGATTCTCACTTATTCATTTTAGAAACCAAAAGGTTGTCCTTTTCAAACATCATAAATTCACTTTCAGAAAACCCAAGTTGCTCTATTACCACCTCGCGGTTATGCTGACCAAGATATGGTGCTTCAAGTGATGGAGTAGTCTGATCAGAGAATTTAAATGGAAACCCAGGAATCAAAAATTTTCCCAAAGTGTCATCATAGATCTCCCTAACCTGTTCTCGCGACTTAAAGTAAGGGTGGTTGATAGCTTCATCAGGTTCTAGGACTGGCGCTGCTGGAACTCTGTATCTTTCAAGTATTTCAAAAACCTCATCGTTGTTGTTAAAGCTTTTTGCCCAGCTTTCAATAATTGCTTTTAAACTTTCCTGATTTTGCGCTCTTGACTCTAAGTCATAAAACCTAGCGTCATCAATTAGCTCAGGTTTATTCATCGCCTCGCACACATGAGGCCACTGGCGTTGCAACGATAAAATAACTAAAAATCCAGTTGGGCCTTCAAATACTCCGAAGGGCGCTATCAATTCATGATGAGTTCCACACCGCTTTGGTTTCCATTTTCCCTCGGATAGTGAAGATCCTTGTATAGATAGATCATGCATATGAAAAAGAGCATCCACCATACTTATATCGATAAACTGACCCCTACCCGTTCTCATACTGTGAAACAAAGCCATCCCAATCCCCGCAAATGCATGAACGCCCGCTCCCACATCAGCGATTCCAATACCCACTGGAGTCGGGGGGCCATTTCTTTCCCCGGTCATATGCATCAACCCAGAAAATGCTTGGGCCGCCCAATCATAACCTGTTTTATGTGATAATTGACTAGATTTTCCGTACATTGAGATTGAAGCCATAATCAGCTTATCATTGAGTTTCTTTACATTTTTCCAATCCCATTTCCTTTTCTCTAACACACCTGGACCCAAATTTTCCACAAATACGTCAACTTGCTTTACTAGTCTCTCGATAATTTGACTAGCGCCGGATTTTCTTATGTCGAGCCCAACGCTTTTTTTGCCCCTATTTTGTTGTACAAAATATCCGCTCGTTCCTTTTTTTGACACGGGTAAAGATCTCGATGGATCTCCATCTGGTGCAATCTCAATCTTTATCACCTCAGCCCCGAGTTCGGCCATTAATCTACCTACAGTGGGACCAGCGAGGTACTGGGTAATATCAAGAACTTTTATTCCTTCAAGTATTTGCAATCTATAGATCCTCGAAAAATCAGACTTAATTTATATGTATAATACAATATTACAGCAACTATCAAATCACAGATAACATTACGTAAGGAAATTTATGAGAAAAGGCATTTTTGAGTCATCCCATCCGCATCGGGTTTATTTTGAAGAAAATTTAGAGCAAAGTCTCAAACACGTTCTATGTGAATTAGAAGACCTTAACATACTCGTGGCTACGAATACTTCTCTAGCAGACTCAGCAGCTATGGAGAAAATAAAAAGTATTCTCAAGCATCAAAATGTCGTTCTATGCACAGGACTAAAAGCCCATTCTCCTCGCAATGACGTGATAAAAGTAACAAAAATTCTAAGAGAAAATAATATCAATATTACTTTGGGGCTAGGCGGTGGTTCAGTATGTGACACCCTTAAAGTAGCGAATATCGGAGCGACAAATGGATTTAACTGTGTAGAGGACATAGACAAACTCAAAGAGGAGCAGCAATTTCGACCACCTCAATCCAAATTAATTGCACTCCCTACCACCTTATCTGCAGGAGAGTTCACTTGCTTTGCTGGAATCACAAATGAAAAAGTTCCAGCAAAGGAAGTTTTTTTTAACAAGCAGTTGCCTCCGTCGGCAATAGTACTTGATCCGTGGCTCACTCTCGATACTCCTGATAGACTCTTTTTTGGTACCGGGGTAAGAGCTATCGACCACGCGGTGGAAACATGGTGTTCCTTCGAGGCAGCACCAACACACGCAGCAATGGCGCTTCGAGGATTCAAAATTTTAATGCACTCATTAAAACAAGTTAAATTTAACAAGCAATCTCTTACAGCAAGACGAGATTGTCAGATTGGAGCTTGGCTCTCAGTCCAAGGGGTCGCTGGTGGTCTTGATTTAGGCGCTAGCCACGGTATTGGACATATTCTTGGCGGAAGCACTGGAATGCCGCATGGTGAAACTTCCTGCGTAATGCTACCGCACGTCTTGGCCTATAACCTCTCAGCCACGGCAAAAAGACAAAGTGAACTTAGCGATCAAATTGGGGAAAGAAAAAAAAAGTTACATGATTCAATTGGTGAATTAGTTAACCTACTTGGATTGCCCACTCGTTTAAGAGACTGCAACATTCCGAGAAATTTATTGCCCAGTTTAGCGCAGGAATGCCTAAATGATAAATGGCTGGAAACGAATCCTATCCCACTGACCAATGCAAGCGAAATTGAAAAGATCCTCCTACAAGCGTGGTAGAGGGTATAGCCCTATGATCCGGAAAATTCCGAACTCCGTATCTTATTACAGCAGAAGCTGTGCATCTCGACTAGCTTTCCTCCCCCCCCTTTGCAGGCCGCGGTGTTCAGCCTCTGCGCTTCACGTAATTCATAGAAAAAAAGTGTGGTCTCATGAATCCGCTTGAAAAATCAACGATCCGATACTGCAAATTCTTAGAGAACCTGTCTCTAAATGATCTAAAAATTCTTTATAAATTTGTTGATCAGGATATATCATTTTCAGACCCTTTCCATCAAACAAAAGGCATTGATGAGTATAACGCAATTCTTAGTACAATGTTTAAAACGTTTGACCAAATAAATTTCGAAACAAAAAACATTTTGTTTAATGCCACTAACAGCAATGATTGCGCTTCATTTAACTGGACTTTAAAAATGCGACATAGTAAATCCTTCAAATCGCTTCAAATAGATGGAATGACTTTAATCGAGGTGTCGCAACAAGGTCTAATAACCCGACATGAAGACTACTGGGATCCCAGCACGAGCATTTATCGCATAATTCCGCTCCTAGGTTCTGCTGTCGATTTTGTCAGAAGGAAAATCAAACACACCTCAAACTAATTGTTTAATGATCATGCTCAAGCCTTAGTTGCCATAAGTTAAGCATACCCTTAGAAAAACCCGCTTGACAATACGCTAAATAATAGTCCCATGTCCTTCGAAATCGATCGTCGAATCCTTGCTTGATGAGTCCAGGCCAGGCTTTATCGAATCTATCTCTCCAATGCTCTAAAGTAGCAGCATAGTGCTGAGCATAATCATGTCCTGTAACCACTTGCAAGCCAGCTCCCTTGCTCAGTAGCTTGATAATTTCTAAGGTCGGAAGCATCCCTCCTGGGAAGATATAGCGTTGAATAAAATCAGTATTCTTTTCATAATCCGCATAATAATCTTCTGCGATGGTAATTGCCTGCAACCCTATAACTCCGCCATCCTTGAGTGAGCTTTTCAATTTGTCGAAAAAAACTGGCCAATATTTAGCGCCTACAGCCTCAATCATTTCAATCGATAAAATTTTATCGAATTCACCCTGCAAATCGCGATAATCGCAGAGACTTACCGCACTATTAGAATTGCTATCCAGACAAGTATTTTTTTTGGTCACGAATTTATATTGTTCTTCTGATATGGTTATTGCTTTAGTATTGCAAGAATATTTTCTTTTAATATAGTTAATAAGCCCTCCCCATCCACATCCGATTTCCAATACGCTATCATCCGATGTCAACCCCACTAGATCGCATAATTTCCCATACTTATTATCCTGTGCATCCCGCAATGTATCTGAAAAATTATCAAAAATAGCTGAAGAATAAGTCATCGACTCATCCAGCCATTGGCCATAGAAGTTATTTCCTAAATCGTAATGTGCAGCGATGTTCTTCTTTGCCCTTTTAATAGAATTCTGTCTAAAAAAATGCAAAGCCTTATCGAAAAACTTTGCTGTATTGTACCCCTTAAATTGCTTTGAAAGAGAAGTTCGGTTAATTGCAGCAAATTCAAGAATTTTTTTTAAATCGGGCGTACACCAATAGCCTTTTATGTAAGACTCACCTGCCCCTAAGCCACCTTTAAGTAATAATAAAGGAACAAGTTTGTAACTATTTAACTTTATCGAGACACGCGTTGCTTTGGCATTTTTACTAACTAAGGTAACTTTTTGCCCAGAAGGCAACTCTACAATTAATTCGCCATTCTGAACGCTCGCAAAGAATTTTCTTAATAGAAAGATTGTTAATTTCGCTGCTAACATTTATATTATTTTTTAATTATTTCTAGTTGTTCATTAACTACGATGCCAACAGAGCCCATAGATTGTCTTTTTATCACAGGCAACCCTTTTAACCAAAGTAAAAAAGCCTCAAAATGAATTGAAGCTATAATTTTATATGATTGGAAAGGATAACTTACCAGCATTTTTAGGATTTGTCTTGAATTAAATGGACGTCTTTCCCCTTTAAATAGAGCTCTCATTTTAAGATTTTGCCCATCAGAATAATCAATTACATTTGAAACCTTTTCACCTAACGCGGAAATTTTGAATTTGTAAAAACCGTTTACGTCGAAAAATGGTGAAACTGTCATTTTTTTATTGCAAGTTTGTCGAATCGGTTGTTCCAAAACAGGAAGAACATAAAATATTCGTTCATTGAAGGTACTATTAACCTCATAAATCATAGATTCTATTCGTCCATTTTTATAGCAATAAATAAAAGAAATTGGGCTGAATATGTAGCCTAAAACTCTTGGAAGCCCCATTATTACAAATTCAAACCCATCAATTTCAAAGCCAGCCCGACTCAGGCACATTTGAAAAAAATTCTCGAGCCCATAGCGATTTCCTAATCCGTGGTCGCAATCATAAAAACTGAACCAAGCAGATTTATTCCATGAAAAAAAGGGGGAAACTTTACTTAAATTTGGAAGTTCTTTTAAAGCAAGTGAAAAGTAGGTTAAAGGATACTTAAACCTATGGTGTTTTTCTTCATGACGTTCGTGCATCACGGTTCCAGGATATATGGCAGATGTTTTCATTAGAAATTGTTTTGGTACGATGTGGGCAATCGATTAAATTTTTTGTTTCTAACTAACGGAAGCTTATTACTAATTTGCTTTGCCACCCATAACCCTGCCTGAAGACCATCTTCGTGAAATCCATCGCCGAGACAGGCGCTGCAAAACCACGTATTATTTTTTCCTTGAATCTCTATGGATTCATTTTTTATTCTATTCGCATAAATGTCAAAAATTGGATGCTGATAATGAGTTTCATAGTGGATCTTTTTTAATTCGGATTGGGGATTTAGAGTTACAAACAGTTGTCGTTTCGTTGGAAGATTTTGTAACTTATTCATCCAATAACTCACCCTAACTTTGTCAAAAGAATCGCTACAAGAACCGATAAAATTCCACGCAGACCAAGTGCTTCTCCTCAAAGGCATCTCTTTGTCATCTTCATGTAAAACTGCAAGGTTCCCAGAATAATTGATGCCCGAGAGGATTTCTTTTTCTTTGCGCGAGGGGTTTTGTAATAAATTCAAAGCTTCGTCAAAATGGGTAGCAAAAATCAACTTATCAAAACTCTTTCTTTCTCCATTTTTAAAACACAAAGTGATACCTTTTTCATCTCTCTGAACTGTCTCTAAATCTATATTAGTTTTTACAGCCAAGTTATCAGAGTCTTCTAAAATTTTTACTATATATTCCTGACTCCCACCAGACACTGTGCGCCATTTAGGCCTACCAAATAGTTTAGCTAATTGGTGGTTTGAAAAAAAAGATACAAAGGAAGCTGCGGGGCTGTTTATCACGGAATCAAAATCACACGACCAAATAGCGGAACACATCGGAATAATATGATCCCGTATGAATTGGTCATTAAATTGCCTTGTCTTTAAATAGTCATATAAGCTCGTTGACGCATCGTGATGAGCAGAATATAGGCTGGAAGTGTAAAACTTCATAAGACCAAAAAATAAATTTCTGTATCGAGGGCTAAACCATTTTTTCTTATCGAAAACTAAATCTATTAGATTTGAGGAATATTCAAAGTCACGACCATCGAGTGATACCGAAAAGGACATATTACTTTTTTGTGTATTAACATGCAGGACATCAAAAAAATCAGTCAAGTATGGATAATTTTTTTCATTGTAAACGATGAAACCCGTGTCTACTGGTAACCCGCCATCAATATCTAATGTAACTGTATTGGCATGACCTCCAAGTCGAGAATTTTTCTCAAACAATGTGACATTATGATGCTTAGCCAACGCCCAACTCGCGCTCAGACCTGAGATACCAGAACCAATGACTGCTACTTTATAAATCACGAAACCGAACTCACTAAAACGAAAATGACGAATTACTAGGATTCTACAGCATAAGATTATATCTATGAATCGTAAGTTAATTGAGTTTTAAAAAAAACACAGTTATTCTAACTAAAAAATTTCAGATGAAGCATCAAAAACAATATAATTGATCCGACAAGGAGAGCATAACGTAAACCGATGAATTTAAAAAGGTTTACAAATGTCTGCAAAATTGGCTAAGAAAGAACTTGATTCCAACGATTTGGAGCGTATCAGGGAAACCAAACTGCTCAAATCAGTAAGAGATAATTCCGATAAAAGCGCTTACAGGGAGCTTTATAAACTCATGGCGCCTAAATTAACAGCGTGGTTGTGCGCCCAAGGGATGGAACGGTCACTCGCGGAAAATGTACTCCAAGAAGTAATGATAATCGTTTGGACTAAGCCCTATTTATTCGATGAAAATAAAGCAGCTGCAAGGACTTGGATTTACACATTGATAAGAAATAAAATGATCGATGAATATCGCTCCAATACCAGAAAAAAAACAGGGCTCCAAAAATATGAATTATTAAATAATATCGATGAATTTGTAGATTCTACAGACGTAATTTCAACTACACGCCCCGTAAACGATATCATTTCTACCTTACCAAAAGAGCAAAAACAGATTCTATATATGTTGTATAGCATGGGAATGTCTCATAGAGAGGTTTCCGAAACTTTGGGATTACCAATAGGCACGGTCAAGTCGAGAACAAGACTGGCTTTCCAAAGGTTGAGGCGGAACATAGGAGAAAATCAGTGGACCTAAAACATTGTCCAAGCTCAGCAACTCTCGCCGATTTTAGCTTCGGAAATGGATTTTCTACTTCAGAAATAGTTCTGAGAGCACATATTAGTGCTTGTCGACATTGCAGAGCAAAAATAAGAGAAATTGAAACAATTGGTTCGGATCTTTTGATGAACGGAATTCATGACCATCTTGGGCCTCCGGTAGAAGACATCGATTCAAAAATAGACGAGATTGTAGAAGGGTATGACTCTTTTAAGGAGTTGAATGGCTCAAAGTCTCCAAATTTATCCAAGTCTAAAGCGGATGACTTCGAATTAGACGACAGCCTTGATTGTTTATTCCCGAGTTATCTTGATTGTAGCTTTGATGCTTTACCTTGGAAGTCCGCGGGAAAAGACATTCAGCTTTGTAAACTGCGGGAAGACGGTACTTCGCGACTTTGGATGGTTAAGGGCAAACCTGGCGCAAAACTACCTAAACACAGCCACACGGGCCAAGAGCTTACACTAGTCTTAAAGGGATCCTACGCTTGTTCGTCAAATATTTATCAACCTGGAGATTTGCATGAGTGCGACGACGAAAATACACATCAGCCCATCATCGTCGGGGAAATGGATTGTATCTCTTTAGTTGCAACGGAAGGAAACCTGAAATTTGACAACTTTTTCCTCAGATTGATTCAACCCATGTTGGGGGTATAACAATCAGGAACGTGGTGTTTGATGAACCCAGTCAAATAAGTAATAATTGCAATCTTTGAGGAAGTTTTCTTGAAAATAAGTACTTATCACCAGCCAGCCTTATTTTTCGCGGTCTTTATTCTTTCATTTTCATGCTTTGGCTCCCAATTAGACTGCCGGTCAAAAACAGCCTATTTCGTGGCTAAAACTAAAGCTAATTATGGAGAGCAAATACCTAACGAGACTATTGAGTTCGCAAAAAGCGCTGCTATGCAAATGTGTATCTCAATGACAAATACTACCAAGACAAACGTTTCGTCAAATGAGCTCGAGAAGGTCAACAAGCCTAAAGGAAAAAAAAGGTCTATCCTGGGAATTAACTTTGGGAACTCCGAACGTAAAAAGGGAAATGAGAGGTTGATGAATAGACGGTAAAGGGAACATATTAAATCCAGCTGATCAAACCTGAACGACAAACAATCGTGCATCAATCCAGTGCGAAAATAAAATACACCGCTCCAGAAATGTGCAAAATCAAAATAAAAATCCCGATATCTATTTAATAGCTAAAAGCACCAATAGAAGCAAACTTATACTATCAATCTAAAGTGTTGATCTATATAGGTATTTTAGCACCATTGAATAATACTCAATATTGGATTATGATGGCGCGCTTATTGCTAAAACAATATATGTCATTTCACTAATATTTGGTATTAACCAAGAGGTGATCGACGTTTCATTGTTTCACGTAATAAATTTTAACTAAAAGGAGCAAATGAATGATAAATTTTTTTATAAACAAATTGTCGAATTCAGTAAAGAGTTCGCTGTTGATATCACTGGCTGGTGCAGTACTGTATCCGGGCACCGTAGCCGCAGGAGGTCATGAATCTGCGGAAGCTTCACCTCACGAGTGGAGCGCCAACATGGCGATACTTAGTGAGTATTCCTTCAGAGGAATTTCTCAAAGTAATGAAGATCCAGCAATCCAAGTCGGAATCGATTATGCTCATGCAACAGGATTATATGTCGGATTTTGGGCTTCAAGCGTTGAATTTAACGACGGTCCGAATGCAACTCAACTAGAGACCAACTTTTACACTGGCTACGCCGGGTCATATGGCAAGATCGATTACGACCTTGGTTTCCTCTATTATTACTATCCTGAAGAAGATGCAGACGAGCCTGGAAGTGGTTTAGGCGAACAAGATTTGTGGGAAGTCTACGGTTCACTGGGCACAACTTTTGATGCTGCCTACGAACCATCGGTTACAGCAGGGTTTGCCTACTCGCCAGATTACTATGGTTCTGATGGTGATAGCATATATGTTTACGGAGAGTTTGGTTTATCACTTGGACCAATTTCCCCGTATGCAACAGTAGCCTACTTAGATGTGGATGGGGATAAAACAACACCTGCAGGCTATGATTATGTTCACTATACAATCGGGGCAAGTTACGACATCGGTCAATTCACTTTGGATTTACACTGGTCTGACAAGCAGGAAGGTGCTGACCATGGTGGAACAGGAAGTGCACACGATGCTGTGATCTTCGGAATTTCCAGCAGCTGGTAGTTTAATTCTAAAAAAACCTCGGTCCAACATTGGTGGTCCGGGGTTTTTTATTGCCTCAAATTTAGTTTACAATCGTATTTAGTAAACGATTATCAACTTAATACTACAGAAATTTTTAGGGACATCTTACTAATGACAGGACAACCATCTAATCAATTCGATGCCATAGTCGTTGGGGCAGGCTTTGCCGGCCTTTACATGACTCATAAGTTCAAGCAACAGGGATTAACAGTGAAGACTTTCGAAGCTGGTGAAGATGTAGGAGGGACTTGGTATTGGAATCGCTATCCTGGCGCGAGATGTGATGTAGAGAGCTGGGAATACTCCTTTGGTTTTTCAACAGAACTCGAACAAGAGTGGACGTGGTCAGAACGTTACTCCGCACAACCCGAAATACTAAAATACCTCAAGTATGTTTCTAAAAAATTCGATCTCAGGAAACACATTTCTTTCAATACTAGAGTGAAGTCTGGCACATTCAATGAAGAAACTGCAAAATGGGAAATAAAAACTGATTCACTGGTAAGTTATACGGCGAAGTACTTCGTTATGGCAACAGGTTGCTTGTCTTCTACTAATATTCCCAAGTTTGATGGCTTAGATAAATATACTGGCCAAACTTTTCATACAGGGAATTGGCCTCACGAGCCAGTTTCTTTCAAAGATAAGATTGTCGGAGTAATAGGAACAGGCTCCTCTTCAATCCAAGCAACTCCCATAATCGCCAAGGAAGCCAAACACCTCTATGTCTTTCAAAGAACTCCAAATTGGTCGATACCCGCACACAACGAACCATTAACAAAAACAAAGTCCGACGAGATTAAATCTAAATATCAGGAACTAAGACAATTTCAATTAAAATTACCTCTCGCAGCGCAAAAAGCGCCAAATAGACAATCTGCATTTGACGTAGATAGTCAATCCCGTGTGGATACCTACGAAAAATTTTGGGAAAT
>MDTG01426775.1_pt1 | contig 20909 bp, 21 predicted proteins | sample 811421 | NCBI WGS metagenome assembly MDTG01 (sample SAMN05326645, study PRJNA326480) | marine metagenome | isolation source: seawater | place: Pacific Ocean: South East | collected 2011
ACAGGCCAATCGGCTCAATTTCCTCGCCACCACCGGCTCCGTTGCGCCGTTTGTCGGGCTGTTCGGCACCGTGTGGGGCATCATGAACAGCTTTTTCCAGATCGGAATGCAGCAGAACAGCTCTCTCGCCGTCGTGGCGCCGGGTATTGCGGAGGCGCTGTTCGCTACCGCTATCGGCTTGTTTGCCGCCATCCCGGCGGTGATCGCCTACAACCGCTTGTCGAACACCGTGAACGGGTTTGAAGCCCGCCTGCAACGCTTTGCAGACCGGGTGCACGCGCAGGTCAGCCGCGAGATGGAGGGCTAAAGCAATGGGCATGGGCGTCATGTCATCTGCTCGCCGTGGCCGTTCCAGTCGCCGCGCGCCGATGGCAGAAATCAACGTCACGCCGTTCGTGGACGTCATGCTGGTGCTGCTGATCATCTTCATGGTGACTGCGCCGCTGCTGGCCAGCGGGGTGCCGGTGGAGCTGCCGGAGAGCCGCGCAAACCCGATGGACCAGGATCCCGAACAGATCACCATCGCGCTCGACAGCGAAGGCTTTATCTACATCGACGATGTGCTTGTGGAACGCGGCGCGTTCGAGCAGGCGCTGGATGCAATCTCCGGCCCCGAAGGCGCGCAAAAGCCGCTGATCGCTCTGCGTGCCGACAGGGGCCTGGACTATGGCCGTGTCATGGCCGTGATGGGAGAGCTGAACCGAGCCGGTTTCAATTCCATCTCGCTGGTCACCACCAGTTCAGCCGACGCCCCATAACCAGGCCCGTTCCATGGCAATGTTCGCCGATCTTTCCCGCGAAGAACGCATTGGCCTCGGCGCCGCAGTCGTCGCGCACGCGGCGCTGGCCGTGGCACTGGCGATCCATGCCACGCGTGAGCCGCCGCCATTCACCCCGGCGGAACGGATCGATGTGAGCCTGGCGACCGAGGTCAGCCTGGAAAGCACCGCACCCGATCCCAGCGCGCAGCCTGCCGCTTCGCTTGCGCCCGAAGTCGCCGACATGCCGCACAAAGCGCAGGAAGCGGTCGAGGCGCCAGCGCCCGAGGTGATCGAGCGTCCAGTCACCCCGCAGCCGCGCCCGGCGACGCAGCCGCGCACGCCAGCTCCTACGCCGACACCGCAGGCTACCCGCCGTGCCGAACCGCGTCCCACTCCTGCACCCACCCCAAGGGCCACGGCGAGCGAGCGCGCTCAGGGATCGCGGTTGAACGATGATTTTCTGCAGGGCAGCAGCAATTCAACTGGCGACCGGGGATCGCCCGCCGCCACTTTCGGCCCGACGGAACGTGCCGCGCTTGCTTCAGCAATCACTCGCCAGATTCGTCCGCACTGGAGCGCGCCTTCCGGCGTGGATGTGGAACAACTGGTGACGGTTGTAGCGTGGGAACTCAACCGCGACGGAAGCTTGAAAGGCCGGCCACGCTGCGTGAATCAGCGCGGCATCAATGACTCAAACCGCCCGCAGGCTACGCTTCATTGCGAACGCGCCATTCGCGCGGTTCAGCTTGCCGCACCTTTCAACTTGCCCGACCAGTTCTACAGTCGCTGGGACGACCTCGAGTGGGATTTCGACCGGAGGCTATGATGCGGCGCGGTTTTGCTATCCATTGTCTTGCCGCAGGCGCAATTTCTGGCGCTATGGCAACCTTCAGCGCCGCGAGTGCGCAGGAGTGGCGGCACACCGGAATTTCGCGCATTTCCGAAGATGAAGTGCTAAGACGCCGGAACATCGCCGAAAGGGCGGCGCTCATGCATTCCATCCGCGACCAGTTACGCCAGCACTGGCGAGCGCCCGATGTTGATACCGCGGACGACATTAAGACGATACTGCGGTGGCGATTGAACGATGACGGCACGCTGCAGGGATCGCCGGAAATTATGGACCAGATGGGCGTAACAGACGAGAATGCCGCACTGGCCCAGGACCATGCGCGGCAGGCCATTCGCGCAGTCGAAATGGCCGCGCCATTTGATGTTCCGCCAAATTTGAACGCTCTATGGCAGCAGATGACAATAGTTTTCGATCGGAGATTGTAATGAAAACCGCTAGCCTGTTCTCCGCCCTTTTCCTGCTGATCGCCGCGCCAGCCTTGGCGCAGGACGATGATCTGTTGCCCGATCTCGATCCCGGTGCCGTCGGCGCGCAGACTGTCGAGGAGGTCGCCGTCGAAGGCGACGACGACGGCCCGCTGCGCGGCACCGTTACCGACGACAGCGCTTGGCAGAACCTGGGCATCGCCATCGCCAGCTTCGCCACCAACAGAGACCAGAGCACGCCCGCGAATGCTCAGGGAACCGCCGCACTGGGCTCGGAGCTGGCGCGCGTGATCTACTCTGATCTGCGCTTCAACGGTCTGTTCCGCCCGGTTGGACCCGATGCCCTGCCGCGTCCGGCCTATGCCGAGATTACCGACCCCGCCTGGCCGACATGGCGCGGGCGCAGCGCGGAAATGCTGGTGCACGGCTATGTCCGCGCCAACGACGATGGTCGCCTGACGGTCGGTTGCTATCTCTACGATGTAGCCTTGCAAAGCGAACTGGTGCGCGAGGGGTGGGTGGTGAACCCCAGCGAGTGGCGCCGCGCGGCGCACAAGTGTGCCGACCTTGTCTATTCGCGCCTTTCGGGAGAGAGCCCGTTCTTCGACAGTCGCATCGCTTATATTGCGGAAACGGGGCCGAAGGATAACCGCATCAAGCGCCTGGCCATTATGGACAGCGACGGGGCGAACCACCGTTTCATTACCAATGGCCAATCGACTGCCCTTACCCCGCGCTATTCGCCAGACTATTCGAAAATTGCCTATCTCTCTTACGTCGATGGCAATCCGCGCATCTATGTCTACGACATCGGCACCGGGCGGCAGACGCTGGTGACGCAAAGCGCCAATGCCACCTTCGCCCCGCGCTGGAGCCCGGATGGCCGCTGGATTCTCTATTCCATGGCCGTTGGCGGCAATACTGACATCTACCGCGTTTCCGCCGCCGGTGGCGGCACGCCGCAGCGCCTTACGTCCGGGCCCGCGATCGAAGTGGGCGGTTCATACTCTCCCGACGGCAGCCAGATCGTTTTCGAAAGCGACCAGTCGGGTGCACAGCAGTGCTATGTGATGAATTCGGACGGATCGAATCAGCGCCGCATCAGCTTCTTCGGCGGGCGCTGCGCGAGTCCCGAATGGTCTCCGCGCGGAGATCAGATCGCTTTCACGCACATCGTTGGCGATTTCCATATCGCGGTGATGAATCCGCAGGGGCGGAATGTTCGAACGCTGACAAACGGTTGGCAGGACGAAGGCCCCACGTGGGCGCCAAACGGCCGCGTTATCCAATTTTTCCGCACAGCACGTAACTCTGGCGACGCCACGATCTGGCAGGTAGACCTGACCGGGGAGAACGAGCGTCGCCTGAGGACGCCTGTGGGGGCGTCAGACCCGGCTTGGGGACCGGTTCTGCCGTAATTGCGTTAGATCCCCACAAGGGCTGCTCCACAAAGCAGTTCGTCTTCACATCGGTTCAAGGAGAGCCAAGAGATGAATCGCCTGATTATCGCCGTCACCCTTTCCAGCGCTCTGGCGCTGGGCGCTTGCAAGAAGGAACCGCCTGTCGTCACGCCCGACGCGCCGCAGGACACCGTGACGCAGACGCCGGCACCGACACCCGCCCCCACTTCGACGGTTTCGCAGCCAGGGTCGCAATCACACTTCGCCAGCGCGATGGCTGGCGCCGACACGATCTATTTCGACACCGATCGCTACAACATTGACAGCGAGGATTCGGCTGCCCTGCGTCGTCAGGCGGAATACCTGCTGCAGTACACCACCGCTCGCGCCACGGTGGAAGGCCATGCCGACGAGCGTGGTACGCGCGATTACAACCTTGCGCTGGGCGAACGCCGTGCCAATGCGGCGAAGAACTACCTTGTCAGCCTGGGCGTGCCCGAAAGCCGCCTGCGCACGGTAAGTTATGGTGAAGAACGGCCTGTGGCGATGGCTTCGAACGAACAGGCCTGGGCGCGCAACCGCCGCGCGGTTACGGTAATGATCGAGCGGTAGTTAGCCGAACAGCGAAAAAAGGGCCGGCGATGCCGGTTCCACTACGGGCGCGGTGGCATTGGCTGCCGCGCCCGTTTGCATGGTCGCGATGCCATTGCCCGCGTCAGGCGTAGCGAACAGCGCGAAGGCCGCCATCGCGAAGACGGAAAAGGCAGCGGAGATGGCGAGCTGCTTGCTCATGCTGATCCTGTGATTGGTGCCAAAGTCTGAATGGCTGCGCAGTATGTGGGTCGACCCCGATATATTGCAATGCAGCAATCGCACGAAATTGTATCAATTGTGTGAACCGTGCTTTCTCGACCACGAAATAATGCGATCGGTTCACGTGGCGGCATTTGCGCCCTATATGGGGCCGATGTTGCTTGCGATCCTGCATTTCTGATGGCCCGTTCACGGCGTTCCAATGACTGGGGCTTTCCCCGCTGGCGTGGCTACGAAGAGGGCCGCGAGGCGGTGGAAGTGCGCATCTGTGATCGCCACGGCTGCGACGATCCAGGAAACTGCCCCGCACCCAAAAGCCCCAACAGCCCCGAACGATGGTATTTCTGCGAGAAGCACGCTGCCGAGTACAACAAGGGTTGGGACTACTTTCAGGGTCTCGACAAGGAAGAGGCAGCCAAACGCGCCAAGGCAGAGCAGGCTGAAAGCGCGGGCTATGCCGAGGCGCAGCATTACGGCTGGAGCGGCAGCGGAGATGGCTCGCGCAGCGCCGATGAAATGCGCGCGCTGGAAGTGCTGGAGCTGGAAGCGGACGCCGATTTCCAGGCGATCAAGCGCGAATGGCGCGCCCGCGCCAAGAAAGTGCATCCGGATGTGAAGCCGGGCGACAAGGAAGCTGCCGATCAATTCCAGAAGCTGCAGCTGGCTTACGAAGTGCTGAAAGCGGCGGAGGAAAGGCGGGAGTGGAACGGTTGAGGCCGTTGCAGCAACTGGCTGCCTGCGACACCGACAGTGCTGCAAAGGCGCTGTCCAGCGACGGCGCTGTTCTGATGCATCAAGTCTGGACCTCTGACATCATCGACGCCGCCCGTCAGATTATTGCCGGTCGACATCCGGAATTTGCCGACAAGGCAAGTTTATCTGACTGGTTTGACAACGGCGAAGGGCGATTTATCGCACCGATCGTCATCGATATGGCTCTGGTGGAACTGGGTATTTTCGCCGACAATCCCGTGCACGACCTGCTGCGACAGGTTCTGGATAACAGATATGCTATCGAAGCGTTCGGGATGATGATGGCCACCGCAGGATGTCCTGCACAGAAGATGCACCGCGATGGCGGTACCTTGTTCCCTGAGGCGGGTGTTGATGCCATCTTGCCAGCCACGGCCCTGACTGTTGCAATCCCGCTGGTGGATGTGGACGAAACCACCGCCCCAACCGCCATTTTCTGCGGCACCCACCGGTTCACGGAGCCCGAGGGCACGCAACCGGAAATCCCGGCATTGAAGCGCGGCGATGTGCTGGTTTGGGATTTCCGCGTGCTTCACTATGGCTGCGCCAATCTGACGGAGCGTGACCGCCCACTGGCATATTTCACCGCGTGCCGACCATTCTGGATAGACCACAAGAACTTTCTCGATGGCAATCGTCGGCTGCTGGCCGAACCCGAAGCCATCGGCGCGCTCGGAAAACGCTATGCGCGTGCGGTGACGCCGTGATCGCTTGGCCAATAGGGCTGAAAGCGCAGCTTCCCCGCCGGACGCACCTCGTATACCGGTAATAGCAATTGCGGCGGAGCGACCATTGCCGGCCTGGCGCGCCGGCGCTTGTCTGGACAGTGGCGCCGGTTTGATGCGTTATCTACGCCCGATGAAACTGCCAACGAAGCGACGATCATCGTCATCGTTTTCGTTCCCGGAGATCGAGAAGATGATGAACAGCTCTTCGCGGTTCGGGCCGGCGAGTGAACCCGCGAAATTGCCTGCGAAATTGTTGGCGCTATCCGTCAATACCCCGGTGAAAGCATCGGCGTCATTCAGCACCCCGCCGGTCACGGCGCCAGTGCCGTTCACGGTCCGCTGAAAAGTCAGCGTGGTAACCAGTTGGGGCGATCCGGCAACTTCACGATAGATCTCGATAGTGCCGTTGATACTGTCATCGGACGCATTGATCGTAAAAGTCGTGTCGGGCGAAGTAATGGCGTTGGACAGCGTCGTTTGTGGATCTCCGCCGAATGCTTCGACACTGCCGGTATAGGTCAGGTTTGTGGTGATATCGTCGGTGGTGGTAACACCGGTGAAGAACAGCGCCGTGCGTTCGCCGCGCAGCACACCATCGGTGGTGCCCTGCGTAAAATCGGCCTGCGATTCGTAGCTGACTCGCAGCACGTATGCGCCAGGCAATTCCATCACCAGCTTCTCGGTCCTACGCGCATAGCTGCGCAGAGTGGCCGAAGCTGCAGTAAGTTCGGTGTCGTCAAAAGTGACCGCACTGCTCTGATCCACGAAGCGGAAGCTGGCCAGTTCGGGTGAAAGCTCCAGCCCCACCGCGGCCAGACCCTCCTGCCTGGATGCTCCGCTGAAGGTTTCGGCACCGCCGCCATCGGGCGTGAAAAAGGCAAAGGCATAGTTTGCATTGGTGCTCAACGGCGCGAAATCGTCTTGCAGCGTCAGCACGGTGCTGGACGTTGGTGTGGGCGTCGGGGTCGCCGTTGAAGTAACGGTGGGCGTTGGCGTCGGCGTGTCGTCGTCGTCTCCGCCGCAGGATGTCACCAGGGCGCCGATTGCTGCGACGCCGACGAAGAGGGCATATTTGCGAAGCACGTAGATCCGATCTGTTGCGATATGAATTGGCAGCAATTAGGCGGCCTGCCTATTCTCTTAGCTGTTCAATGCCTTGGTGGGCAAGCCGCCTTTGTGCCAGTTACACAGCTTCCAGCGCCTGCTCGAAATCGGCGATCAGGTCGTCCGAGTCTTCGATGCCAATGGATATCCGCACGAGATTATCGGAAATGCCCAGCTCGGCACGCCGCCCCTCAGGCACGGAAAGGTGCGTCATGCTGGCCGGATGGCTGGCCAGCGTTTCTGTTCCACCAAGACTGACGGCCAGTTTAGCCACCTTCAGCGCATCGAGAAAGCGGAAGCATTCAGCCTCGCCGCCCTTGATGAAAACCGAGAAGGTGGACCCGGCACCAAGGCAGTGGCGATCGTAGATATCCTGCTGCCGCGCGTCCTCGATCATGCCGAGGTAGCCCAGGCCTTCCACCTTGGGATGCTTCTTCAGCATGGCGCAGACTTTGGCTGCGTTCTCTCCCGCGCGCTGCATGCGCAATTCCACTGTTTCCAACGAACGCAGCAGCATCCACGCGGTGTGCGGATCGGCAATACCGCCCATGGTGTTGCGCAGGGCGCGGATTGCGTCGATCCACTTCTTGCCGCCGGCAACGCTGCCCGCGACAAGATCCGAGTGACCGCCGACATACTTGGTGAGCGAATAGACCACCAGATCCGCGCCATGATCCAGCGGACGTTGCCACAGCGGGCCGAGGAACGTGTTGTCAATGGCGATGGGGCACCGCTCCGGGTCGAAGTGTGCGTCACGCGCTTTCTTCACCGCTTCGATATCAACCAGCGCATTGGTCGGGTTGCCGGGGCTTTCGAGATAGATCAGCGGCACTTCACCGCCCTGTTCCTGCGCCCTGGCCTTGGCCTCTCGCATCACCTCGTCCAGCCTTTCCGGGCTCGCGCCCGCCGGGAAGGCCACGTAGGCAACGCCGTACTTGGCCATTACCTTGGCAACGAAGCCTTCCGACGCGGCGTAAAGCGGGCCGGAGTGCACGATCACGTCGCCAGCGTTGCAGGCAGCAAGGATCAGCACAGCGATTGCCGTCATCCCGCTGGAAAAGCACAGCGCATCCTCCGCATCGTCCCAGATGGCCAGGCGATCCTCCAGGATTTCCTGATTCGGGCCATTAAACCGCGAATACACGAGGCCTTCCGCCCCGCCCGGGCGCTTTCCGGTGATGCCCTCAAAGTGCCGCTTGCCAGCAGACGCGCTTTCGAAGGCGAAAGTGCTGGTGAGGAAGATCGGAGCTTTCAGCGATCCTTCGGACAGCGCCGGATCGTAGCCGTGGCCCATCATCAGCGTTGATGGCTTCAGCGCACGCCCGCCGATAGTGGTCACTTCGGGCTTGGGCTTGCGGCGCGGGGTGGGCGTGTCGACGGCGCCCATCGGATCTTTGTTTTGGTCGGCCATCAGATGGCTCCTTCCTGCTCTTACCCCTAGGAAGGCAGGGGCAGGTGAACGGTTCCGGGCAACCCGTTCCTAACCTCCGCAGAAACGCCTCTCCCGAACAACCGGTTTCATCTGCAATTATCTGTGCGGAGCCGGTTTCGCAAGGGGCGGTAAGTCGGAAGCAGGAGGTCAGCCGATCAGCGGTGCCAGAGCAAACACCACGCCCACGATGAGGAAAACGCCCGCGATATCCAGCGCGAAACCTGCCCGGATCAGCCGGGGCAGGGCAATGCGCCCGGTCGCCCAGGCGATCGCATTTGGCCCGGTTCCTGCGGGCAGGATAAAGCCCCAGCTGGCGGCCAGCGCAACCGGCATTGCCAGCAGCAGCGGATCACCTCCCAATGCCACAGCCAGCGCGGCGACCACCGGCATGATGCCGCTGGCCGTGGCGACATTGCTGGCGAATTCCGTAATCAGCACCACCATCGCCACCAGTGCCAGCGCAACCACGATCAGCGGCACATCAGACAGGAACAGCAGCGCCTCGCCCAGCCAGTCGGCCAGACCGGTGCGCGTCATCCCGCCTGCCAGTGCCAGTCCACCGCCGAACATCATCAGCACGTCCCACGGTGCACGATTGGCCTCGTGCCATTCCAGCAGGCGGCGCCCGGTCCCGTCGGGCAGGACGAACAGGGCAAGACTGGCGGCAATGGCAATCGTGCCATCGGTAAGCGAACCTTCGGGAAGGTAAGGCGCTACCCAGCCGCGCAGCATCCAGGCAACAAATGTTATCGCGATCACGGGCACAAGCCGCCTTTCGGGCCCGGTCCACGGGCCGTGCGGATCGATAGATTCGCGCGCGGCATCGATGTCGAAAGGATGCTTCGATACCTGCTGCACCCGCGCGATGATCCACGCGGCCAGAGGAACCCCCAATAGCACGATGGGCACGCCGAACGCTGCCCACATGGCAAAGCTGATTTCCACCCCGGAAACATCGCGTAGCAGAGCCACACCAATGGCATTCGTGGGCGATCCGATAATGGTACCGAGCCCGCCAACGCTGGCGGCAAAGGCAAGGCCCATCGGCAATGCACCGTAAATGCCCTCTTGCCTGCATGCTGTTTCACCGCCTGGCACCGGGCCTGTGCCGCCACCGCCACCGGCCAGCACTGCCAGCGCCATGGGCATCATGATCAGCGTGGTGGAAGTGTTGGAGATGATGTTGGAAAGGATCGCGGCGGCAATCATGAACCCCAGCAACAGGCCAAACGTCCCTCCGCGCCCGCCAATCCTGTCCAGAATATGCGTTGCCAAACGCTTGTGTAGCCCGGTGCGTTCGATGGCGAGAGCGAGGAAAGCCCCGCCGAGCAGCAAAAAGATAATCGGTGAGTAGTAATCGCCTGCCACTTCGCCAGCCGTGCCACCGCCGCTGAATGGCAGCACAACGAAAGGCAGCAAGCCGGTGACAGTAAGCGGCACCGCCTGTGTCATCCACCAGGTTGCCATCCAGCCGACAAGTCCCGCCACGCGCCAGCCCTCGCCCGCCATGCCAGCGGGTGCCGGCAGCACCACGGTCAGCGCGAACAGCGCCGGCCCCAGCCAGAAGCCGATCCCCTTGGCACTCATGCTGTGATACCCTCCCGGCCCATGGCGCAATCGTGGCGCAGCAAGGCGGACGAGGCAAGGAGAGTAATAATGGCGGAAGGCAAGGTCGTGGGGATAGGGGGGCTGTTCATCCGTTCTGCCGATCCGGCGGCGCTGGCCGCGTGGTATCGCGATCACCTGGGTATCGCGGCGACCGAAAGCGGTCAGCCGACGCCGGAAGGCGAATGGGTCTGGATGCAGAAAGCCGGGCCAACCGTGTTTGCCGCTTTCAAAGCAGATAGCGACTATTTTGCTGCCGACCGACAGACGATGCTCAACTTCCGGGTGGAAGCGCTCGATGCCTTGCTGGACAGACTGACCGCTGCCGGAGTGGTAATTTCCCATCGAGAGAGCATGGAAGGGGTCGGCAATTTCGCCCGCATTCATGACTGTGATGGCAATCCGCTGGAGCTGTGGGAGCCGTCCTGAAGTTTGGCTGGCCTAAAGATTAGATTGGGCAGCGCCTAGAATCGGTGCGTTTTCTGCTGCGCGGAGTGGACCCATCTGCGCGGCTCTCTCCGGTGCATCCGCATCGGCAAGACCATAATCCGCAATTCGAGGTCCGCCCATGTTTCCCAGTTCCGTTCACCCCGCGCGCATTGCCGCTCTTGCCGGCGCTGCTCTTCTGGCGGTTTCCGCCAGCACGGCAGCCCATGCAACCGATGGCTATTTCCTCAATGGCGTCGGGGCCAAGGCTAAGGGAATGGGCGGCGCTGCAATTGCCTATCCGCAGGATGGCATGGCCGCGGCCAACAACCCGGCAAGTATCAGCGGCATGGATTCGCGCGTCGATATCGGCATCGAGGTGTTCGTGCCTGATCGCGGGGCTGCGATTTCAGGCAACGGCGCGGGATTGAACGGGCGTTACGATGGCAACGGCGCCAATCCCTTCATCCTGCCAGAGTTCGCCTACGTCCGTCCGCTCAGCGAAGACCTGACCTTTGCCCTGACAATCAACGGCAATGGCGGCATGAATACCGATTATGAAACAAACCCGTTCGCCAGCTTCGGTGCACAGGGCGATGCCGGTATCGACCTGAAGCAGGTTTTCATCAGCCCCACGCTGGCGTGGGAATTTACCGAGGGCCACAGTCTGGGGGTTTCGGCCATTGGCCTGGTGCAGGGTTTCCGCGCCACCGGCATCCAGCCCTTCACCGCCGCATCGTCCGATCCTGCCAACTTCACCAACCGCGGAACCGACGTGTCTCTGGGCGCCGGCGTGCGCGTCGGATACTATGGCGAACTGAACGAATATGTGTCGATTGGCGCTTACTACCAGTCGACCATCTGGGCGCAGGAATTTGACAAGTACGCGGGCCTTTTCGCCAATCAGGGCGGGTTTGATGTCCCGGCGTCCTATGGCGCGGGCATCGCCGTTCATCCGACCGATCGGCTGACTTTCGCAGCAGATGTGAAGCGCATAGAGTATTCGGATGTCGGCTCGGTCGGCAATCCGCTTGCGCCGCTATTCAGCAATGTTCCATTAGGCGCGACCGACGGCCCCGGTTTCGGCTGGGACGATGTCACTGTTTTCAAAGTGGGTGCGGATTATGATGTCAGCGACGATCTGACTGTGCGCGCGGGCTACGGTCGTTCGGAAAACCCGGTTCCCGCTTCGGAAACCTTCCTCAACATTCTCGCCCCCGGCGTGGTGCGGGATCACTTCACCGTGGGCGCGACATGGCAGGCGAGCGACCGCCTGGAAATTACCGGCTTCGCCATGCGCGCGCCGCGCAACACGGTGGAGGGCAGCGGCTCCATTCCGGTGAATTATGGCGGCGGTGAAGCAGATGTATTCCTTGCCGAAACGTCCTTTGGCCTGGGCTTCGGACTGGCTCTCTAGAAGCATTGCCAACAACGGCGCGGGCGACTTGCCCCGGATGGGATCGGCTCCGGTTGAACGCGAGGCCCGGCATCATGCAAACAAAAAAGGGCGCAGGCCATGCGGCGTGCGCCCTTCTTGCTTACGTTCCGGCTAGGCGAACCTACTTCGGCGCCAGCACCATCAGCATCTGACGGCCTTCGAGACGAGGATAGGCCTCGACCTTGGCATCTTCCTGCATGTCGTCCTGCACGCGCTTGAGCAGGTCCATGCCCAGATGCTGGTGCGCCATTTCACGGCCACGGAAACGCAGGGTGACTTTCACCTTGTCGCCATTGTCGATGAACTTGTGCATCGCCTTCATCTTCACGTCGTAATCGTGATCGTCGATGTTGGGGCGCATCTTGATTTCCTTGATATCCTGCGTCTTCTGCGTCTTGCGCGCCGCATTGGCCTTTTTCTGGGCTTCGTAGCGGTATTTGCCGACATCGAGGAACTTGCATACCGGCGGGTTCGCGTTGGGCGAAACCTCCACGAGATTCAGGCCGGCATCGGCCGCCTGCTCGATCGCTTCTTCGGTGTACATCACGCCAAGGTTTTCGCCGTCGCCATCAATGACGCGGACCTTCTCGGCCTGGATAAAATGATCGTATTTCGGGCCGGATTTGACCGGCGGTGCCATGTTGCGGCGTGGTGGACGAGGTATGGAATCGCTCCTGTCGTGGTTGAATCAGCGCCCTATGTAATGATGAACGGAGGCAAACGCTAGGGGATACAAGGGGGGGTCAGCCCTTATCCTCTCCAGAGCGGAAACCGCGCCAGCCGCTTGCCGGCAGGCACCACTGCATCGATTGCGCTGGCAGGTTGCAGGGCTTTCAGAATTGCGGGATCGGCGGCGTCCATTCCGCCTGTGAGAGCGCCGAATGCGGGCAGGATCATCCGGCCGCAGCTGGCATCGGCGTTGTGACTCACCACCGCGCACGGACGGCGGATGTGGCGGCGGTGAATTGTCACCTGAACCCGCGGGTGAAAGTGGCCGGAAAGTTCGGGCCGGGTTTCGCCCTTCTTCGCCATGTGGCGCAACACCATCCCGGCGACTTCCAGCTCCTGCGCAATCGTTCCGCCGCTCCTCGCTTCCATCTCCGGATCGTGGTTGCCGGTGATCCACACCCAGTCGGTGGCGCGGGTGAGAGCGGCGAGCATTCCTTCGGCGTAAGGCTCCAGCCGCTGCGAGCCGCCTGAATCGTGGAAATTGTCGCCCAGCGTGTAAACACGCCGTGCGCCCGTCTCACGCAGGGTTTCCGCCAGCCGCTCCAGCGTTTCGCGGCTGTCGTAGGGCGGCAGCAACTGGCCGTGCCTGGCGAAAAAGCTGGCTTTCTCCAGGTGCAGATCTGCCACCAGCAACGCGTTTTCGCGCGGCCAGTAGAGCGCGCGGCTCTTGGTCAGGACGAACTCGTCCCCGCAAAAGGGAAATGCGAACGAAACGGGAACCATGCATGTCACTTGCCGCCTGCCGCGCGCTTTGGCAAGAGCCTGCCTCATGGATTGGACAAAACAGACCGCCGAAGCGCGCACCTGGTTCGAGAGTCTTCGCGACCGTATCTGCGCCGAGTTCGAGGCGATAGAACGCGAGGCTGGATCGGATGCCGGCTTTGAATATCTGCCCTGGGACCGTGAAACAGAGGACGGATCGGATGGCGGCGGCGGCGTGCGCGGGGTGATGAAGGGCAAGGTGTTCGAAAAGGTGGGCGTCAACGTGTCCACTGTCACCGGCGAATTTGCGCCCCAGTTCGCCGACACCATCAACGGCGCGAGCGAGGAGCATCCGCAATTCACCGCCACCGGCATTTCGCTGGTTGCCCACATGGCCAACCCGCATGTGCCTGCGGTGCATATGAACACCCGCTTCCTGACGACCCAGGCCGCATGGTTTGGCGGCGGGGCGGATCTCAACCCGCCTATCGAGTATGCCGAGGATACCGAGGCCTTCCACGCCCGCCTTCGCGCGGCATGCAGCGCGCACAACCCGACTTACTACGAACGCTTCAAGAAGTGGGCCGACGACTATTTCTTCATCCCGCACCGGAACGTGGCGCGCGGCGTCGGCGGCATTTTCTACGATCACCTGGAATGCGAGGACATGGCCGGATTCGAGCGCAACCTTGCTTTCACAAAGGATGTTGGCGAAGCTTTTCTGGATGCTTTCCCCGTCATCGTGAGGAAGCGTATGGGGCAGCAATGGACCGATGAGGAAAAAGCCGCCCAGAAGGAATGGCGCGGGCGCTATGTCGAGTTCAACCTCGTCTATGACCGTGGCACGCTGTTCGGTTTGAAGACGGGCGGCAATATCGACGCCATCCTGATGAGCCTGCCGCCAGAGGTGACGTGGAGCTGATTACTCGCCGGGTGCGTATACCCGCACCCAGTCGACCTCCATCGCCAGTTCGCCGGCCTTGATGCGGTCTGCCGTTTGCAGGGGCATACCGGTATAGGGTTCATCTACCCCGTTGATCTTTTTGGGGTAGATGCCACCCACGGCGAAGTTCAGCACCACGAATTGCGGATTGTCGAACACCCATTCGCCGAAGAATTCCACGTTGGTTCTGGGAATGCGAAAAGTCAGTCGGTCGTCGACGAAGAATTCGATGCTTTCGGGCTTCCATTCGGCAGCATAGACGTGCCAGTCTGTTACGTCGGTGCCGTCTGGGAAGTATTGTCGATCGGCTATGCCCATATCGCCGGAATAGCCGGGACCATGCACGGCCACGCCCGTCCAGTCGGATTCGCCGACGTATTCCATGATGTCGATCTCGCCCTCACTGGGCCAGGGCGCGTCAGCCAGCAGCCAGAAGGCAGGCCAGACTCCCGCGGCATCGGGCATTCGAATGCGCGCTTCTGCGCGGCCATATGTGAATTCGAAATTGCCGCGCGTGTTTACCCGCCCAGATAGGAAGTCGGCGTCACGCTCCGCATTGGTATCCTCACCCGGACGATAGATTGGCCGAAGCACCAGCGCGCCCCCGTCTGCACCCTCCAGCCCCTGCACGAACTGGATGGTCTCGGGGGAATCGATATAGGCCTGCTCCTCCTCGTTTACCCAGAAATCCATGCCGACCACGTTCCATTTGGTCGGGTCGAGGCTGTCGCCGGAGAACTCGTCCGAGAAAATCAGACGGCGTGCAGCGGCTTCTCCGGCCGATCCATCTGCCTGCGCTTGCGCGGCGTCGACATCGGCCTCTGTCGGCGGACCGGGTTCGGCCGACTGGCCACAGGCCGTCAGAGAAAGGGCAAGCAGGGCGATTGTAGAAATTCGCATGGGTGCAGCCTAGGTCGAATACACCACTGGTCGCAACAAAAACCGGTCACATTCGTTACCAATGCTGACATACGGTTCTGATTTGCTAAATGTTTCGCTTAAACGGTCGCAAACCCCTGGAGATTTCATGCGCATTTTTGCCTTCGCCCCTCTTCTGGCCCTGCTGGCTGCGTGCACTGCGGACGACTTGCCCGAGGAACAGCGTACAGTGGCCCCGATCCTGACGAGCGATGAAGCGCAGGACGAATTCACCTATGCCCGTCCGCTGGAAGCGCGCGTGACGCATGTGGCGCTCGATCTCGATCTCGATTTCGAAGGCAAGCGGGTGGAAGGCACGGCCACGCTGGATGTCGACGCAGCCGATGACGCGACCGAGGTCGTGCTTGATTCCGATGGGCTGGTAATTGGCGGTATCACAGATGGTAACGGCAACGCGCTCACCTACGAAATTGGCGAGAGCGACCCCGACAAGGGAGAGCCGATCACCGTACAACTGGGCGAGCTCACCGGTCCGGAATTGCAGCAGATCGTTATCAGCTATGCCAGTGGTCCCGGCGCGGAGGCCCTGCAATGGCTGGACCCGGAGCAGACTGCGGGCGGCGAATATCCCTACGTCTTCAGCCAGGGGCAGGCGATCCTGAATCGCACATGGATTCCCACGCAGGACAGCCCCGGCATTCGGCAGACGTGGGAAGCGCGCATCACCGCCCCAATGCCGCTAAATGTGGTGATGAGCGGCATCAGCCGCGGTGATCCGGAAGACGTGGGCGACAATCGCCGCGCGTTCGAATTCACGATGGAAAACTCCATCCCGCCATACCTGATCGCGATTGCCGCCGGGAACATAGAGTTCGCCGAACTCGGCCCGCGCTCGGGCGTCTGGGCAGAGCCCGAAATTATCGAGGAAGCCGCTGCCGAACTGGTCGATACCGAAGCCATGATCGACGCCGCCGAAGCAATTTACGGCACTTATCGCTGGGGCCGCTACGACATGATCGTGTTGCCGCCAGCCTTCCCGTATGGCGGTATGGAAAACCCGGTAATGACCTTCCTGACGCCCACATTCATTGCGGGCGACCGTTCCAACACCGGCCTGATAGCGCATGAACTTGCGCACAGCTGGTCGGGAAATCTCGTCACCTATGCCAGCTGGCGCGACGGATGGCTGAACGAAGGCGTCACGAGCTATTTCGAAAGCCGCATCTCTGAAGCCGTGTTTGGCGAGAAGCGCGCCAATCAGGAATATGCGCTGAGTTACGCCAGTCTGGTGGAGTCCATCGAGGAAAACGGCGCAGACAATCCCAACACTGCGATGCGCACGCCCGAGGGTATCAGCCCGTTCGATACGGTAGGCGAGGCGATCTATGACAAGGGCACTGTGTTCCTTCGCACCATGGAGACGATCATCGGGCGCGAACGGTTCGATGAGTTCATGCGCGGCTGGTTCGACCGGCACGCCTTCCAGCCCGCCACCAGCGAGATGTTCCTTGCCGAACTGCGCGAATACGTGGTGCAGGATGACGCTTCGCTGGAAGAAGCGCTGATGCTGGACGAATGGGTCTACGGTACCGGGCTGCCGGATAACGCCGTGGCTCCCGATGCGCAGGCCTTTGCTGACGTGGATGGTGCGGCCCAAGCCTATGCCGCCGACGGCACACTGCCCGCCACTGCAACCTGGAGCGGCTGGACCGGGGCGGAGCAGCAGCGCTTCCTGCAGGAATTGCCGGATCAACTGTCCGCCGACGAACTGGCCGCGATGAACGAGCAGCTTGCACTGTCGGATACGGGCAACAACGAAGTGCTGTTCCTGTGGCTGGAAGCTGCCTTGCGCAACGAATACCAGCCTGCTGTGCCGCAGGCGGAGCAATTCCTTGCGAAGGTTGGTCGTAACAAGTTTGTGGAGCCGCTGTTCAAGGCGCTGTGGGATAGCGGAAGCTGGGGCCGCCCCATCGCCACGCGTATCTACACCCAGACGCGCGGCGGCTATCACAGCTACACCCGCAGCAAGGTCGATCCCATCGTAGGTTGGCAGGGCTGATCAGGGCGACAGGCTTGTGGCCGGGAGAAATACCCGCTTCCATCGCGCAATGCCTCTTGCCCAAAGGCCTGCGGCAACGCACATTCAATGGCGATGCTGCGCCAGTATGAACTTGTAGAACGGGTTAAGGAATACGACCCCGACGCCGATGAGGCGCTGCTCAATCGCGCCTACGTCTATACCGTACAGAAACACGGCACTCAAAAGCGTGCCAGCGGCGATCCTTATTTCAGCCATCCGGTAGAAGTCGCCGGACTGATGACCGATCTGAAGCTGGATCAGCAGACGATCATCACGGCGCTGCTGCACGATACGGTGGAGGACACGCTCGCCACCATAGAAGATATCGAGGAGCGGTTTGGCCCCGATGTCGCCCGGCTGGTGGACGGCGTTACCAAGCTTTCCAAGATCGAACAGATGCCGGAGGACGAGCGGGCGGCGGAAAACCTGCGCAAGTTCCTGCTGGCGATGAGCGAAGACCTGCGGGTGCTGCTGGTGAAGCTGGCAGACCGGCTGCACAACATGCGCACTTTGCATCACATCAAGAACCCGGACAAGCGACGGCGGATCGCGCGTGAGACGATGGATATCTACGCGCCGCTGGCAGAGCGGGTCGGCATGTACGAATACATGCGGGAAATGCAGTTGCTGGCGTTCGAGCAGCTGGAGCCGGAAGCCTATTCCACAATTACCAACCGTCTGGAGCAACTGCGCCAGAGCGATGCGGGACAGGTCGATCGCATCGCTTTGGATTTCAAGCAGGCGCTGGCTGCCGCCGGACTGGAAGTGGAAGTGTGGGGGCGCGAGAAGCATCCCTATTCGATCTGGCGCAAGATGGCCGAACGCCACCTGCCATTCGAGCAGGTGAGCGATATCATGGCCTTCCGCGTGCTGACCGATAGCGTGGCCGATTGCTACGCTGCATTGGGCATCCTGCACCAGGCCTTCCAGTTCGTGCCGGGCCGGTTCAAGGACTACATCTCCACCCCCAAGAACAACGGCTATCGAAGCCTTCACACCACCTTATTCTACGATAAGTCCATGCGCGTGGAGGTGCAGATCCGCACCCGCGAGATGCATCGCACCAATGGGTTCGGTCTGGCCGCGCACTGGGCTTACAAGCAGGGCGGCAAGGTGGATGGCGAAGTGGGCTGGCTGCGCGACCTGATCGAGATTGTCGATGCCAGCCACGATTCCGAGGAACTGCTGGAGCATACCAAGCTGGCGATCTACCAGGATCGCATATTTGCCTTCACCCCCAAGGGCGCACTGTTCCAGTTGCCCAAGGGTGCAACGGCAGTGGACTTTGCCTTCGCCGTGCATACCGATCTCGGCGCGCAGACCGTGGGCGCAAAGATCAACGGGCGGCACATACCGCTGCGCACGCCGCTTGGTAATGGCGACGTGGTGGAGATCATCAAGGGCAAGAATGCAGAGCCGCAACTGTCCTGGCTGGGGTTTGTCGTCACTGGTAAGGCGCGGGCCGCAATCCGCCGCGCAGTGCGCCAGAAAGAGCGTGCCGAAGTGGCTGAAATCGGTGCGAAATTGTTCGAGGAAATTGCCGAGCGCCTGCCCGCCAAGGTGGGCAACAAGGCTATCCGACAGGCGGCAGAGCGGCTGGAGTTCGAGGATACAGACGATTTCATGCATGCCATCGGCGCGGGCAAGCTGACCGACCGGGAAGTGATGGAAGCTGTCGTGCCCGGCAGCACGGCAGACATGCCAGCCGAAATCCAGCAGGAACGCGCCATCTCCATCAAGGGGCTGACAGCCGGTGTCGGATTCGACCTGGCCGAGTGCTGCCACCCGGTGCCGGGTGATCGTATCGTGGGTCTGCGCCGTCCGGGGCATACGGTGGAAGTCCATGCCATCGATTGCCTGGAACTGGCGAACGGCGTGGATGCCGACTGGATTGACCTTTCGTGGGGTGAGCGTTCGCAGGGCGCCATTGGCCGGCTGAACGTGGTTTTGTACAACCGCCCGGGAACGCTGGCGGAAATGGCTGGCATGTTTGCCCGCAACAACGCCAATGTCATGAACCTTGAACTGCTGCAGCGCGACGATCCGTTCCACACATATTGCGTGGACCTTGAAGTGCAGGATCTTGCTCACCTGACCCGCATCATCAGTGCTCTGCGCGCGACTGATGCCGTGGCGCAGGCCGAACGTATCTAGAAAGCAAGCGCGCGTTTCCGCCCAATCTCGGGCACGGATTATAGACCCTCCGGTTTTACTCTGCCCGTCGTATCGGCACTCCGACATTGCAGATGTCCACGCCGCCTGCGGGTACGGAGTAGAACGGGTCATCCCGATTGGCGCGCACGGCTGCGTAGCGGGCGAAACTCTCGCTGTCGGTGTCGAGGTATTCGAAAGCTGGCGGATCGGCCACTTCGCTGGCCAGACGCACGGAGAGGATTGGCGTATCCTCGGCTCGATTTTCGTAAACACCAGCGCCGCCGCTTCCGCGCGGCAAGGTGGAAAGATGTTCGATCCCTTCGATCACCCGCCCGACCACCGCGATATTGCGATCCAGCTGGCGCGGAGCATGGCCGATGACAGCGTAAAGTTCGCTGCCGGTTCCGGTAGTTTCAATATCCCGGGCGACGCCGACATGGCTGTAACAATGGACCGGGAATGTATTCGTCCCGTCGGTTGCGAGTGGCCAGCCCTTCTCGAAACCGGTCATCGCCGCATATTGGTCGGGGTTTCCCGGCGGGTTGTCACGAACATCCTGAAAGGTGGGATTGTCCCTGTCGAACAGGCGTTGCAGCCGGGCTGCTGCATCTTCCACCTTGGAGCGCCGAAAGCGCTGCTGCATCCGGTCAATAAATCCCGGATCTCGCACGACGTAGCTTGCAGCTGGAGAGGCTACATTACCGGGCAGAGCCTTTTCCTCTGTCACATCGCCCCATTGCGCCACCCAGTTATCCACCACGCGGTATACACTGGTGCCATCCCACCAATGCGCGCGGGCAAGTGCGCGGATATTCTCTACCCACGGCTGGCTGAACGGCGGCGGCAAAAGCTGGATGATGACGGTGCGCGGATTGTCGTGCGCACCGGGAGCGAGGTCCATCACCAGCAGGTCTTCAGGCGCGATTGCCACCCATTCTTCGGCACTGGCGTCAGTGACGACGGAGGCCGGCGTTACTGCCTCTGCGGTTTCCTGAGCGGACGTGGGCAGGGCGAGGGCTGGTGTCAGCAAAAGCGCGCTGACGGCGAGGATGTGCTTCATGCGCCGCAGTCTGCCACTCCAGCACCGATTGGCAAGCCTTACAGTACCTGATGTTCCAGCGCGTGCATGGCATCGTCCGAAAGGCCGAAATGATGGCCGATCTCGTGCACCAGCACATGCCCCACCAGATGCTCGAAAGTTTCGTCTCCGCGTTCGCACCATTCCAGCAGTATGGGCAGGCGAAACAGACGGATGCGGTCCGGCATGGTGCCGGAATGCTCGATACTGCGCTCAGTCAGGGGCACACCCTCATAGAGGCCTGTCAGTTCGAACGGGCTTTCGATGCCCATTTCGGCCAGCAGTTCGTCTTCGGCAAAATCCTGCACCTGAATGACCACGTCGCCCAGATGTTCAGCGAAACCTGCGGGGATGCGCTCCAAAGCGGCGCGCGCGGCGCTTTCCATGTCCGCAATGCTGGGGGCAAGGCCAATTGAGCGTGTCATACAAAGCGAACTAGGGATTGGGCGCGCGGTTGTCATTACGCCGCTTGTCTTTGTCTGGCACCTTCGCTAGGTGCCCGCCTTCTGCCAAGTCAGGCATGCGGAGCGGTGGCCGAGTGGTCGAAGGCGCACGCCTGGAAAGTGTGTATACGGTAACCCCGTATCGAGGGTTCGAATCCCTCCC
>MDTG01108461.1_pt1 | contig 20908 bp, 14 predicted proteins | sample 811421 | NCBI WGS metagenome assembly MDTG01 (sample SAMN05326645, study PRJNA326480) | marine metagenome | isolation source: seawater | place: Pacific Ocean: South East | collected 2011
AAGTTTTTTATGTGCTTCAAACCAACAAAACTAAATAAAACAATAACAGTTGTTAAAGTTTTATAATGAGTAAAATGATTATTTAATTTTAATTTAATTATAATTAGGGTTAACAAAAAACAAGGCAAAGAAATTATTAATCCTGAGCCAAATCTAATTTCTGGGGCCTTATGCCAAATGTAAATTGATATTAAAAAAAAGGCTAAGACTGGTATAAAATAATTTCTTTTAAAATTTTTAATATTTTTTTTCTTTAAAACTCTCAAAATTAATAAAAATATGAGGAACATAGATGAAAGTATTGATAAGGATGCTGAAATTTTAAGTAACGATGTATTTAAAAAATAATCGTTAAACCAAGGTAAAAACCAATCATAAGAATTTAGTGTATGGTCAAAATCAGTCCATTTAATTCGTAACCTTGTGTCTCTTGTATAACTTTGAATTACTTTAGCTATAAATTCAGTTGCTGCTAAATCACTCCATGGTGTTTCCAAACAAGTTTTTTTAATTGGAAAAATAAAACAACCACTTATTAAAAAACTTCTGAACAACCAAAACAAACTTGTAATACCAACTATAATATTAGAGGTATTAATAATTTTATAATCTTTATTTAAAAAAATAATTATTAAAATTAAAAAAATTAATGAAATATTTGAAAGTTTAGTAGTTACTGCTAGAAAAATAATAACAATAAAAATATTAATTGAAGAATTTAAATCTGTAAAATTATTATCATAAATTTTAATAAAATAGTAAAAAGCGAAAATAAATAAAAACATAGCTACAGTATCAACCTCGGGGTTACCTAAGTGATTTAAAATTGGACCATTAACAAAAGGATGAATTAGAGCAAATGTCAAAATAAAACTTACTGATAAAAATAAAAAAATATCTTCGGTTTCAAATTTTTTTTTAAAAAAAACTTCGTAAGATAAAATAGAAAACATAATTGTACTTAAATAATATTTAAGACTAATATTGGATAAAGAAATATTCATTAAAGCTATGAATGAATGCCAAGATGAATTTACACCAAATCTTATATTTAGGTTTGTAATACCTAAATTAATTTTATTCAAAATCATCCAATTTAATGTCTGTAGGTGATATAAAGGGGAGTCTACATTAGGCCCATTATAATAAATAAAAAAATTAATTAAAAATATAATATAAAAATAGTATGAAAATTTAATTTGAAAAATTTTATTTTTAATACCAAATAAAAAAAATGCTAGTCCAATTATTACTATAGGTAAAGTAAAAAATTTAAGAGGAAAAAAAAAATTTATAAATAATGAAAAAAATATAACTAGTAAAATTCCATAAAAAATTTCACTATTATATATTTGAAATTTATTCTTTCTGTTTATAATTTTTTTGTAAAAAAATGAATAACCAAAAAGTGAAAGTAAGATTACACTGCAAAGAAATGATGAAATAATCATTAATAAAACAACATTAAATTATTTTTTTAATTTAATCTTTCTAATTAAATGAACAAAATGTTTAAACAAAAAAAATAATATAATCAAACCAACAATGGAGCCAAATAGTAAATATGAACGTGACGGCAAATATCCGAAATGTGCAAATCTATAAGAAATTACCATTCCAATTAGTCCTGAGGCTATTAAATTATAATTTGACGATCTATAAATTAAATACTCTAAAAGTGTTGCAAACAAAGAAAAAAGTACGATAGAAAAAAATAAAAACACATAAGATCCTGAAAAAAATAAAAATGCCATCAATCCTGGTAACGTATTTCCTTTTCTAAAACTATTTATTTTATAGTTGTCATCTGGATAAATATTAAAGTTTTTTTCGTAAAAACTTATTGATTTTGCGTCATATTTTTCTTCTAAACTTTCATAGAAGAGGTCAAAATTTAACAGTTCTTTGTTTTTTGTAATTATTAACATCGAATTTATACCAACCCATCTGTGAATTAATAAATGATAAAAACCAATATATGATTTTGATAAATTTTTCTTTAATATTTCAGGTGTAATTTTTTTTTCTGAATATTGTTCAGTAGTTTCATTTAAAAAATTACCACCTATATTAAATTTCGATATTCTCAAATGGTTAACTGAAATTACAGAAATATAAAAAGTAATAAATAAAAGAGTTAAAAATTTTAAATAAAAATTTATTTGTAATTTAAGATCAACTTTATTTGATAATTTATACAGAGCGAAAACTATAGCTATGCTATTAAAAATCATTCCCCTACTCAGCATAGAAATTGATGATAAGAAAGATTCAAAAATTACTAAAAGTAAAATTAAAATAGAAACTTTTTTATAGCTAGCTAAATCAAAATATAAAATAAATGTTACACATAGCGAAAGAAAATAAAGAAGAGATGTTTTTATAAATCCACTGAATAAAAAATTATAACTATTTCCTATCAACCCTCTTTGATAAATTTGAAAATAAAAATTTAAAAAACAGACAGAGATTATGGCAAAAATTAATATAAATATAAATACATTTCTAAATTTTTTATAAAAGTCTGTGTTAAAATTTAATTTTAACTTACTTGGATAAAAAAAAAATTTTTCTCTCACTAATCCAAAAAAAATAAACCCTAAAATCCCTACACTAGATGCTATAAGAGCGTTATCATAATTTTGTGGACTAATAATACTTGTCCCCTTTAAACCTTCAGTAAAACCAATATGAAAACTTTCAATTACAGAAAACTTTAACCAGAAACCCAAGAAAATAAAAACACCAAAAAAATTTTCATAGAATATTGATTTTTTTCTAAAAGAGAAAAATATTAAAAATAAAGATATTATTGAAAATAAAAGGTAAATAAACTGGTTACCTTTATAAATTAAAAGAGTTTTTATTAAAATAAGAGATATGAAACCAAATAAAACAAACTTTATAAATTTAAGGATATTTTTTTTTTCTTTAAAGATATGAGACACGATTTATTTTAACTGTTGCCTAAATAGGTTACTATATTTTATTTTAAAAATTAAAATAGCAAATATTGCTCCAATTAAATATGAAAATGAAACAAAATTAATTTGACCTATAATATCAAGTAATGGAAGTATAATTATTAAAATTAAACCATAGCTAATATCTTTATAAAATAAATTTTCCAATTTTATTTTTTTTCTAAAAACAAGGTCTTGTCTTGTAAACATTGCATAGAACATCAAAAAAGAGCCTAAAGATGAAATTTTTAAAACATGATAAAATAACTCTTTATCTTGCGTATTAAAATTATCATAAATTTTGAAATCTATTATATTATAAACTAGTATTGCACCAAAAATCATAGCAAAAAAGTACTTTATTTTTGGATTGATTTTAATTCTATTATAAAAAAAATTTGGTCCTAAAACGTTATTGAAAAAAGTACCAGGGAAAGAGCAAATTGCAAATGCAATAAAAATTGTTCCTGATATTTCTTTAGGGTAAGTAAAATACAAATAAAATCTCCAACAAAAGCTACTTAAAGTTAATGATAATGAAGAAAAATATTTTAATATATCTTTAAAAAAAGATTTAAATAATTTGTAGTTAATAATTTTAGACTTTTGATAAAAAATTCCTTGATAGCAAAAACCTATTAAAAGTAAGCATGAGAACAATATACAATGTCTCATTAATACAATGTCACTAGATAAAAATGAGACAATTAACACGATTAAAACAAGGATATAAACTGATAGTATAATTATTAATTTTCCAATTGATCTTTTAATTTCAAAAATAGTTAAAACTAACTCAGAACACCAAAGCAAAACAATGAATATTGACATTATTAAGTTTGTATAATTATCCTCTAAAAATTCATATTTTCCAGACAACAATTGATAGAATAATAAGATAAGCAATCCCAATGAAACTCTAAAAAACAAATGCTCTTGTAAAAAATTTATACTTTGTTTTTTAATTGCAATTAAACGTATATTTCCTGACAACATTTGAGTTAAAGTGATGAATACAATATTTGTTAAGCCTATTTCAGCAGCTAACTTGCTATTAAAAAAGAAAAAGCTAAATAATAATATTATATTTGGCATGAAAACATTTAAACTATGTACCAAACTAGCAATATAGAAATTTTCTGAAGTTCTCCCTCTTAATAAAGTTTTTTGATGATAAATTTGTTCATAGCTTGATTTCAAATTTTTAATGAAAAGTTCATCACTTTTAGTTTTATAATTGTTAAAAAATTTACTTGTATTTTGACCTATTTGCTCTCTTTTTTTTTTTGACCAATCGGCAATTAATTTTAATTTATCTGAAATCTTTTTGGGTTTGTCCTCAACCTTCTGAGAAAAAGTATCATACTTAAGGGTCTCAATATTCTTTGTAACGATACTTGGTAACCCATAAACTCCTGACTCCAATATTGAAAAACTTAGTACTTCAGATTTTGATATAAGTATGTTTGCCCATGATCTATTTATTATTTTTACTTTTTCTTGGCCAAAAACAGGATCCAGAATTTTAATTTGTGGCCACAAACTAATAATCTTCTTAATACGATTTAAGTAAATTTCATCATCAGGAATTCCATATATTTCAAGTTTCCAACCATTATTAATTAGATCACTGTCAACAAAAGTATTTATCATTTCAATAATGTTCTTATGTGGATGAATCCTTCCAAAAAATACGAAAATTTTCTCTAATTTTTTATTTTTTTTTCTAATATTGAAATGATCAAAAGGTATATTATTTTGAATTAGTTCAACCTTAAGATTTGTAAATAAATTTTTTATCTCAATATATTCTTCTTTTGTTATTGCTACGAAAACAATATTTTTTTGGTTAAAAAATAAAATTTTTAAAATAGATAAAAAAAATCGTTTATTAATTTTTTTTATAAAACCGTTATAATTAATTGCTGGGTATAGAAGCATACCATGAGGATGAATCAAAGTTTTTTTTGAATAAATTAAACAAAGAATTATTGAATAGAGCTGAATTGGTGCCCACATTCCATGAATATGAACCACATCATAATCTACAACTTTATTAAGAAATATTTTTCTTAATTCAAAAAAGTTTCTCCATTTGATTTTGAATATATTTACATTATTATTTGTTTTTTTAAGATCTGTACTGGAGCACAAAACATCACATTTAAAAAAATTTTTTTTATCTCCCTGTGTAGAAATATAATTAATTAAAGAGGAAATACTGAAATTTTTTTTGGTAATTTCGTTAGTAATGTGTAATATTTTTAGCATTTTTTGAATTATGAATGTATTTAAGTTTTACAATGAAGAAGGGTGGTCTCAAAGTGAAAAAAACACGAAAGACGCGATTTTATTTGAAGATCTTCGATCTGTTGCACAAAAATATGTTTCGCATTGTAGATACAAAATAAACTACTACTTGCCTAAAAAAGGTAAGAATATATTAGATTTTGCCTCAGGACCTATTCAATATAAAGAATATATAACTTACTCAAAAAATTTTAAGAAAAGACATTGTGTAGACTTTTCAAAAAATGCAATAGAATTAGCAAAAAAGAAAATTGGTAAAAGAGGAAGATTTTATTGTAATGATTTTTTAAAAATTAAATTTAGGAAAAATTTTTTTGACGCGATAGTAAGTTTACATACAATTTATCATATTTCGAAAAATGACCAAAAAAAAGTTGTAAAAAAATTAATCTCAATTTCAAAAAAAAATGCTCCTATAATCATTGTTTATAGTAATCCCGATACATTAATAAATTTTTTTAAAAATATTTTTATAAAAAAAAATAAAAAAAAAGGAGGGAAATTATATTTTTATTGTCATAAATTAAATTGGTGGATGCAATTCTCCAAGTTAGCTCAAGTTGAATTTTATCCTTGGAGATCTTTTTCCGCTCAGCATCAAAAAATGATATTCCCAAATAATTTTATAGGCAAAATTTTATTTGAGTTATTAATTTTATTTGAAAAAATTTTTCCAAAAATATTTGTAAAATATTTTCAATATCCAATTATAATTTTAAGAAAAAATTAGTTTTTATATTTGATAATTAATAATGTATAAGCAAAAATTTGAACAAACAAAGCTATATAGAAAATGCCAAAAATTTGATTAACCAAAAAAGGGAGCCATATCAACATTTGAATTATAGTTACAACAATCAAAGGCGAATTTTTTTTTAGTAAAAAATGATGAATATGATTTTTATCACCCTTAAAAGGACTATTTTTTTTTAATAATCTTGAAAAAAATAATCTCATTAAATCTATGCCTGGTATTAGCATTAGAATTACAATTTCATCAGCATAAATATCTGAATCATTGTTATAAGCACTAATAAAAAGAGCCCCAAATAAAAAAGGTAGAAAGAAAGATCCACTATTTCCCAAAAAAGTTCTCGAATTATAATTAAGATATGAAAATAATATGTTAGCTAACATTATGACTATAAAAAATTCTACAAATATATTTTTTATAAAAAAAAAGAGGCTTATTGCAAAAATTAATCCAGAACTTTGTAAATTAATTCCATCAAAAAAATTAAAAGCATTAATAAAAAGTAAAAAACAAATTAAAGTCCATAAAAATGAAAAACTTTGTATAGAAAAATGATCAAAAAAACTTAATTTGACAAGAGTTATATTTAGCTCTTTATTTAAAAATAGATTAAGTGAAATAATTACAATTAATAAAATCAATCTAACAGATACTGATATATTTTTTTTATCATCTACCAATCCTAGAAAAAATAAAAATATTATAGATAAAATAAAAACTAAATCATTTATATTAGAGGAAAAACCAAAAATATTTAGCAATTCGCCTTTTTTGAAAAATATTAAGAAAGTTAGATAAACAATAATATTTACTAAAAAAATTAAACCTCCTAATAAAGGTACTTTTTTTCTATGAATTTTATTTTCCGATGGATGGTCATAGATATTTAATTTTTCTTGAATAAAACTATAAAAAAGTAGGATACTGAGATTCAATATAACTAAAATAAGATAGATCATTAAAAATTATTAGTGTTGTTATAATTCAAGTTTAATTATGGTTTAAGCAATTTGTTTTATTAATATCCTTGAGTTTATAAATATAGCCATCATAGTGGCCACCTTTATTAAAAGGATTTCTACCAACATGTTTACCTACTTTTTTTTTCGATAAATAAAGATAATCTAAACATTTTGTAAATATTCCAAAATCTTTTCTATTTCCATGTGATAGCAAGTAGGTTGGAATTGAAGAATTAAATAAATATTTTTTAATATGATTTTTATTAATTTTGTCCGGGGGTATAATTAAGAAATTGCTGAAAGATGTGGCTAATACATCGCCTTGACCAAGTCCAGTTGCTCTATGCAAAGATAAAACTCTTACATTTTTATTTTTAAAATGATTATTCGACCACTTATATAAAGAATATCCATTTGCTGTATTTTGCATTACTTTATCTCTTAAATCTGCACTTAGAAATCCATAACTCATCGAAAAAACTCCAAACCATATAGCACCCATAGTTGCAAAAAATTGTACATAAAAAATGAATCTAAATGAATTTGGTATATTTAAATTTTTATTAGATGCTAATAACAATATCATCCAAACATATATTTCAAAATAAAACCTTGAGCTTGCTTGACCAAAATAAAAATTAATTAAAACAAAAAATAAGAAGATGGTTATAAAATATTTATAATTATGATTTCTTTGTATAAAAAGATATATAAGCATAAAAATACCAATACCTACAGCTTCTGTATACTGTCCTATTTTTCTAGGAAAAATTAATTGAATTAAATCTGAACCTCCTTTATTTAAATTGTTATAATTTATTAGATAATCATAAAATAATTTTACACCATCAATATGAATTGGTAATGGATTTATAATATAATAAATTAGATTCCCTCCCCAAACTGAATATTTCCAATATACAAAACTTAAATAAAAAAGAGTTATAAAAGTTATATTAATGAAAATCATTTTTATAAGAAATTTTTTCTTATAAGATACAACTATTAATAAAAAATAAATTATAAACGAACTTAATATAAAAGAGAATTTTGAATTTATAGAGTTAATTAAAAATATATTTGTAATTATTAATAAAGTTAATGGATCAAAATTTTTTTCTAATATTAATTTAAAGTTTATAAAAAAAAGAGTGAATAAAAATGCATTTGTACTTAAATGGAAAAATTGAGGCTTAGGTGAAGAAACTAAAAAAATTATCATAGGCGAGGATAGAATTAAAAGTAAAAAAAAATATTTTTTTTTAGTAAACTTATTAAAAATTCCAATTAGACTTAATATTCCTGAAAATTGAATGAAATTACCAAATTGTTCAGCACCAAAAAAAAATCCTAATGAATAAAGTGCTTCACCAGAGCTTACTAATAGATTAGTAAAGCTTTCTAGGGAGGTAGGTAATCTTCCTGTTTCAAATATATATTTGGCGCCCCATAAATGGTAATCTAAAGAGTCGACGTGATTTACTGGACTAAAATTTATTAAAAAAATTCCAGATACAATTGTAAAAAAAATGTAATAATCTAGATCTTTTTTTGTAAAAATAATATTTTTAAATATTTTTTTTTTTAAAGAAATATAAATTTTAATTAACCCTAAAACAAATATTGCTATTGATATGAAACTTAAAACATTTTTACTATCATTAACAAATAAAACAATTGGGAAAATAGCTATCATCAAAAAATTACAAGCTAAAAGAATTTTTTGATATTTGATCTTTGAAATTGAAGAAATTAAAAAATTAATGTTCTTATTATAAGTAATTATTTCTCCAAAATAATATAGTCCAACCATCAATATTAAAGAAAAAATCAAACTGAATATTGGATAACTTGAAGATAAATTTTCAAAAATGACCATAATTTTAGTTATAATAAAATATATTTATTTTGAAGATATTTTTAAGATTAAATTTTTTTTCCATATTTAATACTAAGAATAAACACATTTAAATAATCAGGAAGCAAAAACTTTACAAAATTTTTTAAAGTATCAAAATATATATAAAAATATAACTTTATAAAAAATCTTATATCACTTCTATGTTGCCTTAAAATCTTAATATTTTCCTGATAAACTTTTTTTCTGTTTAAATCTGAAAGACCACCAGACTGAACTTTTGAAATAATTAAATTTAAATTTAAAAAAGAATAGTTTTTATAAAAGCTGCTAATAAAAAAATTAAAATCAGACGAAATTTTGTATTTTAAATTAAAACGAAAATTTAATAGTAACTTTCGTTTTACAAAAGAGGATTGATGACAAAAGGGCATTAACACAGTTTTGTAATTAAAATGTTGGGCTTTTTGGCTATACTTAAAATATTTATTTTTGATCACCGTATTACCAAACAAAATGTCATAATTTTTAATTTTTTTTTGAGATATTTTTTTTAAAACATTTGAGTCATTAAATATATCGCCAGAATTTAAGAAAATAATCCATTTACCTGAAGATATTTTAACTCCTTTATTCATTGCATCATAAATCCCTTTGTCTTTTTCGATTATAAACTTAGTCTTTTTCTTTTTAAATTTTTTAATTATATCTACCGTTCCATCATTACTTTTTCCATCAACTATAACAATTTCATAGTTCTTATAATTTTGTTTTTGTGCTGATTTTAAAGTTTTTAAAAATTCGTTTTTAGTATTAAGACTTACAATCACTATGGAGAATAGAGGCATAAAATTAAGAATTTATATAACCGAAAAAGTATTTATACAATTAAATAAAATTTTATTTTAGGTAAGTGTACTTTACTGTTTTATAAAAATTTTTAGCAAATTTAGCTCTACTAATATCATAATTTTTTTTGACTGATATTTTTTTTGGTTTAGAAATTTTGTTTGTAATTACCTTGTAAATAATTTTTGATAATTTCAAATCATCTTTAGGATCAAAAAAATATGAATTCTTTGGATTTTGTTCTTTATGTACTTTGATATTTGATAATAATACTATTTTGTTTAAAATTTTTGCCTCTTCAACAGAGGTACTCCATCCTTCAAATAACGACGGATTAATCAAAGCACTTGACTGGTCAATTAAGTTAATTAAATCTGAATAAGGTACTTTTCCCAAATATAAAAAATATTTTTTTAATTTATTTATTTTTATTTCATTAATAAATTCAGTATAAACTTTTTTATCCTTCTGAGAGTTTGAGTCTCCTGTAAGGACCATTTTAAAATTTAAATTTCTATTTTTTAACTTATTAATTGCTTTAACCAAGATTAAATGATTTTTATGTTTCCAAAATTGATTTGGAATTATCAAATATTTTTTTAGTTTATATTTTTTAATTTTTTTCTTATCTAAAATATTAAAATCTATATGAGGAACAAAATTTAATTTACTATATTTTAAATTTTTTTTTTTTGAAAATCTTTTCAAATCATTAACCGAATTTTTGCTACTAAGTAAAATTAAACTTGAATTTTTAATTATATTATTATAAAGATCATTTCTTCTCTTTATCTCTTTATAATCAAAGTTATGTGGAAGACAGAAATGTTGAAAATCTGGTAACCAACAAATTGATTTACAAAAAATTGATGGTTTATTGTAATGTGAAATTATATCTATATTATATTTTTTGATAAAGTATAATAAAACTGGATCATATGATTTAAAAAATTTACTACATATTTTTCTAAATAAATTAAAATAATATTTATCAGAAAATAAAATTGATTTGATAAACTCTATATTTTTTAAATTTAATTTCTTTAAATTTTTAAATATCTTTTCTGATGATATGATTTTTATTGAAACATCTTGATCGTAATATTTATTAATTGCTGTTATTAATGTATTTAAGTAATTTTTTTCTCCTTCCCAGGATCCAAAGCTTTCAAAATAAAATGCTAGATTTATTTTATTCTTTTGAACCATTTTATATACCTATTTATCCCTTGTTCTAATCTAACAAAATAATTTATAAATTTTTTGCTTTCTGGGTTTTTTTTATAAGATCTCATAATTCTTGGATCTCCTTTTCTTTTTTTTCCAGAAAATTGTGGAATTTTAAATTTTTTACTTCGGAAATAAGCTTTATAAATTTTTGAAATTAAATCTTTATTTTTGATAATGTCTTTTCCAGCTATATTTAAAGTTAATGATTTAGTCGTTTTTTTACAGAATTTGTAAATTATCTTAACTAAATCATCTATGTATACCCAAGATCTTACTTCATTGCCTGTTCCAAAGAAAAAATTATCGTTTTTTCTAATTTTTTTACATACATCCCAGAAAAGCTGTTTTTTTAAACCTGGGCCATATAGGGAAAAAACTCTCAAAATTATTAATTTGTTTGTTTTGTTTTTAAAATTTATTTTACACAAATTTTCAATTAATAATTTTTGCTTTCCATACAGAGAAATAGGTTTAACATTTTTTCTTCCCCCGTATACCGCAGCACTTGAAATCAGAATAAATTTTTTTATATTTTTATTTTTATAAAAATTAATAATTTTTTTAGTTGTAAAATAACCATTTCCATACTTATTTTTTACATCATTAACCGAGCCCTCACCTGCACAATGAATTATTATATCTGGAATAAACTTTAATTTATTTAAATTATTCTTGTTAATAACTCCAGAAATAGAATTTTTAAATTTTTTATTATACTTATTTCTTCCAATTCCTAATATTTCAAAATTTTTTAATTTTGTAAATTCAGTATATAATTTAGTCCCCAGGAAACCATATACACCTGTAATTAAAATTTTTTGCTTCATTTTAAAGACTCTTCTAATTAGATTATATCTCTATGAAATCAGAATAGTCAAAATTACTAATTTCTTTATTTATTTTCCCATTTTCATCTTTATCTTCTGAAAAAGAATTTAAATTAAAACATTCATTAGGCTCTTGTGTTTTAATTTTAGAATTTTGTATTTTATCTTCACGTACAAAAAAAGCATTATTACCGTTAGAATTTGTACCTATCAACTTATAACCTTTTTTTTCAGCAAGTTTATTAAGAGCATTTAAGGATGCTCCATAATTATTTTTTCTAATATTTTTCATTCTATTAAAATTGCTTTTATAAGGAATAGTCAATGATAACTTACTTCCAAGTCTTGCATTATATTCAATTATCACAATTTCTGGTTTTACAATTTCAATTGCATTCCAAATCCAATAGTCATTTCCATCTATATCAATGGATAAAATCCCTATTTCTCCCTCGAACTTATTTTCTTTTATTATGTTATTTATATTTTCTTTTGTAATAAATTCGTTTACAGCACTTATATTATATTTCCAAAAATAATTTTGTTTTTTGATAAATTCAATATTATCTTTAGATGAATCAATGATTAGACCAGACCAATTGTTATTCTCCAATAAAAATCTGGTATTCGCTTCCTCGTAATTCTCAACCCCAAACTCAATAAATTTTTTACTAGAAATATTTAAATTTTTAATTAAAAATTGAATTAATCCGTCTTCTCCGAATTGAGAAAATACCTTAAATTCAAATTTATTAAATTCATAACTATTTAAATTATCCATCATCAAAGATAATTTTTTTCCATTCAAAATTTTTATATTATTTATATCCTCATAAATTTTTTTTATTCCTAAGCTATTCCTCAATTTCTCAATTATTTTATGTAATATTTTAATCATTCTCTTTACTGGTCATTTTAATTTTTTAATTTTAACACGTATCTAAATTATTCCCATTGGATCTTGTAAACTTATATTTCCTGACAAATTGTCATAATCAACCATTTTAAATTTTTTTGAATTTATAAAATTTAAATAATCTTTTTTTATCAACTCAATTTGCCTCTCATCAATACTACTAAGCCAATACTTTAAAATCTCTATAGTATCAAAATTATGTCCATATTCTTGAGTGATAGCTATAATATTTTTTAATGGTGAGTAGTGCATTATATATCTCATTGCATAATGCTCATAAATTTGATCTTTCACAATATCCAAATCATTTACGCTAAATTTATCAAGTTGGTCAATAAAACTTGAATATTCCGAGAGATCTTTCGGATAAATATTAAAACCATAATCTTTATGTGGGCCATCTATACTTGAGTTTACAACTGGAATGTTAAAAATTGGATATTCATGCCCTACGGAACCATAACTTGTTAACACAACAGATATGCCCTCGTAAACAAGTTGATCATGTGTTGTTTCTTTTGGGAGGAAATTAATTAGAGGATACTTTTTAGTAAAATATTTTGCATGTTTTATATTTCGACTGAAAATGGCAGGATGTAACTTTAAATACCAGTCAAAATTAGTTAATTTTTCACTTTTTTTTCCAAGAAAATCTATCCATTCGTAAGTATCTACAAACAAATTGTTGCTTCCAAACGCATGCTGTGCATCTTGAAAACAAGGAGCTGCGATTAAAACTTTCGTAGTGTTATTTGAAATTTTTAACACTTTTTTTTCTACATTTATCTTACCGTAAATTTTTGACTCCGTATCCTGATCGTTACTTAATTTGATGTCTTTATATCCACCAAATCTTTTATTTAATTGATTTTTCGAAATATCTTTTAATTTTTTTTTTATTTCTGGTGATAATTTATCAAATTCATTTTTTTGACTTTTAAAATTTGAATTTTTTATATAATTTTTTTTATCTAAGTAATATGCGTACTTGGCGCTTATTTGGTAGACTGGAATATCTTTAAATATTGCTATTCGACCAGTTAAACCAACTAAGTAGACACTATGGCTTATAATCACTGACTTTACATTGTTTTTTAAAAAAAATTCATACCAATAATAAAACAAAGATACTGCCTCTAACAAAAATTCTTCAAAATCTTTATTTTTTATATTTATAGTTGATTTTGATTTTGAGGCTAAATATTCATCATAAAATAAATCACCTACAAGAATATTTTCTATTTTTAAACTTAATAAATCTTGTTTTGTTTTTATTAACGATATTAATTCTGAAGTTTTACCTTCATACTTCTTTTTATTAATTAAGGGTGTTATTAATTTTTTTGCTCCAAACGATTTAAAAATTGTAAAAAAAGAAATTGGCAGATTATTTAAAAATAAAACTAATTTCTTATTAATCGAAGTTGGTCTTGGATTAAAAGCTAAGATTTTTGATTTATGTTTTTTGCTTAACAAATAAGAAAAAAAACTAAATGAAATTAAAGACGGGAAAAATCTAAAATATTCAACTAATATTAAACCCTCGTTTTGATTATCCTCAAAATCAAATATTTTTTTATTTAAAGTTATTAGTTTTTTAATATGAATATATTTTCTAATTAATGTCTTTAGGTTCAAAAAATTTATTAGTGTTTTCATCATTAATTATATTAATCTATTTTTCTATTTCTTTTTTGAGTTCATCATACTCTTTCATTTTTCTTTTCATAAAATTTAAAGTAAGTTGAGTTTTCATTGATAGACCTTTTGGAGTTAACACATAAATATATCCAATTTTGTTAGGATTTTTTTTAAAGTTTCTTATTTTAACCAAACCTTTATTCTTAAGAGAATTAATACAATAATTAATTTTTCCAAGGCTTATTCCTAACTGCCTAGCTAATTCTCTCTGCGTGGAATTTGGATTATTTTTAATTTTTCTTAAAACATTAAAATAATCTTGATTTTTTTCACTCATTAACAATTTTTTGAAAATCTTATACTGTTCAAAAATTGAACAGTAAAGAAAATAATCTTTAATTTAAGTCTAATGAAGTAGAAATTGCTATCTTATGATTATTTTAAATTTAATTTAAATATCACTTTTCATTTCAATTTCTTTTTTTCTTTTATCTAAAATATTTTTAAATTGAGAATAATTTATAGAATAATCTCGATTACTATGAGATTTTGCAAAAATATAACTATTTTCTCTTTCTGTGCCAGGGTTCTCATAAATACTGTGATAAATATCGCAAGATTTACAAACTTCTGGTAAATTTCCACTTCTATGTGCTTCTATGATTTCTAAATATTTTTCATTTTTTGATGACAAAATTTCTTTAAGTGGTTTTTCTTTAATATTTCCAATTTTAAGTGTGTAGTCTGCATCTCTTACATGGCATGCGTTAATGGTTCCATTAGCTCCAACATTTAATCTAGAAAATATCATTGTGCACGGTCCTACTTTTCTATAGTGATTATTTTTAATATCTATTCCGAAATCTTTAACATCATCTTGAGAAACCTTTCCACCCCAATTATCATATATATGTGTATAAGTGTGTGATATTGAGGCTTTGTCTTTATTTGCAAGATTTTTTATAGCTTGAGATAGCTCATTATTATCTTCTGACAGATAAAAACCTTCTTTACACCTTTGATGAATTCTTATTTCAAAATGTAATTTATTTCTATCTAAAAGATCACTTAAAAAATTTAAGTTTGATACCAGTCTCTTATAACCTACCTTGTTTCCTTTGGTAAATTTACAAAATGACTCTTCATCATTTCCATAAATACTAATTGCAAGAAGAAAAAGTTTTTTAATCGAAAATAAACTCTCTATTTGAGACTCTGAACATGGAATAAAGTTTGTGTAAAAATAACAATCTTCTACTAAATCATTAGACTCTAATATTTTTAATTTTTCTATAAAGCCTTTATCCATAAATGCATCTCCAGTTGTTGGAGTAAGACCTATTCTAGTATAACCGAGTTTAGCTACCTCATTTAAAGAATTTGCAAAAAACTCATTAGACATTGTTGTACGTGGATGGCTATTTAGATCTCTTTTTTCATAAGCACAAAAACCGCAGTTAAGATTGCAAATCGAGGTAGTCTCAATATTAATTCTTTGAACAGCTGGTAAAATATATTCTCTTTTTAAAAATTTATTTAATCGCTGTAAAAAAAATTGTTTTTCTTTTCTAAATTTACTTAAAAAACTTCCTATAAATGATTTATTTTTGATTTTTAATTTTAAGTCTGTGAAAAAAATTTTACCAATATGTGAAGAATTAAATTTTTTCATTATTTTATTCTTTTAAATTTTTTATAATATTTTTTAAATTCATTAATTTTAATTAAAAAAAAACTGTATCTATATTTTATTTTATCAATTTTTAAAAATCCAGCTTTTAATTTTATTCTTGTTTAAAATATAATCAAATTAATCATATTTTTTCAATTAGTGATGCCACATTCTGACTACCTAATAAATTAAAATTTTTTTTTATTTTTTCCTCGATTTTTTTTCTAATACTAATATTGGTAATTATTTTTTTTAACAAAAGATTGTTTTCATTATGATGCGCATTTTTAATCACAAAACATAAGCCCATTTTTGAAAAAAAATTAGCATTTTTAAGCTCTAGATCATTTTTTGGAATACAAAATGTTGTTATCCTATTTGATATCATTTCAGATAGTTGTAAACCCCCAGGACATATTCCAATGTTATTATTTTTATACAAAAGTTTAATCAATTGTGTTGGTGGATTAATATAAAATTTAATATTTTTATTAAATTTTTTAAAAATATTTTGTTTTTTATCACAAACAAAGTTGATCTCAATGTTTCTAAAATAATTATATGATAATATATTTAATATTTTTTTAAAAAATTTCATATCAAAACTACCCCCTGACATAATTAAAATTTTTATTTTTTTCTTATATTTTGATCTTCCATAAAAATTAATCATTTTATTATTAAATACTAAGTATTTCAAACCACTAAAAATTTTTTTATTTTTTTTTTTTAATAAGTGATTAGTTGCAAAATCTAAATTTTTTAGATTGTGATGATCGTGATTTAATTGAATTATTTTACATTTTAATTTTTTAATTTTTCTAATAACTTTTAAAGAAAATATTCCATCTATTATTACTTTCTGTATTTTATTTTTCTTAATTATTGAAAAAATATTTTTTTTTTTATTATATATTTTTTTAAATTTATCTAATTCTAAGCCATTAGGAACACTTCCAACACCATGAAGAAATAATTGATTTTTTTTTAAATGATTTGCAATAGAAATACTTCTAGAAAGATGTCCATATCCAACTTTTTTGTTTACATTTACCAAAAATAAAATCATTTTTTTAGATTAGTATTTTAAACATTATATAATATTTTTTGATAAACTAATTTAACCTTTTGATTTCAGAATCATCCAGATCCCTGACTTGGATATGATTTATAAGTTTATCATCATATTTATTTATCTTAAAAAGAATCATATCAAGTGCATCTAAATATTTTTTTATATGGTTTTTTTTATGTGCAATTGAAACAAATATATTCGGACCAGCTAAAATATTTTTTTTTAACATCTCTTGTGAAATATATTTTGTTTTTACTTTATTATTGGTTTTAAATTCAATTTTTATGATGGCATCTATACCTTTAATTATTCCATCAATTTTGTGTTTAACAAATAACTTATTTATTCTTTTTTTCAAAAATTTTCCCGTTTGTGATATTAATAACCAAGTTTTTTTTTTTTCCATTAATTCAATTGTTTTTAAAGCAGCTGTCGGTCCAACACCCTCACTCCAGAACGTAGAGCTGATAAATGTTTTTGATGCAAATTTAAAAAATTTTCTTTTAGACAATACAGTGGTAATTGGATAACCATTACCAATTGCTTTGCCATATATTAATATATCGGGGACTATAGAAAATTTTTTATAATAGCCTCCTAATGTCTCTCTAAATCCTGAGGTACATTCATCAAATATTAAGACGATATTATTTTTATCACAAAATGATCTTATTTTTTTTAAGAAATTATTTTTTGGAGCATCACGTCTCATTACCTCCATCTTAACTATCTTGATTTTATTTTTTTTTATAATTTTTTTTAAATATTCAAAATCATTATACATAAATGGAAAAACAGTCTTTTTGAGTTCTTTTGGTACCCCCGAAATATCTAAACCTGAAAACAAATGCTGATTTAAGTTATTTTTTTTACCCAGATTTGCAGACAAATACCAATCATGCCATCCATGATAGCCACAGACCGCTATTTTGCTACTGTTTGTATATGCTCTTGCAATTCTTATAGCAATTGAATTTGCATCACCACCAGTTCTAGCAAATTGAACACACTCAGCCCAAGGATCAATTTTTTTTAATTTTTCTGCCAATAATAATTCCTCAATATTATTTAACGAACTAATATTACCGTTATCTATTTTTTTTTTTACAGCACTATTTATAATTCTATTATTGTAACCTAGGATATTAGTTCCAACACCCATAAGATAAAAATCTAAATATTTTTTTTTATTATAATCCCATATAAAACAACCTTTTGCTTTGGTAAAATAAGCAGGCCAATTACTTTTAAGAATATTTTCAGGTCTTTTTGTTAACATCATATTCCCTCCAGGGATTATATTCTTAGATCTTATCCATAATTTTTTTTGTTTATCTATATAAGCGCCTTCATTTCTTTCAATATCTGAGTTCAATTTATAAATTTCTTTATTTTGATTTATAATTTTTACAGCATCCTGCCATTTGAAATAAATAGTTTTTTTCTTTTCAAAAATAAATTTTATTAATTCATAATCTTTAAATTCATCTAAACAAAATCTAAAATTTGAAAAATTTTTTGAGTATGAATAATTAGAGTAGTTACAAAAATTATTAGACTTCATTATTGATGTAACATTTTCTTTATCAAATTTACTTTTAGCTAATAAATTTGCTTTTTTTAAAACTTTATAACTAAAAATGGCGATATCTAATCCGTCAGGAAAAGTAGGATTAATAGCATTTGAAATATAATCAAAATTATTTTTTTTATAAAAATCAATCATTAAATCTAAAACTCTATGATCAATGATTGGGCAATCAGCATTTATTCTAATAATAGCATCAGCTTTAAATTTTTTAGCTGTTAAATAGAATCTTTTTAAAACATTGTCACTTTCACCTCGATAATAATCAATTTTATTTTTTTTAGCTATAAGTAAAATTTTATCATCTAATTTATTTTTTGTTGTACTTACTATAAATTGATCAACTTTTTTTGATTTTTTTAATCTTTTTATAACGATGTCTAAAATAGAATTTTTATTAATCTTCAATAAAACCTTATTAGGCAATCGAGAGGAGGCTGATCTAGCCTGAATTACACAAATTATTTTTTTAAATTTCATTTTTTTACAATAAATCGTAAATTAAAATTTTTAAACCACGAACAATTTTAATTTTTTTTTGTTTAAAACTATTTTATGTTTTATTAATTATCATCTCTAAATTTTTTCATTACTATTTACCTCGTATTTCAATCAAAATTAAATATTTCATCACAAAATTCTTTTATTTCTTCGTTGTGTGAAATAATTATTATTGTTTTATCTCCTTTTAAACTTTCTACAAATTTAAAGAAATTTCTCTCTGTTTCGCTATCTAATGAATTTGTAGCCTCATCAAATATTAATATATCGCTATCTTTATAAATTGCTCTAGCAATACCTAGTCTTTGCTTTTGACCACCAGATACTAGTTGAGCATTTTCTCCTAAATCTTGATCATATTTATGAGGCAAATTCTCGATCAATTCTTCTATTTGAGATTTTCTAACTGACTCTTTTACTTTATCAAAATTGATTTTTTCCTCTTCTGATCCAAAAGCAATATTATTTTTAATTTTATCACTATTTAAGTAAACATTTTGTGGAACATAGCTAATATTTTGAAGCCATGAATTTTCTTTTCCAGATAAGTCAATTCCATCGATAAAAATTGACCCCTCGTTCGGTTTTATTAAGCCCATAATTATTTCTATTAGCGTTGATTTTCCAGATCCTGATTTTCCAACTATCCCAAAAATTTGACCCCTATTTATTGTTAAAGAAAGTTTGTCGAAAACTTTTTTATTTTCATAACTAAAAGTGATATTTTTTAACTCAATAAATTTTTTGAATGAAAGTTTTGATGCAGTTTGCTTCACCTTTATATCTTTATATTGAGACAATTCATTTGAAACTACATTTAGGGATGGCGCATATGAAGAAAAAGTTATAAATGAATTTATAAGTTTATTCAAAACAGGTAAGGATTTCACTAATATTATTGATAGGAAAGCAAGGCTAGAAAAAATACTTTCTGGGCTTAATCCTTTATATTTTAGAATAAAAATTATAATAATAATTGCAAAAATTAAGATAAATTCGACTAAATGTCTTGGAACAAGTTGACCAAAATTTATAAAAATTTGAGCTCTAGCTAGTTTTTTTAATATTCTTTTTAAATTATTTAAGACAACATTTTCTGCTGAAAATATTTTAACATCTTTTATACCGATAAAAGACTGTTTGATATGATTAATTTTAAAATAATCTGACTCTTGTCTAATCTTGGCTAATTTTAAAACTTTTTTTTTAACTAAACTAGAAATTATATAAGAAATAAAAATTACAATAAATATAACTCCAATAGATGTTGCGGATTGAGTAATAAAAATTAAAAAAATTAAACCCACTATCATTATTGACTCAACAAAAAATATGCAAATTGAATTTAGAAGACCAACAGAAACATGTCCAATCTCCTGTGTCAAATTTCTTAAAATTTCAGAAGAGTTTATTTTTTTTATTTTAATTAAATCTGTGTATAAATATTTTTCAAACATTTTAGTTGTTAAAAAATTTTGAAAAAGAAAAATAGTTTTATTTTGAAAATAAATATTAAACAATGTGAATAAAAATTTTATAAAATAAGCGATCAAAAAAATAATAAACAAATTCATACTTTTTTGGTCAAAAAAATTAATTATTTTTTCAAAAAAATTAATATTTTCAAAGGTTATAGTATCACCTACCATGCTAGCCAAAATAGTAAATAACAATGATAAAGAAAATATTTCTAAAAAAGAAGATAAAAAGCCAAAAGCTACAATTAAAAAAAATTTAACTTTAAAAGAATAATCTAGTAATG
>MDTG01317876.1_pt1 | contig 20908 bp, 21 predicted proteins | sample 811421 | NCBI WGS metagenome assembly MDTG01 (sample SAMN05326645, study PRJNA326480) | marine metagenome | isolation source: seawater | place: Pacific Ocean: South East | collected 2011
ACAAATTACTATATCAATTTTTTTTAAAGTTTCAGATAAAAGCTCTTCTTGTTTTTGTTTAAAATCTTCAGAAGCTTCTTTAGCATAACCTCCCTTGGTTTCTAAATTTTCTGAACCTTCTACAGTTAAAAATTTACCACCTAAACTTTCAACTTGTTCTTTTGATGCCATTCTTACGTCGGTTGCAAAAACTATTGCACCCATTCTCTTTGCAGTAGCAATAGCCTGTAACCCTGCAACACCTGCACCAACAACTAAAACCTTTGCAGCTGGAACTGTTCCTGCTGCAGTCATCATCATTGGTATAGCTTTTTCGAAATTTGCAAAAGACTCAATAACTGCTTTATATCCAGCAAGGTTAGCTTGTGAGGATAATATATCCATAGATTGAGCTCTTGTAATTCTTGGAAGTAATTCTAACGAGAAAAAATTAATTTTTTTTTTAGCTAAGACCTCTAATTTTTCTCTATTTTTGTATGGATTTAAAACTCCAATTAATGTCCGATTTTCTTTTATCTTTGAAATTTTATCATCAGATAAGATACCTAGTTGGACAATTATATCTGAAGCGCTTAAAATTTCGGATTCATCTTTTAATATTTTAGCACCCATATTCTTGAATTCTTCATCTTTTATACCAAGATGAGAGCCATAATTTTCAATTAAACAAAGATCAAATCCAAGAGAAATATATTTTTTTACTAGATCAGGAGTAATAGCTATTCTTTTTTCAAGATTTTGATTTTCTAGTATTGATCCGACTCTCATTTAAGAACCTTACAATAAGAATATTGCCATTAAAACTAAAACACATATAACAGCGACAGTTCCCCACAGAACAAACTTTGTAAAATTATTCCAAGTACTTTTATGGTTATCATTATCCATAAAAACTATTTTTGTCTTGCTTTAAACTTTGGATTAGTTTTATTAATTACGTACACTCTTCCTCTCCTTCTAACTAATTTTGAGTTGAGGTCTCTTTTTTTTATGGATTTAAGTGAGCTTTTAATTTTCATAAATTTTTAATTTTATAGCCGGCAATGTCCTACTCTTCCATGTCTTAAGACAAAGTACCATTGGCGCTGGAGGGCTTGACTTCCGAGTTCGGAATGGGATCGGGTATAACACCACCGCAATAATCACCGGCGCTAGAGTTATACCTATTTAATTAATGTTGTAAAGAATGAAATATTGTTGATTTATCTAGTTTTAATTATTTTTTTTAGATAGTCCCTAAGATGGATTTTACCAAATAACTTGTAAACTTTATTAGATAAATTCATATTAGTTAAAGCTGAAGCATATCTTTCTCCAGGTCTAGCTGGAAGATATTTAATTTCTGATTTAAACATTTTCGCAACTTCATTGATGCTATAACTTTTTTTGTTAGATATACTATAATGCCTACATTTATTTTTTTTCCAAGCATAATAACATGCTGCTACGGTATCATCTACATGTGTAAATCTTCTTGATTGTGAGCCAGGTTTAACAACAGTTAAGGGAATATTATCTCTATACTGATGCTCAAATATTCCAATAACAGTTGCCATGCTCCCTTTACTAATTTGTCTGGGTCCATAAACATTGTAAAAATATATTACTTCATACTTAAAATTAAACCATTTTTTTAAATTTTCTAACAACTCTAAATTTTTAGCTTTAGTAAATGCATATGGAGATAAATTTTTATCTTTACCATCATTACCAATACTTGCTGATGTTGCAGAGTAAATTAACTTTATCTTATTTGTAAAACAAAAATTAAATACTGCATGGGATCCAATTGAATTCGAATTAATACATTCATCCATCTTTAAAAAACTTTGATAAATTCTAGCAAATTCACCAAAGTGAAATAGAGAATGAATTTGATCTTTATATTTATTTAATTGTTTAGAAATATTCTTCGTATCACATTTTATATAGGTAACTTTTTTGTTTAATACATGATTTTTTTTTGAACCGGTCGAATAATTATCTAGACTGACTATTTTAAATTTAGTTTTTTTTAAGAGGTGTATAATTAAATTTGATCCTACAAATCCAGCTCCTCCTGTTACAACTAATAAATTTTTCATTAAAGTTATAATTAATTTTAAAAAATTTTTTATAAAATAGTTTTAGTTTTAAATTAGATGAAATACTCTTATCATATAAAAAATAGTTTTTACAACATTTTTAACTATAAATATTATTAAAATAAATTATAAGTTAAATATAATTAAATCTTTTCTTATAAATAATTACAATGGAAAATATAACGCTAATAATTCCTGCGAAAGAAGAACCAAATGCTCTTCCAATTGTCTTGGATGAGATAAAAAAAAAAAATTTAACTTATAAAATATTAATTATCATTCATGAAAATGATATTCTTACATACGAGGCAATAAAAAATTACAACTGTGAAATTTTATTTCAAAGTAAGAAAGGGTATGGAAATGCTATAATTGAAGGTATTAATCGCTCTGACACCAAATACTCATGCATTTTTTATGCTGATGGATCAACTGATCCTATTTATGTTGAAAAAATGTTAAAAAAACTAGAAACAAATAATTTAGATCTAGTTTTTGGTTCTAGATATGAAAAAAATGCTCATAGTTTTGATGACGATATAATCACAAGAATTGGGAATTATTTTTTTACCTTTCTTGGAAATTTATTTATGAAATTACAAATTTCGGATATTCTTTTTACTTATATTTTTGCAAAAACAGATTATTTAAAAAATATGCAATTAACATCTAATGATTACTGTTTATGCATTGAAATTCCATTCAAAGCGAAATTGTCAAATTATAACTATTCTACAATTCCATGTATTGAAAGAAAAAGATTTGCTGATAAAAAAAAAGTTAAAGCTTTTACTGATGGCTTTCGTATTCTAAAGTATTTTTTTTTAAAATATTTAGATATGATCAATAGAAAGTAAAGTTTTTGTAATAAAATTTACTCTTTTCGTGTCAATTTTTTTTGTATGTAATCCAATTACAAAACCTAGTTTTTGTACTTTTTCAGCGCCTAAAAATTTTTTGTTTTGAGGGTTTAATTTAAATAATTTTGATGATGGTTGATTTGTAAACGATCCACTTATGATAGGTCTAGTTTCTAATCCTTTTGATTCAACATAATTTATAAATTTAATTTTTTTTTTTTTGAAAGATGGGTTTAAAATAATTGGAAAAACCATATAACTAGGAGAAACTTTTTTTGGAACATCAATAAAATGAAATTGATTTTTCCACTTTGCATTTGATTTCAAACTATTGATTATTTTCTCTCTATTTTCGGATCTTATTGATCTAAATTTTTCTAATTTTTTAAATTGACTTATACCAATTGCAGCCTGGATATCGGTGGGTCTTAAATTAAAACCAGAATTAATAAATACATACCTTGGATCTAAGTGTGGATATTTTCTAGATGTTTTCTCATCTCTTGACCAGCCATGTGACCTGAGAGATTTTAAAATTTCATAATCTTCTTTTTTCTTACAAATAATCATTCCTCCTTCACCAGACGTTATTTGATGTGAATAGAAAAAAGAAAAAGTACCAAAATCACCGTAAGTACCTAAGTATTTTTTTTCAAACTTTGCTCCTAAAGACTCACAATTATCTTCGATCAAAATAATTTTTTTTCTTTTACAATAATCTCTTATTTTTTTAATATCCGGTGACAAGCCAAGAACATTAATTATCATTACAACTTTTGTTTTTTGGGTTACTTTTTTAATTATATCATCAGCTCTTACATTTAAGGTGAGCGGGTCTATATCAACGAAGTTAATTTTTAATCCAGCTTGGACAAGGGGCCAAAGGGATGTTGGCCAGCATAAAGCCTGTATCAAAGCAGTATCACCTGACTTAAATTTATTATTTCTTTTTGGATTAGAAGATGCAAAAACTGCTAATAAATTTGCTGAAGATCCAGAGTTTACCATCAAAGCAAATTTAGATTTTATTTTTTTTTGAAACATTTTTTCAAATAATAATGTTTTTTTTCCCATCGTAATTCTTCCGGATTTTAAAACTTTTATACCAGCATTGAGATCCTCTGAACTGAGACCGTTGTCAAGTAATGGATAAAAATATTTTTGTTTTTTTGGTAAAACAACTTTAAATGAAAATCTGTTTTTTAAATTCATTTTTTTAATTCCTTTAAAAAATCTTTATAAGTTTTCTCAAATGCTTCATGTATATTTTCTTTTGGTTTCCAACCATATTTCTTAGCTAATGTAATATCCAAACATTTTTTTGGCATACCATCGGGTTTTGATTTGTCATATTTTATCCTCAATTTTATATTAAATTTTTTCATTAAAAAGTTTGCATACCACTTAATGGAATAATCTTTGCCTGTACCTATATTTAAAAAGGACTGTTTTATTTTTTTATTCATAAAAAAAATTAAAGCCTCTGCAAAATCATCAACAAACATCAGTTCTCTTTTCGCTTTACCACTGCCCCAAATTATTAGCTCTTTTCTATTATTTTTTTTTGCATTATGAATTTTTTTTATAAGTGCAGGAAAAAAATGGGACTCAAATAAATCATAGTTATCATTTGGGCCATACAAATTTGGAGGCATAAAACTTTTAAAATTTAATCCGTACTTATTGCTATAATATTCACACATTTTCAATCCTGCGATTTTGGCAATAGAATAAGCATCATTTGTTTCCTCTAAGGGTCCTGACAATAAATACTTTTCTTTCATGGGTTGTTTACAATTTTTTGGATATATACAACTTGAACCTAATAAAATTAAATTTTTAACGCCAGAAAGATATGACCCATGAATTAAATTATTTTGGATTTGAATATTTTCATAAAGATACTTATCTTTTGACTTTAAATTAGAAATTATTCCTCCGACTTTAGCTGCAGCTATAATTACTAAATGTGGTTTTGTTTTTTTAAGAAAATTAAAAGTTTTTTTTTGATCAAGTAAGTCTAATTCGTGTCTACTTCTAGTGATGACATTTTTATAATTTTTTTCAATTAATTTATTTTTGATAGCTGAACCAACCATACCCTTGTGTCCAGCTAAGTAAATTTTGTTATTTTTACTTATTATCATTTATTTTTTGATACTCTGATCTAATCATTTCATCAATTAAAGAATTTATATTCTCTGATGGTTTCCACTTTAATTTTTTCTTTGCTTTTTTTGCATCACCAATTAAAGTATTTACATCTAGTGGTCTAAGGTAAGCTTTATCGCATTCAATAATAGGAAATCCTTTAGAATTAAAACCTTTTTCATTTATTCCCTTTCCTTTCCATACTATTTTCATTTTTAACTTCTTAGCTGTAAGGTTTATAAATTGTCTTATTGAGTATTGGACTCCTGTGGCAATTACAAAATCATCAGGCTTTTTTTGTTGAAGAATTTTCCACATTGCTAAACAATAATCTTTAGCATGACCCCAATCTCTTTTTGCATCTAAATTTCCTAAAAATAATTTTTTTTGTTTCCCCTCTTTAATGTTGCATAAACCTGAAATAATTTTTTTTGTTACAAAGGTAGCTCCTCTTCTTGGACTTTCGTGGTTAAATAATATTCCGTTACTAGCAAAAATATTGTAAGCTTCTCTATAATTTTTTGTTATCCAGTGAGCATATAGTTTTGCAACGCCATATGGGCTTAATGGATAAAAATTAGTTTTTTCATTTTGAGGGGTACTTTGAACCTTGCCATACATCTCTGAGGTTCCGGCTTGATAAAATTTGGTTCTTCTCTCTAACTTATGAAATTTGATTGCCTCTAATATTCTTAGCGCACCTAAAGCATCTGCATTTGCGGTGTACTCTGGTACCTCAAATGAAACAGCAACATGAGATTGTGCTGCTAAATTGTAAATTTCATTTGGTTTAATTTTTTTAATTATATTAGATACAGAGAGTGAATCCGTTACATCGCCATAATGAAGTCGAAATTTATAATTTTTTTCGTGTGGATCCTGATAAATATGATCTACACGTGCAGTATTAATACTTGAAGATCTTCTTATAACTCCATGAACTATATATTTTTTTTTTAACAAAAGTTCTGCAAGGTAGGATCCATCTTGACCTGTTACACCAAATATTAAAGCACTTTTTTTTTTCATTTTTTAAAAAACATAGTAATCATTTTATATAAAATTAGTAGCCCGTCTTTAAACTCGTTAACCTTTTTTTTTCCTGCAATTCTACTTCGCTCGTAAGATGGCAAAGTACCTAATGAAAATTTATTTCTTTTTGCTTTAATTGGGAACTCAACACATAGAGAAAAATCATTTGATATAAGATTTAAACTATTGAAAGAGTTTGTTTTTCCTAAAACATAAGTGTACAAAATATCTGTAATTCCTAATGAAAAAAAAATATTTCCAATCTTAGTAAAAATATAGTTTCCAACTAAAGTAAGAATACTATCATCATCACTGCCACCTCCTGGTTTTTCGTATCTACTTGCAAACAAAAAATCTAAATTTTTTTTTTTTGTCATATTTAGCATATCACTTAAATATTTAGGATTCATTGAGCCATCTGCATTAATTATACAAAAATAAGTTGTTGATACATTTGAAATACCTTCAGTAATTGCTGCTCCATAACCTTTTCTATTTTGATAAAGAAAATCTATATCATTAAAATTTTTAATTGAATCAATTGTTTCGGTATCATTTTTTTCTAATACAATTAATTTTTTACATTTTAAATTTGAAATCTCTTTAAGAAAATGAGGTAATGACTCACTTTCATGTTTTGCTGGAATTACTAAAGTCAAATCTTGCATTTTAAAAAATTTTATTTAAGGTAAAACTTATTTAATAAACTAAATATTCAAATTGTATAATAAATATATTGCTATTATAACTGCTGAAAATAAAGAAAAATACATATCTCAAACAATTTATTCATGCCTTAATAATTTTGACAGTAACGATCTTAAAATTGTTGTTGTTTACAAATTTCTTTCAAATGAAAAAATTTTAAAAATTAAATTTAAAAAATTTAAGAATATAATTTTTCATAAGCACAATTATAAAAAAAAATATCCAACACAAGATCAATTATATAAAATTCAACAAACTTTAAAATTTATGAAAAATGAATGGGTTTTACTGTTAGATGGAGATGATTTATTCAAGAAAAATAAAATTAAAACTTTGAATAATTTAAAATTAGATAAAAGAAATATTTATCTTCATGATCATGAATTGAAACTAAATAATTTTATCAAAAAATCGGTTTTTAAAAGTTATAAATTTTTTTTTTCTTTACAAAAAACTATTTAATGATTGGCCCCAGAAAATAAATACAAGTTCTATAGTCATAAACGCATATTTATTAAAAAAATTTTATAAAAATCATAACCCATATAAATGGAAATATTTAGCAATAGATGTTCAAATAATTTTATATTATTTCTATAAAAATAATTTCAAAATACTTAATAAAGTACTAACTACAAAAACTGAAAATATAAATAATCTTGATAAAAACTTTTCAAATATTAAAGATAAAAATTATTGGTTTAGGCGCTTAGAACAACATAACCTAACTAAAAACTTATCTGGTAGAACTAATTTAATAGATAGAATAATAACAATTCTAATTTTAAAAATTTTTAAATAAATTTATTTTCATAAATGTATTCAAAAGATTTCCTAAAATACATTTTAGATTTAAAAACTTTTTTAAAACCTAAATTTTTTAATGTTTCATTTATATTAGAAAATTTATAATTTTTTTTTATCATGTCATCATAATGATGTTCAAAATATATAAATTTTGTAATTTTATAATTTTGTGATAGACCTTTAATTATATTATATTCATAACCTTCAGTATCAATCTTTAGAATATCAATTTTATTAATCTTTTTCTCATTAATATAATTATCCAAACTAGTTAGCTTTATTGGAATCTTTTTGTAAAATTTTTTATCATTTTTGATATTCAATATTTTTAATTTTCTTTTTAAATATTTTGAATCAAAATTAAAATCGTTAATTGTGGAAGAAGAAGTTTCATATGTTTGATTAATGAAACCTTCGCCAACATCATAACCTAAACCTATATTATTTAAGTAATATTTGTTTTTAAAATTTAAATTTTCAATATTTTTTTTTAATTCTTCAAAGTTAATTGGACTAGCTTCAAAACAATGAAATTGTTCAAACATAAATTCTTTAGAAAATAATTTAATTGTTTCGCCATAGTGAGAACCAACGTCAAAAAAAATAATTTTTTTATTTGAATTTTTTTTAAAAAATTTAATTATTTTTTTTTGTTGGAAGTAATCTATAAAATTCAAACTATTTCTGATTAACGATATAAAAAACATAAGTTATTTATTATTACTTATATTTGCCTATAAAGTAATAACCATTTTTCTTTTTTACAAAAGTTTTATTATCAACTCCCCCACATGGTGTTGGTGTGGCCCAACAATGGTGAGTGTGATAAATGGTAAGCCCAGAGTCAAATTTATGTATTTCATAATTTTTATCTTTAATAAAAAAATAAGGAAAATTTTGAAATTTAAATATATCTGTTCTATTAAGTTCTTTCTGAATTCTCGTGATATTCTTTATGTTGAACAAAACGGCTACAAATATAATTAAAATTATTATTTTTTTTTGAGCAATATCTTTATTTTGAAAACTACAAAAAAGTAGTGAAAATGGGAATGATATAATTAAAAATACTACCGAATATCCGCCATATCTCAAAGTAGGATGATTAGTTAACCAAATAAAAAAAATAACAAAAATAATTGAATAAATTACAATAAAATTTTTATAAAAAGCTTTATTTAATTTAAATTTAAAATTTTTAAAAATTAAAAATATTACAAAAAAAGTTGAGAATAATATTCCCAATTGATCTAAAAATTTACCGACAAAATATTTTTCAACCCAATTAGACACCCAATTGAAACTGTCAATATACTCCTTTACATTTTCAACTCTAAAATTTGGACCAGCTCCAGCTTTTGCCCATTGCTCTAACCATATTGACAAATTTATTATATCCTTTTTATCTCTAGCCCAAATTAAAGAGTCGCCAAAACAAGTAAAATGTAATGGAGAAATTACACAACCAGTGGAGATAAAATGATGAGTAAAATAAAATACTATTATTGCAGAAAAAAATAGAAATGATTTTGATAAAAAAATTTTATGTAATGCGATTGTTATTTTCGAATTTAAAAATAAAATAATTAAACCCAAAATAAGGTAAGATAAAAAATATGTTTTTAAGCTTATACAAAATCCAAATAATGGTATTAAAAGTATTATATCTGAATTAAATCTATTTTTAGTTAGATTTAAATAATGTAATAATTTAATTATTAAAATAACTATAAGTAATTGACCGGCTTTATCAGTTCCATATTCTGCTATTCTATTAAATGATAGGTTAAAATATACAAAAGCGAATAGGTATAAATATTTTATAATTTCATCATTTTTAATTGATAATATTTCTTTAATTACAAAAAAATTAAAAAAAATTAAGAAAAAAACTAAACTAAAGTGAAATGAAAAAAAATTTATAAATGGTAAATAAAACGTAGAATTCAAAAAAAATAATGATGATAAAAGATTATACCCATGTGAAAGATGCCCCATCCCAAAAATAATTTTTTGTTCTGTTAAATATTTCGTAAAAGGAAGATGGTAATAAGATAGATCATCATTTGTTTTTGAAATTAAAACTGCAGAAAAAACTATAAATGAAATTAAAACAATAAATTTTAAATATGTTTTTTTATTTTGAGCCTTATAAGAAATAAAATAAATTAAGCCTGTTATATGAAGAATTAAATTATGAGTAAAATTATGAGGTAAAAAAAGACTTGTTAATAAAGATATTAGAGTGACGAAGAATAAACCGTAAAAACCTACAAATATTGACTTTTCGTCATTAAAATTTTTAATTTTTTCAAAACAAAAACTTTGAAAAAATAAGCCATAGCCAATTACTGAAAAAAATAAAATATAAAATGAAATTAAAAAAATTATATAATCAGTCATTTAGCTTTTTTAATTTGAAATATGATAATAAATATAAAAAAGTATTAATTAATATTAAACAAATCTGAAGTTTAGTGTCAGCGTAATCAAAAAAACCAATAATATAAAATAAAAGCAAATAAAAATTTATAATTATTCCAGTAAAAGAACTTAATAAATATTTTTTTTTAATAATTTTTTTCTTACTTAAATAAATGAATATCAATTGATGTAAATGTAGATTATCTGCTAAATAATTTTTTTTTTTAGACAATACTCTTCTAATTATACTAAATAAATTTTCAAAGGCAGGATACCACAAAAGATTTGCAATAAAATATGGTGATACTTGATCAGTCTTATTAGATAAATAAATTGCTGTAATTCCTAAAAAACAACTAAAACCATATACACCTCCATCTCCTAAAAAATTTTTTCCAAAAAAATTAAAGATGATGAATATACTTAAGGTTAAAATTAAAAATAAAAATAATTTTTCAAATTCTATAAAGTTATGATTTTTTGCTATTAACAAGAAGAAAAGAAGTACTATTATAAAATTTAAAGAACATAATAAATTAACACCATCAATAAAATTATATCCATTTATTAAAACTAAAAAAAAGAAAGATATTATTAGTATTCTAAATATTTCATTTTCTAAAAGGGAATTAAAATAACTTACCCTTACATCAATACTAAAATCTTCTTTAAAATATAAAAAAATCAAAACCGGTATTAATTGCAAAAATAATCTTAATTTTGGAGAATTTGCTATTTTTAGATCTGAAAAAACACCTATTACAAATAAACAGGAGCAAATAAATATTAAATTTAAATTATAAAAATAATTTAAAGTAAAAATAATCGGTAAAAAATAAAAACTTCCAGAAAGTGGAACTTTATTATCAAATTGTAATAAAGATTTGTGCTCCTCATTTTTTGAGACTTTATCTATACAAAAATTATATTTTTTTAAAGATACGTTTATAAATAAGAGAAAGAAAAGACTTATAATAAATATTAATAAATAAATAATCATTTTTTTTTATTTTTTAGCTGAAATTTTAGATCTATTATAGGAGTATAAGCACAGACCAAATATAGTCCAAAAAATCATCGCATTCCAATTAGTAAAAAAACTCCCCTTTGGTAATATTGGTGTAAAAAACAAAATTAGTATTAATGAATTTCCTAATAAAAAATAATTCTTTTTTTTAAAGCTAATTCTTAGAAAATTATAAAATATTAAAAAGAAACTTATATAAATTATAAATAAACCCATTAACCCAAGCTCAGAAATAACTTCAAAATAAAAATTATGTGGATGAGTTGAACATTTTAAATTTATAAAATCTGGATGAATTTTTTTATTAAATTCATCATTATTACAAAAATTTCTAAAATTTTTCATTCCAACACCAAATATACGATGATTCTCGTTAATCTGTAATGCAGTTGAATAATGAGAAAAATAATGATTATTCTTATATAGAAAACCATTTTCATTATTATTTAAAATATTTTCTTTATAAATTTTATAAATATCAGTTACCATTCTCTTTGTCAGAGCGTTTTCAAATGATTTAGAGAATATTAATAATAATGAAAATGAAATAATTAAAAAAGTAATAAAATTTTTTCTTAAATTTGTAGATAAGAAATATAAAAATATAAAAATGTTGAAAGTTAAAAAATTTGACCTTTCTCCAGTTAAAAAAATTGCGATATAAACAGTAATTATTAATATAAATATTAATATTTTTTTATTACGGCTCTCAAAAAAATTTTGATGAAAATAAGTGAATATAGGTACAAAAAAATAAATGACTAAATTTGCAATTTTTAATTCATCATTCAAAAAACCACCTAACCTATAAATGTGATCTTGCGGTACACTTGGATAACCCAAGAAATTTTTTCCAAAACTATATTGAAAAAATAAATCTAAAATAATTAAGATGAGAATAATTGTCCATGATTTGATAATTTTATTTAAATTTAAATCCAAAATATCCAAAATTAAATATAATGAAAAAGCAAAAAGCGGGAATCTAACAAAAAAAAAAGATCTTAAAAAGTCAGGGTTTTTTGAAAAATTAACAAAATAATTTATGATAAAATAGAAACTTATAATTAAAAATAAAAAAAAAAATTAAATCATTAAATTTTTTTTTTAAAATATTTTTATCAAAACTTTTAAAACAAATTAAGATTAAAACAATAATAACTATTTCAGAAATTATATTGCTAAAAAGTAGGCATACAGGGAATAATATTATTAGAAATTCAGAAATATTTGAAATATTTAACTTAATTTTTTTTACCATAGAACATTCTGTACCATTTTAAAAAATTTGAAATGCCTTCATTTAAGTTAATTTTAGGATTCCAATCCATAGTTTTTTTTGCTTTTGCCACACTTGCATAAGTTTTTTTTATGTCACCTTTTGGAATAGAAGTTGTGAAATTAAATTTAAATTTTTTATTTGAGTATTTTTGTAAATAATTAATTAAATCAAACAAATTATCAGGCCTACCTTTTCCAAGATTTATTACGCTGTGAAATACTTTAATATTTTTATTTAAAATTTTATAAATCCCATTTGTAATATCATCAATGTAAGTAAAATCTCTTAGCATTTTACCTTTATTAAAAACTGTTATTTTTTTATTTTGAAATAAATTTTTTGTGAAACTAAAATATGCCATATCTGGTCTACCATAAGGACCATAAACTGTAAAAAACCTTAACCCTATAGCTTTAAGTTTAAAATTTTTAGAGTATGTTTCTGCTATGTGCTCATTGCAAAGCTTACTAACTCCATAAACAGAAATTGGAAAATTGTTTTTATCATTCTCTATGAATGGATATTTTTTAGTATCACCATAAACAGAACTTGATGAAGCATAAATAAATTTCTTTACACTCAAGATTCTAGCTATTTCAATTATATTAATGAATGCATTAATATTTTGGTAAAGAGTGTTATGAGGCCTCTTTATTGAAATTCTCACACCTGGTTGTGCTGCTAGGTGAATAATAGTAGAAATTTTTTTTTTTTTAAATTGTTTATGCAACCTTTGCATATTATTTAAATCAATTTTACTGAATATAAAATTTTTATTTTTTTTTAAAATTTTAAGTCGACTTAATTTTAATTTTTTATCGTAATAATTATCTATTTTATCAATACCTAAAACTATTTTTTTTTTTGATAATAATTTTTGTGTTAAATGATAGCCTATAAATCCTACGCACCCAGTAACTACAATCATAATTTATAATATAATATAATTTATATGTATTATATCTTGTGAAATAATAATCTAGATAAAAATGTTAATTTTTATGTTTTTTTAAGATTATATCTATAAGGATTTAGAAATTTTTAAAAATATATTAATTATGGAAAAATTTAAAAGAATAAAAATAGAGACACTATTAACTTTATTTTTAGTCATAATATTTTTAAATAATTTAATAGACTACAACTTACAAACTCAACATGATGCTGCACTTCATCACTATCCAATCTTCAATATATTAACTTTAAATTTTAACGAGATTGCTACACCCTATGGAATATTTTATTATCTTTACATAACTTTTTTTGCACCTATAGCATTTCCATTTTACAAATTAGAAATTTTAGGTGACAGGGAAAGCTTCTACCTTATGATCAAAATTTCTAATTTTGTTCTATATTTTCTGTCTATTATTTTCTCAATTAAAATTTCAAAACTAATTTTCGGCAAAAAAGACTTGGAATACTTATTGCCAGTAATTTTCATATTTTCTATATCTAGTTTACATCGAACATTTTTAATGGCTAGACCTGAAAATTTAATAATTTTTCTTGTATTAGTGTCTTTTGTTTATCTTTTTAAATTAATGAAACAATCTAAATTAAAAAATAAAGATAAATTTATTTTTATAGTGTGTCTATTTTTAATTGGTACTGCAAAGTTAAATGGATTTTGTTATTTGTTGTGTTTATTTTTTTTCCTTTTAATTTTTAATAAAAATAATTTTTTAGTTTTTAAACTTTCAATTTTTGTTTTTGTATCAATATTTTTATACTATTTATTACATAATTATATTTCGTTAATGAGTGTATACGATAGACCATATGGAATTGAATTAAATGGGGTCAAACATGGTTTATTTCAATATGGGAAAGATTTAACTTTATTTACAAAATATTCTTTTATGGATTCCTGGAATTTTCCAATTAGGTATAATCATTCTGATACAATGTTAAATATTCTAGCACTAGATTTATATGGAGATTATTATGTATACGGGATTGAAAAATTTAGAGAGGATTTAACTTTATTAAATAGAAAAGGATTAATTCTTTCTCATATATTCTTTATTCTATTTTTGGTTTCTCTAATTGTTAATTCCGTAAACTTTTCAAATATATTAAAATATAACCCATTACTCTTATTTTTTAATTTATTAGTTCCTGCTGGAATATTTTTATTAATAATTTTTACAATTGTTGAGTATTACGGAGAAAACAATACAACTATTAAACTTGAATATATAAACTTTTTTATAATTGGATCCTGTTATTCAATAACTTATTTTTTAACAAGATATAAACTTATGTATTTTAAAAAATTCTTTATGTCTTTGTTAATGATCTATCTTGTTTTTTGTAATTTACAATTAATACCATTTAACTTAAAATTTTTTTAAGATATTCTTTACTTGCTTTAAAAAAAATTTTTTTTTATAGAAAAAAATTACATTAGCTTTTTTTGCTGCAATCTTATCGGTTATTTTATCTCCTATCATAAAGCAATTTTTTTTATTTAAATTAAATTTTTTTTTAGCTTTAAGTATCATTCCTGGATTTGGTTTACGATTATGACTATTTTTTTTAAAATTTCCTAAACCATGTGTGGGGTGATAAGAGCAATAATAAATTTTTTCAATTTTACCACCATTTTTTTTTATAGTATCACACATATATTTATGAATATTTTTAAGTTTTTTTGAACTTATAATTCCTCTGCCTACTGCAGATTGATTTGTAACAACAATAATTCTTATATTTAAATTATTAAGAAAACTTAATGTCTCTAATACTCCAGGTAAAAATTTAAATTGAGACTTGCTTTTAATAAATCCATTTTCTTTATTTATGACCCCATCTCTATCTAATAAAGCAGTAACTTTTGACATAAAAAATTAAATATAAATAAATAATTGTTTTTAATAATTCAATATTAATACATTATATATATAGTCATAAATTATGATAAGAAATTATTTTAAAAATTCTTTGTACTCCATAATCATAATTATATTTATTACGTTAATTCTCTTTATTATCTCTGAAATAACTGGAAGAGCATATTCTTTATTTGTAAAGAAAAATCTTTGTGCAAAATATTTAAACATAGAAAAATATGAGTCAATGTTTCACTCGGAAGTTGGCTATTTACCTCTGCCGGGTAATAAAATTGGTTGTTTTGGTGAAAATTACACAATTAACGAAAATAAATTTAGAGAATATCCAAACTTTGATCAAAACAAGTCTAATACTCTAATAGTTGGAGATTCGTTTGGATTTGGGGATGAAGTTTCAGACAATGAAACAATAAGTTATTATTTAAATAAAAATTATAAAATAAAAACTCTTAACGCTGCAGTATATGGATACGGCTTGGATCAGGCTCTTTTAAGAGCAAAATTATTAAGTGATAAAGTAAAATTTAAAAATATTTTACTAATTATTGCTCCAGGAGGATATTTGAGAACTAATATCACTGAAAGAAATGGAATTGCAAAACCATATTTTATAAATGATGGATTAAACCTTAAATTAATAAAACCAAAAAAAAAAAAATTTTAAATTCTCATCAAGATCAAGAATGGTAGAGAAGAGTTTAATTCTTAATTACATTGCACAAAGATTAAATGTTCCTTTAGTTATGAAAGCAAAGATTAACCAAAATGATCCTATAGAAATAGGATGCAAAATAATAAATCATTTTAATAAATATTTTGATGAAAAAAAAATAAATTTGAAAGTAGTTTTATATAGAGACGCTTCAGAGATTATCCATAAAAATCTTAATAATTTAAAGAAATCAGATGAATTCTTAAATTGTCTTAAAAATAATAAAATAAAATATTTAGACACATTACAAATACTAAATAAAAATCTTAACAAAAAATTATATATTAAAGAGACATTTGGGCATCCAACAAAACACTCAAATATCTTAGTTTCAGATTTTATTGCATCTAATTTTTAATTTAATTTTATAAAATTATTTTTCTTTTTTTTTTTATGAGATTTTTTATTGCAATATACTGCATTATTGAGTGCATTAATATGTGATTAATATCCTCTCCAATTCCATAGTTGTCTACTTTACTGTGTATTGAAATTGTGCAATTTTTTTTTAAATAACCTCCAGAAAAATTTGAAAAACCAATAGTTTTAACTTTTTTTTTTTTACAAAAATTAACTACATTTTTTATATTTTTTGAATTACCTGATGAGCTAATTAATATTAAAATATCATCTTTATTTATATACCTTGATGCTTGAAATCTAAAAATTTCGTCGAAAGAAATATCATTTGCAATAGCAGATATTAAGTAAGTATCCGAGTTTAAACTTCTAATATTAGCTTTTAAATTGGTATATTTTGAGAGTTGTTTAAAAAAATCACATACGTAATGTTCAGCTATTGCAGCTGAACCACCATTACCACACACATAAATAGTTTTTTTTTTCTTAATAGTTTTCTCGATAAGGTCTGTAGCATCATTTAGTTCTTTTGCTGATATACTTTTTACAGTTTTTACAAGGGTTTGAGTATAATTTTCGAGAAATAAATTAAAATTTTTTTTTAATTTCATTTTACAAATATTTTTTAATAAACGCGTTTATGTATAAACGAACTACACAATAAAAGCTATAAACAATATTTAGCCTTAAAAAGTTATTATAAATTGTGAATGCATTTATTAATTTATTGAAATGAAATGAAGATAATGAATCTTTTCTAATTCTATGAAATGTTAAATTTTTATCAATTGGATAGAAATCATATTTTTTGGAAATCTTAAGCCACAAAGCGTAATCCTCTTTAGTTTTTAAATTTGGAAATGGATTTTTACTTAAAAATTTTTTTTTCACAACTACACTTGAGCAGCAGATTGGGTTTGATTTAATTAAAGATGAAAATTTTAATCTGCTTTTTGCTTTTACAAAATATTTAACATCTTTATTCTTTTCAAATGCTGTATAAGATGTATATGAAATATTATAATTATTTTTTCTCATTAGTGAGATTTGGAACTTAAGCTTATCCTTGTGCCAATAATCATCACTATCTAAAAAAGCTACTAAACTACCTTTAGCCTTTGAAATGCCAATATTTCTGGTTTTGGCAACACCTTTATTATTAATATTTTTTAAAATTTTAATTCTTCTATCTTTCAAAAAACTTATAGCTCTCAAGGAAATTTTAGAATTTTCGTCATCTATTATAATTGCCTCCCAATTTTTATAAGATTGGTTTATAATCGATGCAATTGTCTTTCTAATAAATCTTTCAGATTTATAATAAGGTATAATTATTGAAACCAACATAATACTAAAGTGATTATAAACAAAAATCAAAAAAAAGGTATCTTGATATTTATGCCTACTATAGAAAACGGTGGGATAGAAAAAAATCTAATTCTTTTGTCAGACTATCTTATTAAAAATGGTCATGATGTGAAAATTTTAACTAATAACATTAGGCCAAATATGAAAAGGGCAATTAATAAAAGAGTCAATGTAATTATTTCAAAAAAATATATTAAGCATAATTTTTTAAATAAAAGAATAAGAGACGCCTTAAATGTTTGCCTTTATATTTGGAAGAACAAAAAATATTTCAAGAATTCTACATTTATCTCTTTTCAAAGTCATTATATAGCTGTAATAATCGCAAAAATTATTAAAACCAAAATAATATTAAGAATTGCAAATCATCCCATAGGTGCCGTTAAATTTTTTCAAAATAGGTTTGAATATAATCTTAAATCTTTTTTAAAAAACTGTGTTTATAGATTTTCTGATGGTATAATTTCTAATTCAAAGGAAACTTTTAATTACTTTAAAAATAAAAATTTTAAAAATGAATTAGTGTATATTTATAATCCTATTAAAATTATAAAAAAAAAAAATATTAAGAAAAAAAATAAAAATTTTATATTATCAGTAGGTAGATTGGAAAAACAAAAAAACTTTTTAGGACTATTAAAAGCATTTAATATAGCTAAAAAAAAATTTAAAAGTCTAAAATTAATAATTGTGGGCTCGGGAGCAGAAAAAAATTCAATTGTTGAATATATTAGTGAAAATAATTTGAAAAAAAATGTATTTTTAGCAGGTTACAAAAAATCAGATAAATATTTTGATATTTCAGGAATTTTTGTTTTAAATTCTTTATTTGAAGGTTTACCAAATGTACTTATTGAAGCTTTAACTTATAAAGTGCCTATTATTAGTAGCAATTGTATGAGTGGCCCAAAAGAAATATTATCTAATGGAAAATTTGGAAATTTAGTTCCTGTAAACGATCATAACTCACTTGCAAAAAAAATAATTCAAGTGATTGAAAATTACGAAGATGCTTTGAAGAAAGCTAATAAAGGATTTAAATCTCTTTCAAGATTTGAATATAACAAGCAATGCAAAAGCTATGAAAATTTTATTAACAAAGTAAATATTAGAAATTTATAATGCAAAAAAATATACTCTTTTGGTCACCATTTGTTGGTAATATAGGAACTAAAAGAGCTGTCATTAATTCTGCAAAATCATTAAGTAAATATACTAATCATAAAATCTATTTATTAAACGTATTGGGAGAATTTAATGACTTTGAGGATATAAGAATAGAAAAAATAGATATATTTAATGTATATAAAATTGCACCATTAACTGGATTTTTTTCTAAATTATTTATTTTTTTTTTTTCTATTTTTTCAATACCATTTTTAATTAGAATAATAAAAAAAAAAAAAATTGACTTAATTGTAAGTTTTTTATTGGGAATTATTCCACTTTTTATAAAACAATTCTTTAAAAATGTTGAGGTCATAGCTAGCATACAGGGTTTTCCAAAATTTACATATCTTAGAACAATTTTATGGAAAAAACTTTATACAAAATCTAAAACTATTTTAACAATGTCAAATCTAACTAAAAATATAATAATAAAAAAACTAAACTATAAAAGAGTTTATAAAATAGATAATCCTATAATTTCTCAAGAATTATCAAAACTTTCAAAGGAAAAACTTAATCCTGAAGAAGAGAATATTTTTAAAAAAAAAGTTATTATTTGTGTAGGAAGACTAACTTCTCAAAAGAATTTTATTGAGGTAATTTTAGCAATAAAAAATTTAAATTTAAATTTAAATTTATTAATCTTAGGTGATGGTGAACAAAAAAACTTTTTAAAAAGTGAAATTAAAAAGCATAAACTAAATAATGTCTATTTGTTGGGACACAAAGTTAACCCTTATAAATACATATCAAAATCAGAACTTTTTATAAGTTCTTCTTTGTGGGAAGATCCTGGACATGCATTAATTGAATCTGCATATCTAAATACTTTTATTATTACAAGTAATTGTGATGCTGGTCCAAAAGAAATGTTTATCAATAGGGTAAATTGTTTGTCATATCCAAAAGGAAATAAAGATATTCTTTCACAACAAATAAAATTATACTTTCAAGATATTATTTTCTCTGAAGAAAAAAAAGCTATTTTATTAAAAGCTAAAAATCTATCAAAAAATTTTACAGAATTTAGATTTTATAACTCAATTAATAAATTTATAATTTAGTGTTTAATTTCTCAAAATAAATTATTTTTTCATAAACAAAAAAACTTGGAAAAATTTTTGATAAAATTTTTTCTAAATTGAACATTAAAAAATTTCTTTTTCTCTCAAAAATAAAGTCATATTCTTTTATTCTCCATTGATCATTATTTATTGTTGAAATAAATTTTTTAATATTATGAATATTAGTAATCCACTTATGCCTATCTGCTGGCTTTTTTTCACCAAATGGATATTTTCCACTTAATTCTCCTTTAAAAAGAAAATTCAATCTAAATTTATAGTAAGCCATATTTGGAAGAGCAATAATTACCTTTTTTTGAGCTGTCTTAAAAATCTCATCTCTTAATTTATGAGAATTATCTATATGCTCCAACACATCTAAGCAAACAATTACATCAATTTTTTTATCCAAATTGGGTAAACCTTCTTCAAGATTATGTTTAATAAAATTTCCATTACTTAAATTAGCATAGTCTATTCCAATATAATTATAATTTCCTTTAAGGTGTTTTTTTAAAATTTGATCCCTGCAACCTAAATCTAAAACTACATCACCTTTAAGGTTATCAATTAATTCTGATGCAAATTGAATTCTTGAAATTGATTTATTAAATATTTTCATCATTATTTACTAAATAATCTAATATATTTATTAATAATTTTTTTATTTTTAACATTATAATTTTCTTTCATTAAATCAAAAACGCCTAGTTTTTTTGCGAAGAAATCTATTAGTACAATTATTTTTAATTTAATTTTAAATTTAATATTTTTTTTGGGAAAAATTATATAAAAAATTATGTGCAAAAATATATTAAATATAAAATAAAAAATACTAAAATATGATATTATTTTTGGATAAATTTTATCAACTAATAATATTTGACTTTTGTATTCATAATAAGTTCTTTTATATTGTCCAGTAAATTTTGAACTTTGTGCTACCTCATGAAAAATTTTACTATCTAAATAAACTCCAATTTTTCCAATTTTTTTTAATCTAT
>MDTG01144174.1_pt1 | contig 20906 bp, 18 predicted proteins | sample 811421 | NCBI WGS metagenome assembly MDTG01 (sample SAMN05326645, study PRJNA326480) | marine metagenome | isolation source: seawater | place: Pacific Ocean: South East | collected 2011
ACTTGAAGGCGCTCTAAATCCAGCACCTTTTAAAACTGCAGGCCAGAAAAGCATATGAAAATACATAATATCTTTTCCAATAAAATGATAAAGCTCTGTAGTGCTATCAGCATTCCAATATTCATTGAAATCTATACTTTTGTTTTTATTACAAAGATTTTTGAAGCTAGCCATATACCCTATTGGAGCATCAAGCCAAACATAAAAATATTTATTCTTAGTTCCTGGGATTTTAAAACCAAAATAAGGCTCATCCCGAGAAATATCCCAATCATTTAATCCTGCATCAAACCACTCATTTAGTTTTGATGTAATATTTTTATCAAGTGTCGCGCTTCTCATCCATTCTTGTATGCGCTTCTTGTGAGCACTAAGTCTAAAAAAATAATGTTCAGATTTACGCTTTGTTGGCGTAGTTTTGGATAAAACAGAAATTGGATTAATTAAAGTTTCAGGAGTATTGGTTGTTCCACAGATTTCGCAAGCATCACCCGGTTGATCTTCAGTTTTGCATCGCGGGCAAGTACCTCGAACAAATCTATCAGGAAGAAACATACCTTCTTTTTCATCATATGATTGTTCAATTTTTTTAGTATATATTTCATCAGATTTTTGAAGATTACTAAATATTTCACTTACAAGTTCTTCGTTTTCTATTGAATGAGTGGTGTAATAATTATCAAATTCCACGCCAAATTCTGAAAAATCACAGATAAAGTCAGCGGAAATTTTTTGAGTCAAATCTTCAGGAGTTATACCAAGCTCTCGAGCTTTAAGCATAATAGGCGTGCCATGAGCGTCTGATGCACAAACATATTTACAATCATTACCATTTAGTTTTTGAAAACGTACCCATATGTCAGTCTGTAGGTATTCAACCATATGCCCTAAATGAATTGGACCATTTGCATATGGAAGAGCGCTTGTCACTAAAATTTTTCTTTTCTTGTCATTCATATAATGCAAATATTAATAATTTAATTACGGTAAATAATTTTTATGGTAATGAAATATTTTAAAATGTAATAATGAGATCATTATCTCTTTATTGCGGTAAGTCATCAATCAAGAATCAAAGCATTATGACATATTAGAATAGATATTATATCAATGTTACCTTTTAGCTACTCATTCACTCAATTACAATGAGATTCGATTGTCTTAATACTAAATATATATATTTTATCAATAATTTTTTGTGAAGCGTAAATGTGATATCAGAATTAAATATAAACAAATTTTTACTTTCAATTGAATTAAATGTTATTGACCAAAAGTTGGGAAAAGTTGGTCGAGTTATAAAAACTAAATACTTAAATTCAAAGATTAATGTAATTATTGAAATAAATTTTTCAGCTGGAGAAGCTATCGATTTAATTAAAAATCAAATCGAGAGCGAATTGTGTTCTTACACAGGCATTTCTGAGGTCTCTGTATCTTTAGTAACAAAAATTTTATCTCATGCAGTTCAAAGTAATTTAAAGCCAATTCCAGGAATAAAAAATATTATTGCCATTGCTTCAGGCAAGGGAGGTGTTGGAAAATCAACGGTTGCTGTGAACACTGCATTAGCGCTTTCTGGACATGGAGCTGCAGTGGGTATTCTTGATGCTGATATTTACGGTCCTAGTCAACCACAAATGCTGGGTTTAAATGGAAAGCAGCCCAATACTAAAGATGGCAAATCAATTCTTCCTCTTGAAAATCACGGCATAAAAGTGATGTCTATTGGCTTTCTGGTTGATTGCGATCAGCCAATGGTTTGGCGGGGGCCCATGGTAACTACAGCTTTAAAACAGCTTATGTATCAGACAGTTTGGGGTGAATTGGACTATCTGATCATAGATATGCCACCTGGGACTGGAGATATACAACTAACACTGTCACAAAAAATTCCTGTTTCTGGTGTTGTCATAATCACAACACCACAAAAGATAGCTACTTTGGATGCTAGGAAAGGCTTAGCAATGTTCCAAAAAGTATCTATTTCTGTATTAGGTGTTGTCGAAAATATGAGTTCACATATTTGCTCTTCTTGTGGAAATATTGACACGATTTTCGGTTCTGGTGGAGCTAGCGAAATAACGAAAGACTATAATGTTCCTTTATTAGGTAGTTTTCCATTATTATCGAGTATTCGTGAACAGACAGATAGTGGTCTACCTACGGTGATAGCAGAGCCAAACTCAGCAGCTGCCTTAGCATACAAAAATGCAGCCATAAACATTTCGGTAGCACAAGCTATCCAACGTAATGAATATAGTTCAAAATTTGGCAATATTGTTGTTGAGGATTAAAAATGAGTATTAAATCAGATCGCTGGATAAGAAAGATGGCAGAAAATAATCAGATGATAGAACCGTTTGAGAAAGGTCAAATTCGAGAGAATCATGGCAATAAAATTGTCTCTTATGGAACATCAAGTTATGGCTATGATGTAAGATGCTCTGATGAATTTAAAATTTTTACAAATATAAATTCAGTGATTGTAGACCCAAAAGCTTTTGATGAATCTAGTTTTGTAAATTTTAAAGGAAGCAGCTGCGTTATACCGCCAAACTCATTTGCCTTAGCGCGGACTGTTGAGTATTTTCGAATTCCTAGGACGATCTTAACTATTTGTCTTGGTAAATCTACTTATGCCCGATGCGGTATCATTGTAAATGTAACCCCTCTAGAGCCAGAGTGGGAAGGCCATGTTACCTTGGAATTTTCAAATACAACGCCTCTGCCGGCAAGAATCTATGCAAATGAAGGTGTTGCGCAAATGTTATTTATGGAATCGGATGAAGTATGCGAAACTTCGTATAAAGATCGTGGCGGTAAATATCAAGGACAAACTGGCGTTACTCTTCCTAAAGCTTAGAAGGTTATTTGAAGCGGGTCTTTGGAAATTTTACCATCTATCCAACATTCACCATTTTTGAATACGGCTTTACCTGAAGTAACCCATTTTGCTGCAAGTGGATAAATATAGTGCTCAATTTTTTGTACTCTTTTCTTTAACTCATAAGGTGTTTCATTAGGATTTATAGTTATACGTCCCTGTAAAATACGAGGACCACGATCAAGATCTTCAGTTACAAAATGTACTGTGCTGCCATGCCATTTCTCTTTAGCTTCAATAGCGCGTTGATGTGTGTCAAGACCGGGATATTTTGGAAGCAGCGAAGGATGTATATTTAAAATTTTTCCAGAATACTTTCTGACGAATATTGGGCTTAGAATGCGCATGAATCCTGCTAGAATTAAAAGTTCGGGTTTGTAATCTTCAAGTTCTTTAATAACAGCTCTATCAAATAATTCACGATTTTTAAATTTTGAGCTATCAACACAGACAGTTTTAATACCTGCACTTTTCGCTCTTTCAAGTCCATATGCATTGTTATCATTGCTTAGCACTATTGCTATATAAAGATTTAAATTATTTTCCTCAATAGCATTAATGAAAGCTTGTAAATTAGTACCAGATCCTGAAATAAGTATTGCAGTTTTGCATTTTTTGATCATTATATATAACAAACTTCCCCTGTATTTTTCTTATCGGATTCAACAATACTTCCAATTCTCCAAGCTGATTCTCCACAATTTTCTAGCTGCAAGATTGTTTCTTTAACATCTTTTTCATCAATAATGACAACCATACCGACCCCACAATTGAAGGTTCGATGCATCTCATCATCATTAATATTTCCAGTTTTTGCTAACCAATCAAAAATATCCCCCTTTGGCCAACTTTTTTTGTCAATTTCAGCATTTACGCACCCTTGCAAAATTCGTGGAACATTCTCTGTTATTCCTCCACCTGTGATGTGTGCCATTCCTTTAATTTTTACCATTTTCATAAGGTGTGAGATCGATTTAACGTAGATTTTAGTAGGTGTTAGAAGAAGGTCAGTAACTTTAAGGCCATTAATCTCTTCATTAGGCGATCTTTCAAGCACCTTACGAATTAAAGAAAAACCATTTGAGTGGGGTCCAGTTGAAGCAATTCCAATGATCGCATCGCCACAACGTATTTGACTGCCGTCAATTATTTGATTTCGCTCGACTGCACCGACTGTAAAACCTGCAAGATCGTATTCATTTTCAGAATATAAATTTGGCATTTCAGCAGTTTCACCTCCAATTAATGCAGCTCCCGCCTGGATACAGCCTTTTGTAATACCATCTATTACTTCTACTGCAGTTTCTTTTTTTAATTTTCCACACGCAAAATAATCAAGAAAAAATAACGGTTCTGCACCTTGTACTAAGATATCATTAACACACATTGCTACAAGGTCTATTCCAATCGTGTCATGTCGGTTTAAATTTTGCGCAAGTATGATTTTGGTGCCAACACCATCAGTTCCAGATACCAAAACAGGTTCTTTATATTTATTAGGAGGAATAGCAAACATACCACTAAATCCTCCAATACCTGAGAGAACTTCTTTTCTTTTAGTGCGTTGAACTAGTGGCCTAATATGCTCAATAATTTCATTACCTGCATCGATATCGACACCAGCATCTTTGTATGTAAGTGGTTTATTGGTCATGATGGGGTGGAATTCTCCGTAATAAAAATATAATAATATGCATTAATAATTTGGAAAATTAAAAATTGACAAAAATCATAAAAACTAATTGTGCCGGATTCTTGATGCGTTTGCTCAATATATTGCTAATTACACTGTGTTTATACTTTATTTCAGCTCCGCCCTCTCAGGCAGTAGATGTAGGTGATTTATTTTCAACAGAAGTATTGTTAGATAATAAAGCGAAGAATCCCCTAAATAAAGCTTATAAGGAAGCGTTAAACGTAATCCTTCAAAGAATCTCTGACTCTAGCTTGAGTTCAAGTCAAGAGACTGTAAGTAAACTATTCCCAATACCCTCCCTCTATGTAAACAAGTTTAGACCAAGTATTGATGATAAATTATGGGTTTCATTTGATGGCGAGGCAATTAAAGACGTTTTGCGCAATGCTGGGTATGTTGTTTGGGATAGTGATAGACCGCTGACTTTAATTTGGCTTGCTGTTGATTGGGGCCAAGGTGAAAGAGAAATTATTTCCGACATAAGCACTGATTTGACAGCAAAACAATCTCGTTCCATTGATCAGAATCGAATAATCCATAAAAAAATTTCTGACATTGCTAAAGATCGAGCGATACCAATTGTTTTTCCGTTACTTGATTCAATAGATATGAGTAATATAACTTTTAGTGATATTTGGGGTGGCTTTGATGAGCAAGTAATCTCAGCATCAGATCGATACAAAGTAGATTCAATTTTAATAGGTCGAATTCGACCTGACTCAAATCAAAAAAATAGATGGAGTTATTTTTTTGAAGATAAAAATTGGATTTGGACGGATACTCCTAATAAAGTTATTTCAGAAATTGCAGATATTCTTTCTGCAGAATTTGCAATTGTTGGTAATGCTCCATTAGAAGAGATTATCCTTAATTTTTCAGGCATCAATACATTAAGCGATTTTGGATTGTTGAAAAACCTTCTAACAAACATAAGCTTGATTGAAGATCTAAAGTTACTTATTGTGTCTGGAAATAAAGTCAAGTATCAAGCTAAAGTTAGGGGCGGGGCTATTAGATTAAGTCGTGCTCTAAAGTTTACGGATCAACTTGAGCAAATTGGTATAGATTCAAGTAGTGAACTTAAATTAATGAATGAGCTAGAATATTATTTAACTAATAACTAAATAAGTCATTTTTTCAGATGTTTTTTAAATTTATACCTAACGTGATCTCGGCAATACGCATAGCCCTGGTTTTACCTATCTTACTCATGATAAAGAATGGTAATTTTGGTTTTGCAATCGGATTATTCTTGCTTGCGGGATTGTCAGATATTATTGATGGCTACTTGGCAAAGCAATTCAATTGGCATACTCGTCTAGGAGCCCTTCTTGATCCAGTCGCAGATAAGTTATTAGTAGCAAGCTTATTTATTATACTTGCTTATTCTGAACATATTCCGTTGTGGCTTGCAGTAGCAGTAATTTTACGTGATGTAATAATTATTTTAGGTGCAATAGCTTATAACTTTATAGTAGGGCCTGTTCAAGGTGAGCCAACACGAGTAAGTAAAATTAACACCGCTTTACAATTATTATTTTTATTATTTGCCCTAAGTCGTGCTGGTTTTGGATGGCCTAATGATGTCTTATTGACAATAATGAGTGTAGTAGTGCTAGCAACAGTTATTATTAGTGGTATTGATTATATTTGGTCTTGGTCGCGACGCATGCAAAAAAATACATAATTTTGAAAATTAATTGTACATATTTTAAATCTTTTAGTTCTTAGCTAAATTCACATCTGGAGCACTTATGAGTCAACTAGCTTTACCGCTGCAGCTTGATGATTATGCTGTTTTTTCAAGTTTCCTAAGTAATGGTAATGAAGTAATTGTTGCCACTTTATCTGATATTGCAGCTGGTCACGGATCTTATGGATGTTGGATTTGGGGCGGAGAAGCAACAGGGAAAACTCATTTATTACAGGCAACATGTGAAGCTGCTGGAGATCGTGCAATATATATTCCCTTGAAATCATTAATTAAGATTGGTCCAAAGATTCTAGATGATTTAGCCAATCGGGAGCTAATTTGTATAGATGACTTAGATCTTGTTGTTGGTCATTCTGAATGGGAGACGGCATTGTTCAATTTATATAATCAAATTTTCGGAAAAAATAGACAATTAATAGTTTCAGCAAATACTTCACCGAGGCTTTGCTCCATAGAGTTATCTGATTTACAAAGTAGATTGATGAGATTACCGGTATTTCAAATTAAACCTTTAGATGAAAATTTGAGGATTTCTGCTCTGCAACTTCGATCAAATCAACGGGGAGTTGAGTTACCCATTAGTACAGCAAAATTTTTATTGAAACGCAGTCGTCGTGATATGACAAGTCTATATGAGATACTTGATCAGCTTGATAAAGAAGGTTTAAGAGCTAAACGCCGCTTAACAATACCCTTCGCAAAGAAAGTTTTATCTTCAATGAAAAAGTAAGCTTAAGTTTCTAGTTTTGATGCAACTTCAGAAACCCTTTTTCCTAGAGCAAAAGCAATTGATTTCTCATCATTTGAAAGGGAATCAGGATTTTTATTCCAAGTTACATGAGATGCGCCATAAGGAGACCCCCCTGTTTTTGTAGATGACAAAGCTTTTTCAGAATAAGGGACTCCAACGTAAAACATTCCATGATGCAGTAATGGCAAAGCCATGGTTAGTAATGTTGATTCCGATCCGCCATGCAGGGATGAGGTTGAAGTAAATACACCTGCAGGCTTTCCAGATAATGTACCCTTAACCCAATCAGTAGACGTTGAGTCAATAAAATATTTTAAAGAAGCGCTCATATTACCAAATCGAGTTGGACTCCCTAATATTAATCCAGAACATTCAACTAAATCTTTAATATTTACATAGGTTGGCCCAGAAGCAGGAATTTCCTCTTTGGTTATCTTATTATCAGGAGAAACAGAAGGCACTGTTCTTAGGCGTGCCGACATGTTTTTTACTGAATCTACACCACGACAAACTTCACGCGCAAGTGCTTCTGTAGCGCCATTTGATGAATAATATAGGATTAAAATATCTTTCATTTGAAAACTGATAAAATTAAATTTTTAATAAATGGTTGTAAATTTTGTATTTTTAAATAAAAATAATTATATAAAAGTTTACTCTAAGAATCAGAATTTTTTCTTAAAATTTCCAGTGATTGAACAATGTTTCTTAAATTTTTCTTATTTACAAGCTTGACGTGAGATAGTACAAGTTGTTAATTTGATTTCTTATAACTCTTCATAGAATAGAATTTTGACTAAAATCGAGAAAAAACTAAAAAATTGCATAAAGGCCTTTTTATTGGCGGCAATAGTTTCCTCTACTGCTTGTGAGACCGCACCACCGGTTCAAGAAATGAGCGATGCAAGACAAGCTATTTCGGTTGCAAAAGAGGCCGGTGCTGCTAAGCATGCAGCTTTTCATCTTGAGGCTGCTGAAAATTACCTCGAGAGTGCAGAAAGTTATCTTACCCAAAGAGCTTACCATCAGGCGCGAAAAAATGCTTATCAGGCAAAAATGAAAGCACTCGATGCTCTTCAAGCAAGTGAAGAGAATTCAAAAGAATAAATAATCTAATTTTACTAAATTTTTTTTATTTGGTCTCTTGAAGAATTAAAGAAATAATTTCTTCAATTCTTAGGTTTTTTGATTGAGATTCACGGCGGTGGCGATATTCAATTTTTCCAGTCTCTATGCTGCGGTTACTGATAACCAAGCGATGTGGAATTCCAATTAGCTCTGCATCCGCAAACATTACTCCAGGCCGAATATTCCTGTCATCAAACAATACATCTATCCCTTTTTGAGTTAATTTGATATATAAATTTTCTGCTGCACTTTTAATTTGTTCAGAGCGATACATATTTATGGGGCTAATAACAACGTCAAATGGTGCCAATTGAGCTGGCCATATGATGCCTGCACTGTCATGGTTTTGTTCGATAGCAGCACCAACAATGCGACTAATTCCAATTCCATAACATCCCATTTCAATCTTATTAGTCTTACCATCTTCATTTTGGACTGTTGCTGACATCAATTCACTGTATTTAGTACCAAGTTGAAAAATATGACCGACTTCAATACCTCGAGCAATACTTAATGTTCCTTTACCACCAGGCGTAGGATCACCATTAACAACATTGCGAATATCTACTGTTTTTGGGATTGAAATATCTCTCTCAAAATTAACACCAATATAATGCATATCTTCTTCATTGGCGCCCATTACAAAATCACTCATATTAGCTGTTGCATGATCAAAATATACTGGTATTTTTAATCCTAGTGGACCCACAAATCCTGAACATGTATCGAGTAATTTATTTATATCTTCGCTGGAAGCCATACATAAAGGAGATGCAACACCTGGTAATTTCTGAGCCTTGAGAGTATTTAGTTCATGATCTCCACGAAGGCATAAAGCAACTAAACCTGTTTGCCCCTCCACTATTAACGTTTTAATTGTCTGTGAAGCTTTTATTTTTAGAAATTTACATATAGAAGATATGGTTTTGATACCACGAGTCTCAATCTTTTTCATTTTCAAAGATGGGGCTTTTTTATCATTTTTTTCAGGAAATGTTGCTGCTGTTTCGATATTTGATGCATAGTCATCTTGATCGCAATATGCAATAGCATCTTCACCAGATTCTGCTAAAACATGAAATTCTTGTGAACGATTCCCACCGATTTCACCGGAGTCAGCATCTACAATACGAAATTTTAAACCCAAGCGATTAAATATTTTGTTATAAGTTTCATGCATACGCATGTATGAATTTTTTAATCCTGCTTCATCAATATCAAATGAGTAAGCATCTTTCATTAGAAACTCACGAGAACGCATTACTCCAAAGCGAGGCCTTATTTCATCTCGAAATTTTGTTTGAATTTGGAAGTAATTTACTGGTAATTGTTTATAGCTTCGAAGTTCTTTTCGTGCGATTTCTGTTATAACCTCTTCGTGGGTTGGGCCAAAGCAAAAATCTCTGCCATGTCGATCATTCATCTTCAGAAGAAGTGATCCATATTTTTCCCAACGGCCGGATTCTTGCCATAATTCTGATGGCTGCACTGCAGGCATTAATAATTCAAGAGCTCCAGCTCGCTCCATTTCCTCTCTTACAATATTTTCAACTTTGCGTAAAACTCTCAACCCAATGGGCATCCATGTAAATAACCCCGAGGCTAACCGCCTAATTAAACCTGCACGAAGCATAAGCTTATGGCTGACAATCTCAGTATTAGATGGCGCCTCTTTAAGAGTTGTTAAATTGAATTTTGAGAATTTCATCTTAAATTTATCATAAAGTATCTAAATAACTTATTCTAACCTTATTGACAGATAAGCCAAACCAGACAAAGATTAAGTATATGTTAAATTAGCTATGATAAGCATTTTAGTTTAATAATTATTTAATAGTTAAAAGCATGAATATTCAAAGTAAAATAAAAAAAGAGTTACTTTTAAAATGATAAATCCAAAAAACCTAAGAATTAATTATTTAAATGCGATGGGTATTGACATTTGGTTACCTCGAAATATCAGTGAATCAAACAATTCTCAAATAAATATTTCTTCAAAAAACAATTTTAAATTAGGTGGATTTGATTCTTATGTGTATGAAAATATTGATAATAAAGAAATAAAATGGTTAGTAATTGGTAATCAATGTACTGTAGATGCTGATATTCTACTTGATAAAATGATGTTTGCAGTTGGCCTAAAAAGAATTTCAAAAGCTAACTTAATTTTAAATGATATTGATTATCTATATGATCAAATTGAAAGTATATCTCCAAAAATTATGCTATTACTTGGAAATGAAGTAACGATAAAAATATATAAGAAAAATGAATCCTTTGAACAAATGAGAGGTAAAATTCATCAATTTAAGGAAACCAAGTTAATAGTAACTGATCATCCAGATATTTTACTTAAAAATCCGCTCCAAAAAAGGGAAGTTTGGCATGATCTTTCAATGTCCTCTAGTATCCTTTCGGAAGATCAAAAATAGTGGTTTCTAAACTAAAGTCCTCACTCAAGATTCGCGAAATGAACTCTAATGACCTTTCGACAGTCTTAGACATTGAGCGTCGTAGTTATGATTTTCCATGGAATCATAGTATTTTTCATGATTGTCAATCAGCAGGTTATAATTGTATCGTCTTAAGTCACCAAGAGAGTGTTGTTGGTTATGCAATTCTGTCTATCGCTGCATCAGAAGCACATGTATTAAATTTGTGTATTGACCCAGATTTTAGATCACTAGGTTATGGCGGATTACTCTTAGATGAATTACTGCATTATGCAAGATCTGCTCTTGTTAGAGAGGTTTTTCTTGAAGTTCGCCCAAGTAATAAGATTGCAATAAGTCTGTATCTTAAAAGAGGCTTTTATCAAATAGCAGATCGTAAAGAGTATTATCAAGCAAACAATGGGCGGGAAAATGCATGTGTTTTCGCAAAAAAGCTTTTCATTAATAATTAATTAGAAGGTTTCGTAATTTAACTTAATCATATAGACTGCAACGCTCTTAAGATTGGTGTTGGCTATGCCAAAACTAGATGAAAAAGTTAGCAAACGTCGTACTTTTGCAATAATTTCCCATCCTGATGCTGGAAAAACGACTTTAACTGAAAAGTTTCTACTTTATGGGGGAGCAATTCAGCTTGCTGGAACAGTAAAAGGACGCAAGGCAAGCCGCCATGCAACCTCTGATTGGATGGCTCTTGAGCAGCAGCGTGGAATTTCTGTTACCTCTTCTGTAATGCAGTTTCCTTACAAAGATTGTGTAATAAATTTATTAGATACCCCTGGTCATGAGGATTTTTCAGAAGATACTTATCGTACTTTAACTGCTGTTGATTCAGCATTAATGGTCATTGACTGTGCCAAGGGCGTTGAAAAAAGAACAATAAAGCTAATGGATGTTTGTCGCTTAAGAGACACACCTATAATGACTTTTGTTAATAAACTTGATCGTAATGGACAAGAACCTATTGATTTACTTGATGAAATTGAATCTGTTCTTAAAATTCAATGCACTCCAATTACTTGGCCAATTGGTATGGGCAGTGAATTAAAAGGTATCTACCATATATCTAAAGATAAAATTTATTTATATAACAGCGAGGGTCGAAATAAAGTTTCAAAATCTCAGATTATTGATGGTATTAATTCTGATGAGGCTACTGAGATATTAGGCGATCAAGCTAGAGAATTTCGTGATGAAATTGAGCTTCTTAAGGGCGTTTATCCCAATTTATCGGTATCAGAATATATTTCTGCAAAACAAACTCCAGTATTTTTTGGTTCTGCAATAAGTAATTTTGGAATTAAAGAATTATTAGATGAATTTATAAAATACGCCCCACCGCCAATGAATAGAAAGAGTGAAAAACGAGAGGTAAGTCCAATAGAAGAGAAATTGACCGGCTTTATTTTTAAAATTCAAGCAAACATGGATCCAGGGCACAGAGATAGAATAGCATTTATGCGGATTTGCTCTGGTGAATACTACAAAGGAATACGCGCATTACATGTCCGTGCTGGAAAAGAAATGAAAATCCCTGATGCGATTACTTTCATGGCGTCAGATCGTCAGCATGCTGAATTCGCATATGCTGGTGATATTATTGGAATTCATAATCATGGAACTATTAATATTGGCGATAGCTTTTCTCAAGGCGAGGATATTTATTTTAAGGGGATTCCGAACTTTGCTCCAGAAATTTTTCGCCGTGCAGTACTTAGAGATCCGCTTAGACTAAAAGCTTTAAATAAAGGATTAGCTCAGCTTTGTGAAGAGGGTGCGACGCAGCTTTTCAAGCCACTTCGAAATAATGATCTCATTCTTGGTGCAGTAGGTCCATTGCAGTTTGATGTAGTTTCACACCGACTACAACACGAATATAACGTTGAATGTCAATTTGAGGCAATTGATGTGTCTACTGCCAGATGGGTTGAGTGTTCTGATTCAAAAATTTTGAGTGATTTTAGGCTTAAAGCGCATGATAATTTAGCGTTTGACCACAGCGATAGTCTGGTTTACATAGCTCCAACACGTGTTAATCTAAGTTTGACAGAGGAAAGATGGCCGGATATTAATTTTCGAAAAACTCGAGAATATTAGTATTTTTATTTTTTTTCTAATTTAGGAGATGTCTTTGCTAGAGCCAAGATTAATAACAAAAAAGGTTTTAAGTTGGGCACTCTATGACTGGGCTAACTCTGCATTTGCATTAAGTGTAATGGCTGTTTTGTTTCCATTAGCACTTGGCAGTTATTGGAATAGCAACCATGATCATCTAACTTCGACATTTAATTTAGGGTGGGTAACTTTTGCTTCCAGCTTAGTTGTATTTTTATCAGCTCCAGTTCTTGGAGTCCTTGCAGATAAAGGTGGCTACAGAAGGCAATTTCTTTTTCTATTTTCAATGATCGGAGCATTAGCAACTATAGGTCTAGGCCTAATCAGTCAAGATGACTTATTTATTGCTTTATGTTTTTATTTAATTGCATCTGTTGGATTTTATAGCTCAATAATATTTTATGACTCACTTTTAGTAGATGTCACGAAACCAAAAAATTTTAGTTTCGTATCAAATTTTGGTTATTCATTAGGATATTTAGGCGGTGCAGTACTTTTAGCATTGCATCTTTGGATGTTCAATTCACCTCAAACTTTTGGTTTTGTTTTAGCAAAAGATGTTTTTAGTTTTGCTTTTATATCAGTAGGTATTTGGTGGATGATTTTTCTACTTCCTGCAATATTTTTTATACCAGAAACCTCTAAATCAAAAGAGTTAAGCAATAATTCAATCAGGGATACCTATAAAAAACTAAAATTAACTTTTAAAAAAATTAAACAATATAGAAATATTGTAATATTTCTTGTTGCATATTGGTTGTATATCGGGGGTGTCACTACAGTTATCTTTATGGCAGTTAATTTTGGTCAGCGACTTGGTTTCAATGATAATGATTTAGTGCTCGCCCTCTTAATTTCAAATTTTATAGGCTTTCCTGCAACTTTCTTATATGGCTTGTTTGCTCATCATTTAGGTGCAAAGAAAGGACTTTATTTAGCTTTGATCGCCTATATTGGCGTATGTTTATGGGCGATACAGATGACAGAAATAAAAGAGTTTTATATTTTGTCTTTTATCATAGGAATATTTCAGGGGGCCTCACAAGGATTAAGCCGATCAATCTATGCGTCAATAATTCCAATGAACAATTCAGGAGAATTTTTTGGGTTTTATAGTATGGTAACAAAGTTTGCCAACGTTATCGGACCTGCTTTGGTGGCAATAGCTGCAACAGTATCAAATGATCCTAAATGGGTCTTAATATCGCTCATACCGATGTTTATAATGGGATCTTTTATCTTATCATTTGTCAAAATATCTAACAAAGAATTAGACTAAAGTAACTCGTTAAGTTTAGCTATTTGCTCAGAAAGCTGCGAGTCAATTTTTAAAAATTCTTTTACTCGATCTTGCTCTTGTTCAATAATTTCAGTGGGTGCATTTTGGATAAATTTTTCATTTTTTAATTTCTTTGTGCTTTGCTGTAAATCATAATTAATTTTTTCTTTTTGCTTAGATAGTCTTACTATCTCAGAATCGATATCAATAAGATCTTTCATTGGTACTAATAAACGCATATCACCAAGAAGAGCAGTTGCAGCGGTTGGAGGAGTATCGTTATCATCTAAAATACTTATTGATTTAATGCGTCCAACTTTTTGTAAAAGTAGTGAGTGAGAATCTTTAAGGTAAATATCAGAAATATTTGCACCTTGCAGTATCACTGGGATAGGTTTGCCAGGCGATATATTCATTTCCCCCCTTATTTGTCTGATTCCGAGTATGAATTGTTTAACCCATTCAATTTCAGAGACTAAAATATCATCGTATGCTTGAGTTGCTTTTACTGGAAAAGGACGAAGCATTATTGTTTTGCTACCAATCTTTGCGCGCGGAGCTACATTTTGCCATATCTCTTCTGTTATAAATGGCATAAAAGGGTGCAATAGACGCAATGTTGCTTCCAGTACTTCAATCAAAGTTTTTTGAGTACCGCGCTTCTTTTCTATTGATATTTCGGAAGACTGCAAAATTGGTTTTGATAACTCTAAATACCAATCACAAAGCTCATGCCACGTAAAATCATAAGCTGATTGAAGTGCTAGGTCGAGTCTGTAGTTTTTAAATTGATGTTTAATTTCGATAGCTGCTTCGTTTAATCTAGATTGAATCCAGTGGTCTGCAGAACTAAATTCTACTTCGCCTTCATCTAGGGATTCAGTATTTATCAATACATATTTAGAAGCATTCCAAAGTTTGTTGCAAAAATTTTTGTATCCTTCAATGCGCCCCATGTCGAAACGGATATCACGACCAGTGGTTGCAAGCGATGCAAAAGTTAATCTAAGAGCATCAGCTCCATATTCCTCAATGCCATTGGGAAAATATTTACGCGTAGATTTTTCAATTTTTGGAGCTAAATGACCTTGCAGCATGCCTTTTGTTCTTTTTTCAACTAATGAATCAAGGCCAATACCATCTATTAAATCAATTGGATCTAAAACATTACCTTTTGATTTTGACATTTTCTGTCCATCTTGATCTCTGATAAGACCATGAATATATACTTCACGAAAAGGTACATTATTCATAAATTTGAGACCAAACATAATCATTCTTGCAACCCAGAAAAAAATTATATCAAAGCCAGTAACAAGAACATTTCCAGGATAGAAATTTTTTAACTCATTCGTTTTTTCTGGCCACCCCATGGTACTGAAAGGCCAAAGAGCAGATGAAAACCATGTATCAAGAACATCATCATCCTGGCGAAGTTGAACATTTTTTAAATTATTTTTTTCTCGAACTTCTTCCTCACTATTACCAACAAATACATGACCTTCCTCGTCATACCATGCTGGAATCCTATGACCCCACCATAGCTGACGGCTTATACACCAATCCTCAATTTTATACATCCAATCAAAATATGTTTTTGACCAATTTTCTGGAACAAATTTTATGTCACCATTTTTAACTGCTTTAATTGCAGGTTCAGCTAATGGTGCAATCTTTACGTACCATTGATCAGTTAAGTAAGGCTCAACAACAGCATTACTTCTATCACCACGAGGAATTTTGACTGTGTAGTCTTCAATTTTTTCAAGCAGATTAAGTGACTTAATATCTTTTACAATCTCTTTGCGCGCAACAAACCTATCCATACCTCTGAATTTTTCTGGTACTTCACCATTCATAGCTGCATTTTCATCAAGAATATTGTAGTAGGTTAAACCATGTCGTTTACCAATTTCATAATCATTAAAATCATGAGCAGGTGTTATTTTTACACATCCTGTTCCAAATTCTGGATCAACATAATCATCAGCAATTATAGGAATACATCTTCCAACAATAGGAAGTTTTATTTCTTGACCAATAAACTTTTTGTATCTCTCATCTTCAGGATTAACAGCAACAGCACTGTCTCCTAGCATTGTTTCAGGCCGTGTCGTAGCAACTACAAGATATCCACTATTATTAGTAAGTGGATAGCGAAAATGCCAAAGACTTCCCTTTTCGTCCTCAGATAAAACTTCAAGATCAGATAATGCAGTATGTAAAACAGGATCCCAATTAACTAAACGTTTACCACGATAAATAAGTCCCTCTTCATAAAGTTGTATAAATACTTTTTGAACTGCATCTGACATCCCATCATCCATTGTGAATCTATCTCGACTCCAATCAACTGATGCACCTAATCTTCGAGTTTGTTTGGCTATCTTTCCACCGGATTCTTCTTTCCATGACCACACTCGTTCTATAAATTTATCCCTGCCTAAATCATGTTTTGATTTTCCCTCAGCATTAACTAGTCTCTCAACTACCATTTGAGTTGCTATTCCTGCATGGTCTGTACCAGGTTGCCAAAGTGTTTGATGACCAAGCATTCTATGGTAGCGAGTAAGAGCATCCATTATTGTGTCTTGAAATGCATGCCCCATATGCAAAGTTCCAGTTACATTGGGTGGCGGGATTACAATACAATATGGTGAGTCGTTGCCTTGTGGAATAAAGTAATTTTCTTTCTCCCAATGATCATAGATGCGTTGTTCAATATTTTTCGGTTGGTATGACTTGTCCATCATATTATATGAGTCCCAAGTTTATGGCCTTGTTCTTTGTAAATTTTATAACGTTCGCGACTTTTCTGTTTAGATTTTGCTTCAGAGGTTACTAGTTCTACTACCCGAGGAAAAGAACTCGCAAAGTTTGGTATTTGATCACATAAATTTATGAGGAGGTCTTTTGATTCACAAAACCTTTCTGCATAACCAATTGAGACAGGTGCGTAGGTGTTATCTTCAACTATTTGATGAGGCACAAAGCTTTTACTTTTAAAAGACCATAATAATTCATCAAATTTTTTTGCGTTTTTCTGACTCATTGTATGTATATGTATCTTATTTCCAAGTCGCCAAGCTTTTTCTGCTATTTTGCATGCAAATATATATCTAGATTCTTCATCTTGTTTTTCTAAAATATAAAAATCAACTTGAGCCACAAGAATTAAGAAACTACTTTAGCGCGGGATAATATAAACTCAGATAACAAACTTACAGGTCGCCCAGTAGATCCTTTTTGTTTTCCAGATTTCCAAGCAACTCCTGCTATATCTAGATGAGCCCAATTCATCCCCTCAGTAAACTTTCCAAGAAAGCAAGCTGCTGTCACTGAACCTCCTGCAGGCCCTCCTATATTAGCCATATCAGCAAAATTGCTATTTAACTGTTCAGCATATTGTTCACCCACAGGCATTGGCCAACCTAAATCCTCAGAGCGATTGGATGCTTGAAAAATTTCTTGTTGAAGTTCACTATTATTTGAGTAGATAGCACATCGATGATTTCCTAATGCAACCACACATGCTCCAGTTAATGTAGCAACGTCAATTATTGCAGTTGGCTTGAATTTTCGCGCATAGGTTAAAGAATCACATAATATCATCCGACCCTCAGCATCTGTATTCAATACCTCAATCGTTTGCCCTGACATACTTTTAACAATATCTCCAGGTCGAGTTGCATTACCAGCTGGCATGTTTTCAACTGCTGGAACAATAATTGTAAGGTTTATTTTTAGCTTAATACTACTTATTGCCAACATTGCCCCAATTACACTTGCTGCTCCACACATATCAAACTTCATTTCATCCATTCTGGCACCAGGTTTTAGTGAAATACCTCCAGTATCAAAAGTGACCCCTTTACCAACTAATACTATCGGCTTACTTTTACCTCCACCTTTGTATTGCATAACTATCATTTTTCCTGGTTCAGTGGCACCAGCGGTAACTGAAAGCAATGATCCCATTCCAAGTTTCTTCATTTCAGGTTCATTTAAAATTTGAGTCTTTAAATTTTTCTGACTTGCTGATAATTTTTTAGCAATTTTTGCTAGATAACCTGGAGTGCAAATATTTGCAGGTAAGTTACCTAAATCTTTAGCAAGGGCTACACCCTGAGAAATGGCGTAACCATGTTTTGCGCCAAGTTCAGTTTTTTGTTTTTCATTTCTGTTTGAGATCGAGTGACCTATAGCTTTTAATGAAATAGATGATTTTTTATTTCCGCTTTTTATTTTATCAAAACAATACAATGCATCATTCACTGTCTCTACAGAGTGGCGAGCAAGATAGTAAACACTGCAATTTTTTACAGGCTCTAAAGTGAGGGTATTAAGTAATGTTTTAATCTTTGAATTTTTGAGCGATTTTGCACATGCATAGATTACTTTCTTGAAACTAATTGCATCTAAGGATTTAGCTGCGCCTAGACCTGCTATAACGACCCTATTTGCTTTGAAATTCGGTACTTTATTTAATATTGTTACCTGACCAATTTCACCTGAAATATCACCAGAGGTAACAAGATTAAGAATGTATTTTTTTGATACATTATTGATATCTTGACCACTCATACAGAGTTCACCGTGATTGTATACTCCAATAATCACACAATCAGCATCACTGTTGGATGCTTTAGCCATAGTTGTAAAGTTTTTCATAGTTTTATTCTTACCTTAATTATTAAATCGGGACTTTTACAGACAATGTAAAAACGGTAGTCTAACCCTTTAAGCCTCTCACAGCCATGTCATTCTAGGACTATAATGATTCGAATACTTGATAGATATATTTTACGCGAAATTGCCATGACATGGTTAGGCGTTACTATGGTTCTTTTGTTAATACTTTTAACGAATCAATTCGCTCGTATTCTTGGCGATGTTGCTAAAGGAAAGCTTCCAAAATATGCAGCATTAGATGTAATAAGTCTTTCTGTTGTTCAGTATTTAACAATTTTGATACCAATCGGGCTATTTCTTGCAATAATGTTAGCGCTCGGCCGCTTTTATCGAGACAGCGAAATGCCTGCAATGATGGCATGCAGAATCGGTTTAGTTGGGATATATAGACCACTATTTTGGTTTATGACGCCACTCATTATATGTGTTGCATGGCTATCAATTCATGGTGGCCCTTCAGCTATGCATTCGGTTGATTTGATAGGTGCTGAAGCAAAAAGAGGCGCAGATCTAACGAGCGTTGAGCCGGGTCAGTTTACAGTCTTAAGCCCCGATCGAGCGGTGGTTTATGGACGCAGCATCTCATCAGAAGGTTTTTTAGAGAAGGTATTTATGCAGCGTCAATCAGAAAATGGAGTTATTGAAGTTGTCACTGCTGATAAGGGAGAGATGGTTGAGGCTGATGATCCTGACGTAAAGCTTTTAGTTTTACATAATGGTCGTCGCTATGAGGGCACTCCAGGAACCACAAACTTTAGAATAATTGAGTTTGAGGAGCACGGAATTCCTTATCGTTTACCAAGAGTTGAGCCATTGGTGAAACGCGCAAAATCAATGACATTTGTTGATTTGATAGGATCTAATGACCTTATTCATATTGCTGAACTACAATGGCGACTCAGCGTTCCAATTTCCACAATAATTTTGGCTATTATGGCAGTTCCATTAAGTCGAAGTAGACCAAGGGAGGGAAGATATGAGCGCCTTACGATTGGTCTTTTAGTTTTTATTATTTATTTAAACTTGATGAGCGCCTCAAAAGCATGGATAGAGCAAGGTACAATTTCGACAAACCTCGGTATATGGTGGGTTCATGTCCTCATGCTTATATTCGGTCTTTCATTGCTTGCTATTCAAAATGGTTACTTTAGAAGATTAATCAAATGAATAACATTTTATACCAATATATTTTAAGGACTGTCGTGTCAAATACGGTATTAGTCCTTTTTGTTTTACTTTCATTAGCAGGATTTTTTGAATTTATTGCAGAATTAGAGGATACGCAAGCCAGTTATCAAACCCCACAAGCAGTTCTATATATCTTTTTAAGGTTACCCAACCTTGCGTTCGAATTATTACCTGTAGCTGCTCTTATTGGCGCTTTGCTTGGACTTGGAGCACTGGCTTCTAATAGTGAAATAATTGTCATGCGATCTGCTGGATTATCAATATATGAACTATCATCTATGGCTGCTTTTTCGGGGTTCATGATGTTAATTTTTGCTGGCTTATTAGGGGAATTTATAGGACCTCCATTAGATTTTTATGCTCGAGATATGAGAATAGAAGCTCGTTTTAGTAATGATAAGAATCAATTTGGAAATGAAGCTTGGGTTAAAGATGGTTCTGCATATCTGCATTTGGAAAGAGTTAATTCCGAATTTGAATTTGGAAATCTGCATGTATATAAATTTTATAATGATCAACTTGAATCAATTGCTGTTGCAGAAAACTCTGGAATTGATGAAAACGATGATTGGATTTTGGAAAACATTAGAGAAACTAAATTTCAAAGCAATGGAGTTCAGGTCATAGAATCTCAGATCTCTGTTGAGAATTTCGAAATTGATTCAAGTCTTCTTGGAAGTTCACTAGCAAAACCACTTAGCTTATCAGCCAGAGAAATGTTGAGTTATATTGATTATTTGAAAAGAAACAATCTCGATGCTACAAAATACGAAACAGAATTTTGGCATAGAGTTTCTCGAACAGCTACCATTATAATCATGCCAGTTTTGGCGTTAGCTTTTGTATTTGGATCTTTACGCACAAGCGGTGCTGGTGGTCGGTTGATGATCGGCATAATTATAGGTTTGGCATATTATTTGGCAAGTGAAACGCTTGCTAACTCTGGACAAGTATTTAATCTAAATCCTATCTTTGTAACTTGGTTGCCATCAGTCACTCTAAT
>MDTG01165752.1_pt1 | contig 20903 bp, 21 predicted proteins | sample 811421 | NCBI WGS metagenome assembly MDTG01 (sample SAMN05326645, study PRJNA326480) | marine metagenome | isolation source: seawater | place: Pacific Ocean: South East | collected 2011
AAGAATTGCAAGCGGGTGCTGATGCTGTTTTTGAAAAAGTCAAATTTGGAAAAATTAAAATTAAGATTTCTAAAGAGTACAGTCTTATTGATGCAAAGAAAGCACATGAAGATTTAGAAGCTAGAAAACTAACAGGTCCAGCTATATTAATTCCTTAATGGGAAATAAAATTATTTCACCTTGTATTAGTATTTGCAAAACCGACCCTATCACAGGTTACTGCTACGGGTGTGCTAGAACTAACGAAGAAAAAAAAATATGGAAAGATGAACACACAACTAATGAGTGGAAGTCTGAGAATTTAAAGAAAATTATTACAAGAATGAAAGGATGGCAATTAGAAACATTTAAGGAATCTTACAAACACAAAATAAGTCAAGGTATTTCTTTATATAAAAAAAAGCTTCTAAAAAAATAAATTATAAATCTCTCTTCATAGAGTCCATATCACTCAAATGAAATTTTAAGGCTTCATTTGAAAGTCTTATTTCTTGCAAAAATATAAAAATAGAGAAAATCATACAAATACAGCAAGATGCAAAACTCAGCCTTGCATAAAATACTAGGTCTAAGTAAAGAAGCAAAACTGTAATCATATTAAATAAAAAACCAAAGGCCGAAAAACCCATTACGTATTTAAGGTAATTTGTTCTTTTATTGAGTACATGAAGCTGATTTTCCCACTCTGGTGGAATTTTTTTTTCAAAAGTATATTGATCATGTATCCTTCTAATTAAGGCGCTCAATGTATGAAACCTATTACTGTACATAGTCATCATAAGGGGAATGGCTGGAAACATTAACGCTGCAACTGTGTAGTCTATATCCATATCGAATCAAATTGATTATGAAGTTAGTGTTTGGTATTTACAAGTAATATTTAATGCAGCATTTAAAGATATTCATAGAGTTAACAAGATTAAATAAGCCAATCGGTTTTATGCTTTTATTTTGGCCATGCTCTTGGGGTTTGGCCTATGCTTTGTCAAAAAATCAAGATCTTAATTTATTTTTTTATTATTTATTATTATTTTTTTTAGGGTCAGTTTTAATGAGAAGTGCTGGGTGCATTTTTAATGATATTGTAGACAAAGATTTTGACAAAAAAGTTAAAAGGACAAAAAAAAGACCAATAGCTGCAGGTAAAATTTCCGTCAACAAATCTTTAACTTATGTCGTTTTACTTTGTTCAATTGCATTTTTGGTTCTGGTTCAATTTAATTTATTTACAATTATCCTTGGTATGAGCTCAATGTTTTTGGCTTTCGCTTATCCTTTCATGAAGAGAATTACATATTGGCCCCAATTATTTTTAGGAATTACTTTTAACTGGGGAATTATTATGGCTTGGACTGCCCTAAATAATAACATTACAACAGAGATTCTGATTTTATATTTAGCAGCCATATTTTGGACATTGGGTTATGACACCATTTACGGAGCTCAAGATATGTCTGATGACGAAATAATAGGATTAAAATCTACTTCAATAAAGTTTAAAAAAAACTTAAAATTGTTTGTGGGTTTTTCATATGCAATTACTTTAATACTTCTTGTATATAATTTTAAAGACTCTATTAGTTTTAACTTTTTTACATTATTTTTCACTTTATTTTGTTTGAGTTTATTTTGGCAAGTAACTAAAATTAATAAAAAAAATAAGCATGAACTCTTAAAATTATTTAAAAGTAATAATTTATCTGGAGTATTCTTATTTTTAGGTTTTTTATTTAATTCATTTAATTTATGAAGTTTGACGAATTAAAAATTATTTTAAAGAGATTATATTTTGGCTATGTAAAAGCCCACCTCAATAAAATTTTTGTATGCTTAATATTGTCAATTACAGTAGCAGGAACCTCTTCTTCAATTGCTTGGTTACTAGATCCGGCTGTAAAAAAGATTTTTATTGAAAAAGATCAAACATTAGCTTGGTTAATTCCTTTAGCAATTATCATTACATTTGGCACGAAAGGTTTATCACTTTACTTCGCAAAACTTTATATTTCTATAATTGGGCAAAAAATATCTGGTGAGCTTCAAAAGGAAGTTACAAAAAATATCTTACGTTCAGATGTTCAAACATTAGATTCCAGACACTCTGGAAAATATATTGCGAACATTTTTCATGATACAGGTATGGTTCAACATTTAGTAAGTACTGGCGTTCTAAATATAATGAAAGATAGTTTTTCAGTCATATTTTTAGTTTCCGTAATGTTTTATCAGAATTGGAAACTAGCTCTTTTTGCCATTCTTATGATACCTCTAGCTGCAGGTTTAGCCAAAAACTTAGGAAAACAAATTGGAAAAGCAACTACTCAGTCTAGTCATTTAGCTGGAAGATTTGTAACTTTTTTAACCGATATTTTTAAGGCTTCGAAAGTAATAAGAATTTATCAGAAAGAAAAAGATGAAGAAACCAATTCTGAAAATGTAATAGATAGTCTAGTAGAAAAAAAGATTAAAATTCAAAGTATAATTATTAGAGCTACTCCAATAATGGAAACTCTGACCGGAATAATGATTGCTGGTTTTATCTTCTACTCTGGTAAACTTATTAATACAGGAGAACTTGGAATAAATAATTTTTTTTCATTTCTAGCTGCTATGATGCTTGCTTACCAACCTATTAGATCTTTAGCCACTTTAAATATGACAATTTACCAGGGAGCTGCTGCATCAAAAAGAATTTTCTCGGTTATAGATAAATCTATTCTAATTAAGAACGAGGACAAATTTCCAGACCTTAAAGTTAAAAATTCGCACATAGAGTTTCAAAACGTTAATTTTAAATATGACACTACACTTGATAAAGCTATTAACAATGTCAATTTTAAAATTGAGGGTGGAAAAATTACTGCTCTAGTCGGAAAAAGTGGATCAGGAAAAAGTACAATTATAAATCTTATTCCAAGATTTTATGATCCGCAAAATGGTAAAATTCTTTTTGATGAACAAAATATTAAAGAAGTTAAACTCGATTCCTTAAGAAAAAATATATCATTAGTCAGTCAAGATGTTGTACTTTTTGATAATACAATCAAAAACAATATTATCTACGCTAATCCATCCGCTACTGAGGAGGAGTTAAAATTGGCTTGTAATTATGCTGCTGCAGACGAATTTATAGATAAACTACCTGAGAAATATGAAACAATGGTAGGAGAAAATGGGGTAAAGTTGTCGGGAGGACAAAAGCAAAGAATCTCTATCGCAAGGGCTATATTAAAAAAATCGCCAGTAATTCTACTAGATGAGGCTACATCTGCATTAGATAATGAGTCAGAGAAAATTGTGCAACATGCTATCAATAATTTGATTAAAGATAAGACTACCTTAGTAATAGCTCACCGGTTATCTACAATTCATAATGCAGAAAAAATTTTAGTGATGGAACAAGGTAAGATAGTTGGGACTGGAAATCACGAATATTTGATTAAAAATAATCCTAAGTATAAATCGCTTTATGAGAGTCAGCTAAAATAAAGAGTAATGATTTTACTTTATAAGATTTTTTCATCAGTTTTATATCCTTTAATTTTAATTTTTTTTTATGTTAGAAAAATTAAAAAAAAAGAAGATCCAATTAGATATAAAGAGAAACTTTTTGCCTCACATTTCAAAGTAGATAGAAAATTTGACCTTAAACTTTATTGGTTTCACGCTGCAAGCATAGGAGAATTTAAAAGTATTTTACCTATTTTAAAAGAGTTAATTAATAAAAATAAAAACATTGAATTTTTAATTACTACAACAACTTTAAGTTCATCAATTTTAGCTAAAGAGGAATTAAGCAAAATTAGAAATTCACGACATAGATTTTTACCAATTGATACATCTTTTTTGATGAATAAATTTATAAAAATGTGGAAGCCAAACGCTATATTTTTAGTAGACTCAGAAATTTGGCCAAATCTAATTTTAGGTGCTAAACGAAATAAAATACCTTTAGCTTTGTTAAATGCTAGAATTACTTTAAAGTCGTTTAAAAGGTGGTCAAGATTTCCAAATGTTGCCAAAAAAATCTTTGGTACATTTAATCTAAGCATGTGCTCTAACACGGAAACACAAAATTTTTTAAATAAGTTTAACGTTAAAAATGTTCATTTCAAAGGTAATATAAAATTAATCGGAGAGATTAATGAGAATAAATTTAATGAGATAAATAAGAATTTTCTTTCAAAAAAAAGATTTTGGTTGGCTGCTAGTACACACAAAGAAGAGGATGTTTTTTGCATCAAAACTCATATGAATTTAAGGAAAAAATTTTCTGATATTATTACTATAATAGCACCTAGACACATATATAGAGCAAACGAAATTCAATCTTTATGTAAAAAATTTAATTTCAAATCTCAAGTATTAAATAAAAATGAGAATATGTCAGAACAAAGCGAAATTATAATAATTAATTATTTTGGCGATTTACAAAATTATTATAAATATGCAAAAAGTGTATTTATTGGAAAATCTATAATCCAAAAATTGGAAAACGAAGGTGGGCAGAGTCCAATCGAAGCAGCTAAACTTAATTGTAAGATCTATCATGGACCTTACGTTTATAATTTTATCGAAATTTACGCAATTTTAAAAAAATTAGGAATTTCTAATAAGATAAATGATGACATTGAATTGAGTAAAAATTTAATCGAGGATTTACAAAATCCAGTAAAAGAAAATAATGAAAACTCTAGAATAATGAAAGATTTAACTCATAAGACTTTAACTGATACTATTAGGTTAATAAATAATTTTTTACAAAATGATAATAGGTAAACCAAAATTTTGGGATAAAAAAATAAACTTTTTATCAATTATTTTATTTCCAATTTCTTTGATATATTTAACTATTAATTTATTGAGAAAAAAACTTTATAAAGTAAATTCATTTAAAATACCAATAATCTGTGTTGGAAACATTTATTTAGGTGGTACTGGTAAAACTCCTACCTCTATATTGCTTGCTAATGAAATTTTAAGGTTAGGGAAAAAAACATCAATTTTAAGAAAATATTATAAAAACCATAAGGATGAGCATAACTTAATAAGGAAAAATTTTAACAATTTAATTTTAAGTAACAAAAGAGTTAATGGCTTGAAAGAGGCTGAAAATTTAAATTATGAAGTTGTGATACTTGATGATGGTTTTCAAGATTATTCAATTAAAAAAGACCTAAATATTATATGCTTTAATCAAAAACAACTAATTGGTAATGGTTTGATTTTACCCGCAGGACCGTTAAGAGAGAGTCTATCTTCTTTAAAAAATGCCCATATAGTCATTATTAATGGCCAAAGGGATAGAGCTTTTGAAGATAAGATTTTAGCAATTAACAGCAAATTAGATATTTACTATTCAGAATATAATCCAATAAATATTGATCAATTTAAGGATAAAAAGTTATTTGCGATTGCTGGAATTGGAAATCCTGAAAACTTCTTTCAATTATTGAGGGATTATAAATTAATTATTGAAAAAAAACTAATTTTTCCAGATCATTATAATTTTTCTAAAAAGGAATTTCAAAATATTTTGGATCATGCTAAAGAAAAAAATTATGAAGTTATAATGACTGAAAAAGATTATTTCAAAATTAAAGATTATAAGTTTGATGAAATAAAATATCTTAAAATTGAATTGAAAATAGATAATCAAAAAAAACTTTTAAAAAGGATAAATGAATTATTTAATTAAAAATATTATTTATTTTTTTCAATCAATATTAATTTATTTTTTTTTCTTAACTGGCAAAATAATTGGATTAAAACTTAGTAGAATAATATTTGCAAAATTATTTACTTTAATTGGACCAATCTTTAAATCAAAAAATATTGTTAACAAGAATTTAAAAATTTTTTCTCAAAAATACCCAGAACTAAAGATAGAAAAAATCCCTAAAAATATGTGGAAAAACTATGGTATGACATTTATAGAATATGTTTTTTTAAATAATTTTCGAAAAAACGACTACCATGTTTCCGTAATTGGTGAAAAAAACTTAACAGAGATTATTAGTAAGAAAAGACCAGTTATTTTTATATCTGGACATTTTGCTAACTTTGAGTTGATGTCGATGGAAATCACAAAAAGAAAAGTTCCTTTAGCCACAATATATAGGCCTTTAAATAATATTTTTTTAAATCGCTTTATGGAACATTTAAGAAAAAAATATATTTGTCAAAATCAAATTAAAAAGGGCATTACTGGGGTTCGAGAGTCAATAGAATATTTGAAAAAAGAAAAATCTATAGCTCTAATGATAGATCAAAGAGTCAGTGAAGGGGAAATTGTAAATTTTTGTAATAAACCTGCTCTTACAACAACTTTACCCGCTCAACTTTCAATTAAATTTAATTTAGATATATTGCCTGTTTATATAGAAAGAAAAAAAAACAATAATTTTGTTATTGAATTTCACGAAAGAATAAACCCAAAAAACTTTAAAGATAAAATTGACTTAACAATTGAACTTAATAACATTTTAGAAAAGATGATATTAAGGAACCCAAATCAATGGATCTGGACGCATAATAGGTGGAAATAAATTATTATTTTTTTGATTTAAATCTCTCATTTACTTCTTTTGGGGAAAAGTACGCTTCTTGTAAATCTACATTCCAATAATTTAAGTTTTGTAATTCAATTTCTTTTCCTGATACTGCGCAAATAACATAACTTCCTTCTTCAATTATTTCAAAATAATTGTGTTTAAAGATAAGTTTAGCTTTTTTTTTACTCATCAATAAATTATACAATATATATTTAATCATGAATATTGGATTAATTGGCAGCGGTGGAAGAGAGCATGCTCTGTGTAAAAAAATATACGAGTCAAATCTAGTTAAAAAGATATTTTGTTTTCCGGGTAATGCAGGAACCTCTCTTTTAGCTACAAATATTGATGCTAATATTCTAGATTTTAAAAAAATTTTAAAATTAATAAAATTTTATAAAATCGATTTTGTCATAATTGGCCCTGAAGACCCACTGGTTTTTGGTATAGTTGATTTCCTTAAAAAAAATAAAATTAAAGTATTTGGTCCAAATAAATATGCTGCGCAATTAGAAGGATCAAAAGCTTTTATGAAAAAAATTTGTAAACAAAACAAAATTCCTACAGCTGAATTTAAAATCTGTAAAAAGAATAGTCATGTAATAAATTTTCTAAATAATTCAAAATTACCTATAGTAGTCAAAGCTGATGGTTTGGCTGCAGGAAAAGGGGTAACAATTTGTAAAACTAAAAATCAGGTGGTTAAAACTGCTAATGAAATATTTAGGGGAAAATTTAAATCTTCTCGTAAAGTTATTTTAGAAGAATTTTTAGAGGGAGAAGAAGCAAGTTATTTTGTAATTGTTGACGAAAAAAAATTTAAATTTTTTGGTACCGCACAAGATCACAAGAAGGTTTATGAAAAAGATCGAGGGCCTAACACTGGAGGTATGGGTGCATATTCACCAGCTCCTATTATTACAAAATCGATAGAAAAAAAAGTTATTTCTAAAATATTGATCCCAACCTTAAGGTTCCTAAAGGATAAGGGCAAACCTTACACGGGATTTTTATATATTGGTTTAATGATAAAAAAAAACGAACCTTTTTTAATAGAGTATAATATAAGAATGGGAGATCCAGAGTGTCAGGTAATACTACCAAGATTAAAAACTGATTTAGTTAAAATTATTTTAAATTCGATAAAAAATAAACTTAGTAATACCCAAATATTATGGAAAAAAGAAAAAAGTATGACGATTGTCTTATGTTCTAAGGGATATCCAGGTTCTTATAAAAAAAATGTTGAGATAAAAAACGTTCAAAAGATCAAATCTACTAAAAAAAATTTTATTTATCATGCAGGCACCAAGATGATAAATAATAAATTAAAAACAAACGGTGGAAGAATTTTAAATATAACCTCAATCGGAAATAATTTTAAAAAGATAAGAAAAAAAATAATTTCAAATTTCAAACGATTAAATTTTAAAGGTGGTTTTTATAGAAAAGATATTGGTTGGAAAGTAATAGACTAATGAGAATTATAAGTGGAAGCTTAAAAGGAAGATCAATCAATTTTTTAAAGAATAAAAATACAAGACCTTTAAAAGATACAGTTAGAGAGAGCATATTTAATATTATTAAACACTCTAAATTAATTAAAATTAATATCGAAAAGTCAAAAGTTTTGGATCTTTATTCTGGAGTTGGATCATTTGGGATCGAGTGCTTGTCTCGAGGTGCAGAAGAAGTAAGTTTCGTTGAACAAAACCTTGATGCAGCAAAAATTTTAAAAAGCAATTTATTGAAATTATGTATTTTAAAAAAAACTAATATTTTTATAAAAAAAACTGAAAATTATTTGATGGAGGATGTTAAAGAAAAATTTAATATCTTTTTTTTAGATCCACCTTATGTGGATACTAATTTTTTTCAGAACCTTCAATTAATTAAAGAAAAAAAAATTTTTAAAAAAAATCATTTAATTATCATTCATAGAGAAAAAAAAACTGATGAAGATTTTAAAAGTTTTTTAAAGATAATTGAAATCAGGCATTATGGGAGATCTAAAATTATCTTCGGTGTAATTAATTAAGATATTTTTTAGTATATATCTTCACCTGTTCAACAGCTGGCTGGTCATATGGATTAATATTTAATAACCTGCCTATAATTACTGTTTCTATAATAAATAATGAGAATAATTTTCCAAGAATTACCTCATTAATTGACTTAATTTTAAAGTCTCTAAAAGGAATTTTATTTTTAATAAATGACTTTTTTAATGCATTTATTTGAGCAGATTTTACTTTGCTTAAATTTTTTTTATGTAAAAATTTATTAGTAAGAATACTTTTATGTAATTTAATTGTTTCATTTTGTTTTTTTTCATAACTAAAAATATTAAAAATTTTGTCCTTTGGTCCATCTAAATAAAGTTGAAGTAAACTATGATGATCTTTTGGCACATTTGAGATCACGGGTAAAAAACCTTTATTTTTTTTTCCCAAACTTTCCGCAATCAATTGCTGACACCAATATAAAAATTTCTTTAACTCCGGAGAATAATTTAAAAAAATCAAATTATTAAACTTCCCTGACTGCATCAAACATGCAAGATTAATTGTGCTATTTTTTAAATTGTCTTTATTTTTTTTGTTGAGACAATCCAATATTTTTTCTCTTATTTTAAATATATTAATTCCCATTAAGTACGCGGGTATCATTCCTACTTCAGAGAGAACAGAATATCTACCACCAACGTAATTTTTGTGTTCTATATAAAAAAGGTTTAGTTTTTGTGATAAATCATATAACAGGTTGTTTTTTTTCTCTGAAATCAAAATAACATTTCTTGAATTTTTTTTAATTATATTAAGTGAGAAAACATTAGATAACGTTTCTACAGTATTTCCAGATTTAGAAATAATAATAAATAATATTTTAGATAAATTTTGATTTTTTTTAAAATTTGTTACTTTTTCTTCATCTAAATCATTAAAAAAGTAAATTTTTTTTTTTATTTTTTTTTTAAAAAAATTAAAAATTGATTCTGAACCGAGAATTGATCCTCCCATACCAATAATAGCAATTTTTTTAAATTTTTTAAATTTTTCTAAGTCTTTAATCTTAAAATCCAATTTATATTTCTTATTTAAAATATTTAAGGTTTTATTATTTTTTTCAATTTCATTTTTAACTTCTGAAAGAATTTTATCAAATTTCCTTGAAAGTTCTTTTCGTTTCCTAATTTCAAGGTCTTTTAGCTCAATGTAATCTTTTAAAAATAATTTTGTATTTATCACTTACGAATTCTATTCAAAATTGAATCTTCTATTGAAGAAGATTTATTTTTCCCGGTATCTGATTTTGGTCCCTTTAGTACTTTCTTTAAATTTTCTCCCTCATTTTCTTTTTGTTTTTTTGTACCAGGTTTTAAAATTTCTTCATAGTTTGGAGGCATTACTAAAGGTTCCCTTTTTTTTACTAAAAATTCATCTGTGGTAATAATTTTTTCATTTTTTAAAACTTTTTTAGCATCGCTTAGTCCGCCGCATGCCGAGAGCATAAATAATAAAGGTATAGCTAAAAAATATTTAAGTTTTGTCATTCGTTTTTTTTTTGGGTCCATTTATAAGTAAAATAATCAAACCTGCTGTTATAAATATATCAGCTAAATTAAAAGTAAACCAATGAAAACTATTATAGTGTAAATCAATAAAGTCTGGAACTGCTTTAAAGACAATTCTATCATAAAAGTTTCCTACTGCTCCACCAACAATAATTGAAAAAATTATTTTTTCTAATTTATTAGATGTTAAGCCTATAAAAGATAAAATTAAAATCACTAAACCAATCAAAATAGTAATAGTGTTGTAAAAAATTGTCGTAGTTGAGCTCAATAAACCAAATCCTACTCCTGTATTCCAGATCAAATTAAGGTTTATAAAATCATTAATATAATATGTAGACTCATTAAAATGATTAATTATATTTATTTTTGAATATCTATCTATTGAGAAAAAAATTACAATTAAAACTATATAATAAGCATTATCTCTTTTAAAAAAAATTTTGACTAAGTCTTTTTGTTTAAGAAAAAAATTCATCGAAATTTAAGTGATAGCCTTTTCACATCTTAAACATTTTTTTTCTAAAATTTTCCAACATCTTGGACACTTCGTACCGGTAACCTTTTTGACCTCAATTTTAAATTCCTTATTCTTTGATTTTACCTTTTCTGCTTTAGAAGTAATAAAATATTCAGGAAGATCTATTCCCTCTAAAAGTTCAAAATTTTTCTCATCTAAAGTTAGCTTTATTTCTGCTTCTAAGCTTGAACCAATTTCTTTTGTGGCCCTTTTTTCCTCAATCGCAATATTAGCTTCTTGTTTTATTTTAAAAAGTTCTGACCACTTCTCATTTAACCTATCATTTTTCCAGTTCTTGGGTATTTTGACAAATTGATTTTCATGTATATTTTCCTCGCTCTTAATTAAACTATAGATTTCATCTGCAGTAAAAACTAAAATTGGCGCAAACCATTTTAATAAGCTCTCTAATATTACATTTAATACAACTACGCAGTTCTTTCTCTTTTTTGAATTAAGACCGTCACAATAAAGAACATCTTTTCTTATATCAAAATAGAATGATGACAGATCTAAAGTGCAAAAGTTAAGAAGTTCTTTATATAATTTATGAAAATTATAATTTTTTAAATTCTCTTCTACATGACTGCTAATTAAAGAAATTTTATGAAGAATATATTGTTCTAATTCATCGAAATCATTGATATTAATTTTTTCAAAATCTTGTTTCTCGAAATTATCACGTAAATTACCAAGCAAAAATCTGAAAGTATTTCTAATTTTTCTATACGACTCTGCATGCTGAGCTAATATATTTTTGTCAATTCTCAAATCTTCTGAATAATCTGAAGATGCAACCCAAACTCTTAATATATCTGCACCGTAATTTTTCAAAATTTCTTCTGGAGAGATTACATTTCCCATAGATTTTGACATTTTCATACCTTTGCCATCAACAACAAAACCATGGGAAAGGATGCTTTTAAAAGGAGCTTTGCCTCTTGTTCCACAGGACTCTAACAAAGAAGAGTGAAACCAACCCCTATGTTGATCTGAACCCTCTAAATACATATCTGCGGGCCATTTAAGATCCTTTCTTTTTTCTAATACGAAACTGTGAGTCGATCCGCTATCAAACCATACTTCCACGATATCGTTTAGTTTTTCATAATCATCGGAATTGTAATCCTCACCAAGAAAAACTTTTGGATCATCTGTGAACCAACAGTCTGAACCCTGTTTTTCATATATAGAAGCTATTCTGTCTATTATTTTTTGATCCCTTAAAGGCTCCTTAGTTTTTTTATTAATAAATATGGGTAATGGAACCCCCCAAACTCTTTGCCTTGAAACACACCAATCTGGCCTTCCCTCAATCATTGACAATAATCTTTCTCTTCCTTTACTTGGGTAAAAATTAGTATCATTAATTGCTTTTATTGCTTTTTTTCTTAGATCATTTTTTTGCATTGAGATGAACCATTGAGGTGTAGCTCTATAAATTAACGGTGCTTTTGATCTCCATGAGTGAGGGTAGCTATGATTGAGTTTATCGTTTTTAAGAAGTTTTTTTTGTTCTTTAAGTTTTTCTATAACAATTGGATCAGCTTTAAATATATGAGTGTTTGTAAAATAGGGTATTTCTTTTGTATATAGACCTGCATTATCTACGGTGTAAAGCGAGGGTATGTTATTTTTTAAGCATAAATTAAAATCATCAGGTCCATGACTAGGAGCACAATGAACTACTCCAGTTCCTTGATCCAAATTAACAAATTGTGCATCTAACATCGGAACGTCAAAGTCGAAATCCATTTTTGTGAACGGATGGCTACAAATAGTTCCTTTAAATTCTGAACCCTTAAAGGTTTTTAATTTTTTAAAATTTTTTATTTCGCATTCCTTCAAAATCGAGTCGATAAGATTATTTGCAACTACTATTTTCTTTTCTTTAAAATACTCAAGTTCCTCAATTTCTAAAATTGAGTAATCAATATTACTATTATATGCTAGAGCTTTATTAGCAGGAATTGTCCAAGGAGTTGTTGTCCAGATAATAATGCTGGTATCTTTTAAAAAATCTTTATTTGTTTCTTTTGTTTTAAAAGCTACATAAATTGTATTAGAGGTATGATCCAAGTACTCAACTTCGGCATCTGCTAAAGCTGTCTTTTCGACAGTTGACCATAATACTGGTTTAAAGCCCTGATATAAACTTCCATCTAAAAGAAATTTACCTAATTCTCTGACTATTTGAGCCTCAGCTTCATAACTCATAGTAGAGTAGTAATTCTCGAAATCTCCCACTACACCTAATCGTTTAAATTCATTGATATGCACATCAATCCAGCTTTTTGCGAACTCTCTGCACTCTTGTCTGAAGTCTCCAATGGGTACTTCATCTTTGTTTTTTTTCTTTTTCTTATATTGTTCTTCGATTTTCCATTCTATTGGCAATCCATGACAATCCCACCCAGGCACATAAACTGAGTCTTTTCCGCTCATTTGATGGAAGCGAGTAATTATATCTTTTAAAATCTTATTTAATGCAGTTCCCATATGTATATGTCCATTTGCATACGGGGGTCCATCATGTAAGATAAATTTTTCTTTTCCCTTAGAACTTTTTCTTAATTTTTCAAAGATTTTATAGTCTTCCCATTTCTTTAAAATTTCAGGTTCTTTAGTAGGCAAACTGGCTTTCATTGAAAAAGCTGTTTTAGGTAAATGCAAGGTATCTTTAGACATCTTTATTTTTTTGCTTTTTTTATATCAGCTTTTATTTGTTTCTTTAAGTGCTCAAAATTCTTAAATTTTTTTTCTGCTCTTATGAACTTTTTAAAACTTATGTTAATTACTTTATTATATATATTTTTATTAAATCCAAAGATATTTGTTTCTACCAACAAACTTTGACCTTTAAATGTCGGTCTATAACCTACATTTGTAATACCATTTTTATTAAAATTTTTACCTTTTACCCTCACGGCGTAAACACCTAATTTGGGTACAACAAAATTATCGAGACGCATATTACATGTCGGAAAACCAATTTTACGTCCTCTTTTTTTTCCTTTAATAACTTTACCCTCAATACACCAGTTGCGATTCAGTAATTTATTCACCAAGGAAATTTGGCCGGTTCTTATTTTTCTTCTGATAAATGTTGAAGAAATAATCTTATTATTTTTTTTATAAGGTTTTGTTATTACATTTTTGTAATTAAATTTTTTTTCAAATTTTTTTAAAGTTTGAATATTACCTTGACGATTAAAACCAAATTTAAAATTTTTACTCACATATAAATATTTGCAATTTGTTTTTTTATGTATAATTTTTTTGATAAATTCCTCTGCACTCAGCGATGAAAATTTTTTATTAAATCTAATTATAATTAAAAAATCTAATTTAAAATTTTTAAGTTGTTTTTTTTTTTGATGTAATGAATTAATTCTATGATCTTTAGTTTTTTTACTAAAAAACATCACTGGTACTGGTTCAAAGGTCATTAAACCAAACGGTAATTTATATTTCCTAGCCTTCGCTTGTGCTTCGTTTATAACTTTTTGATGTCCAAGATGTAGGCCGTCAAAGTTGCCTATGGCTATAACTCCGTCGCGGTGTTTTTGACTTAAGTTTGCATTATTATAAATTTTCATCACCATCTAAGTTTTTTTTGAAAATAATTTGCTTTTACTTTATATTTTTTCAAAAGTGTGTCTAGATCTGATGCATCTTTATATTCATCTCTGTGAACACCCTCTGATATAAATAAGCAATCAATATTCAAATTATTAGCTCCCTTAATATCTGTTCTTAAATTGTCTCCAATCGCTAAAACTTTTTCTTGCTGACTAAAACACATTCTATAAATTTCTCTATGGGGTTTTCCGAAATATACAACTTTTCCACCTAAATCCTCAAAAACTTTTGCTACTGAACCAGCGCATAATTCCTCTACGCTACCTCTATGCACGGTCAAATCTGGATTAGTACAAACTAATTTTTTATTTATGTGATTTTCCAAAAACTTTTTATAATATTTTAAGTCATTTTCGTGTTCATCAAACAATCCTGTACATAAGATAAAATCACAACTATCAATATTGGTTAAATTATCTTTTACTTTTTCAAAAACAGAAGTATCCCTAGGTGGGCCTAAATGAAAAAATGATTTACCAAAGTGATTTTTGTTTATTGCGTGCATCGCTGCCTCTCCTGAAGTTATAACATTTGAAAGGAATTTTTTATCCATTTTCATCTTTAGTAAAAAACTGATTACTTTTGCACTTGGCCTAGGAGCATTAGATAAGAATACAATTTTTTTTGTTTTATTATTTAATTGTTCAATAACATTAATTGCTTCTGGATATAGCATCACACCGTTATGCATCACCCCCCACAGGTCAATTACAAACGTGTCGTAGTTATGGTATATTTCTGATAAGTTATTAAGCTCTTTCAATTTTATAGGTCTCCATTTAAAATGTTCATAAATTACAGTATTTTAAGGTTTTTTTAATGATATTTGCCTCTTGAAATCTTATAAAAACACACCATATCAACACTAATTAAAAATTTATAGGAGAAAAATTTATGAAATTTAGACCTCTGCACGATCGTGTGCTTATTAAAGTACTGGACAGTGAAGAAAAAACTGCTGGTGGAATAATCATCCCTGACACAGCCAAAGAGAAACCTCAAGAAGGTGAAGTTGTTGCTGTTGGACCAGGAGCCAAAAACGAAAATGGTAAGGTTGCACCAATGGATGTCAAAATAGGTGATATAGTTCTTTTTGGAAAATGGTCTGGAACAGAAGTCAAAATTGACGGTAAAGAGTATAGCATTATGAAAGAGTCAGACATAATGGGAATTTCAAAAGGTAAAAAATAACTTTTAGAGGAGAATAAAATGGCAAAAATAATCAAATTCGACACAGAAGCAAGATCAAAGATGCTAACAGGAGTAAACACCTTAGCTAATGCAGTAAAAGTTACTTTAGGGCCAAAAGGTCGAAATGTTGTGATGGATAAATCTTATGGAGCACCAAGAACTACTAAAGACGGCGTTTCTGTAGCAAAAGAAATTGAGTTGGAGGACAAATTTGAAAATATGGGCGCTCAAATGGTTAAAGAAGTTGCTAGTAAAACTAATGATAATGCTGGTGACGGAACTACAACGGCAACGATACTAACACAGGCGATTGTGAATGAAGGACTTAAATACGTTACAGCTGGTATGAATCCAATGGACATCAAGCGTGGTATTGATAAGGCGGTTGAACAAGTTATAGATAAATTGAAAACATCTTCTAAAAAAGTAAAAGCCAACGAAGAGGTAGCTCAAGTTGGAACAATTTCTGCCAATGGTGAAAAATCGATCGGTGATATGATTTCTAAAGCAATGCAAAAAGTTGGAAACGAGGGAGTGATAACTGTTGAGGAAGCTAAAGGCGTTGAGACTGAATTAGATGTCGTAGAAGGTATGCAATTTGATAGAGGGTACTTATCCCCTTACTTTGTAACAAATACTGAAAAGATGACTACAGAATTAGAAAATCCTTTAGTTCTTTTAGTAGAGAAAAAATTGACTAATTTACAGCCAATGGTGCCATTATTAGAATCAGTTGTACAAGCTAACAGACCTTTAATGATTATTTCAGAGGATGTTGAAGGTGAAGCTTTAGCAACTCTAGTTGTAAACAAATTAAGAGGAGGTCTTAAAGTAGTAGCTGTTAAAGCACCAGGTTTTGGAGATAGAAGGAAAGCAATGTTAGAAGATATTGCAATTCTTACAGGTGGTCAGGTGATCTCAGAAGATCTTGGTATTAAATTAGAGAATGTTAAGATTGGTGATCTTGGTTCTTGTAAAAAAGTAAAAATTGATAAAGAAAACAGCACTATTGTTGCTGGTGAAGGGAAAAAATCTGACATAGAAGCGAGATGTAATCAAATTAGATCTGAAATAAATGAGACAACATCCGACTACGATAAAGAAAAGCTACAAGAGAGGTTAGCTAAACTTGCAGGTGGTGTTGCTGTAATTAAAGTTGGCGGTGCTACCGAAGTGGAAGTTAAAGAGAGAAAAGACAGAGTTGAAGACGCACTTAATGCAACGAGAGCTGCTGTTGAAGAAGGAGTAGTTATCGGTGGTGGATGTGCCCTACTTTATGCTGCGCAAGATCTAGACGGTGTCAAAGTAAAAGGTGACGATCAAAAAGCTGGAGTTGAAATTGTCAAAAAAGCTCTTCAAGCTCCGATTAGACAAATTACTGCTAATGCTGGTGTCGACGGTTCTGTAGTTGTTGGAAAACTTTTAGAAGGAAAAAAAGCTTCTCAAGGTTATGATGCACAAAATGAAGACTATGTAGATATGTTTGCAAAAGGAATTATTGATCCAACAAAAGTTGTAAGATCAGCATTACAAGATGCTGCTTCGATAGCTGGACTATTAATTACAACTGAAGCAATGATAGCGGACAAACCTGAAGAAAAAGACGCTGGTCCTGCTATGCCTCCAATGGGTGGTGGTATGGGTGGAATGGGCGGTATGGGTGGAATGGGAATGTAATCTCCGCAATCACTTAAAAAAAATTAAAAAGCCCAGTTTTCACTGGGCTTTTTTTTTACTCGAATTATTATCTAAACTTTAAAGGTAATTTTTTTGAGTACTTGTTTTCTCTAAATAATCTTGAGGCATTTTTTAAAATTAAATTTTTATCGTTATTATCAATTTTAATTTTCTTTTTTATTTTGAGTTTTTTAAAATTTATATCCCTTATTTTAACCTTTTCTTTTTTTAATTTTAATTTTTTCTTTATTAAACTAATATTTTTGTCGAAATTTTCATACTTCATAATGTTTACTTTGATCTTCTTTGTTTTGTAAATCTCCTCTGCTTTTGAGAAAAATTCTTTACTTTTCGTATTTAAAAAAAATTTGAATTTTTCGGAAATTTTTTTATCATTAAGTTTGTTCAAATGTGAAACCTTATTTTTTTTTTCATAACATAAATGCCACCAAAAATAACTCACTATCCAATCGTATGGATTTCTTACAAATGTAAATATGTAAAAGTTTTTGATTTTATTTTTTAAATTTGTCTTAAGAATCTGATTAATTGAAGCATGATCAAATATTATTTTTTCTTTAAAAAATGACATTTTACGTAAACTCCTAATGCCAAAACTTGACTGTTTTAGTTTAATATTTTGTGATGACAGTAATCCATATTTTTTTTTTAATTTTTCCTCCTCTTTCAAAAGGGGAGTAATAACATCATTCTCATTACAAAATTGAGTAAGATAAAATTCTACAGAGGATCCTCCTACTTTCATATTTTTTAAAAAGATAAATTTTTTACTAAAAGATATAATCATTAAAGTTTATTTTATTTCAAAAAATTTATTTGTTTGTTTTTTTTTGATAAAAAAAGACACGCAGTTGAAGTCAATATTAAACCATCTTTTAAAACTCTTAGGTTGTTATCAGTCAATGTTTTTCCTGTTGATGTAATATCCGTAATAATCTCAGAAGATCCTATAAAAGGATATGTTTCGGTAGCGCCAAGACTTGATATTAGCCTGTACTGTGTTACGCCTTTTGAAATTAAAAAGTCATTAGTCAAATTTGGATATTTTGTAGCTATCCTTAATCTGCTATTTCTTTTAGATCTTATGTCAAATGAAACTTCTTCCAAATCAGCCACTGTTTGGACATCTATCCAGTCATTAGGGACTGCAACAACTAAATCAGCGTGTCCAAAATCAAGTTTTCGTTTGACCAAAATTTTATCTCTCAAATTTTTTTCGGACTCATGTAAAAGATCTAGGCCGGATATACCAGCATCTAAAGTTCCATCTCCTAATCTTTGAATAATTTCTTTTGCGTGAAGATAAATAATTTTTAAATTTGATTTATTTTTTATAGATGCAAAATAGTTTCTCTCTTTACCGCTTTGGACAATATTTAATCCATTCTCCTCAAAAAAAGAAATTGCTTTTTCTCTCAGACGGCCTTTACTTGGTAAACCAATTGTAATTAATTCTTTCATATGTTTTTAAGATTTATTGCTGCTCCTACTGCTGGAATAGTTTTTTTTGCTCCCAAACTTTTTAATAAATCATTATACCTACCACCTCTAGCAATTTGTTTTTTATCTGCAAAAATTTCAAATACTATTCCCGTATAATACTCTATTTCTCTACCAAAATTTGTCATAAAATCTATTTCATGATTAAGCTTCTTTAAATTTTGGATAGATTTGAAATCTTTAAAAATGTTCTTTTTAAGATTATTTTTTTTTGCAAAATCTAATAATTTTTCATCAAGCTTTGATAATTTGCAATTAATTTTTAAAAAAGATTTTATAACTTTTACAATTTGCCTTCCATCTTTAAAAGACCTGGGATCTTTTATTTTTTTCTCAAATCTTTTTAAAATTTCTGATATAGTCCTCCCAGCAACTAATTTTTTCTGACTCATTTTTTTCATTTCGTAAAACCTTTTTTTATCAGCATCAAATGAAATAGCATCAATATCAGTATTTTTTTCTAGGCGTCTTAAAAGTTCTTCAAAGTAACTCGGTCTCCAAAAGTGTCTTATTAATCTCAGTCTCCATCTTTCAGGTATATCAAGCGCATTAATTAAACTTTTAAATAGACTTATATCACTAACTTTTATTTTAATTTTTTTTCTTTTGATTTTTTTTACTGAATTTAAAATTGTACTAATAACTTTAAAATCGTCTTTTATTTGATTTTTAGATCCCAAAATTTCGATCCCTAGTTGGTCGTTTATGAAGTTAGATCCTTCTTTGCTAGATCTTCTGTAAGCTTGACCAGAATAATAAATTTTTGAAGAAGATTTTTTTTGCAAGAAGCTGATACATGAAGCTACGGTTAAATCTGGTCTTAAACACATTGTTTTTCCATCTTCTCTATCAAAAGTAACCATAGAACTTCTGAATTTTTCTCCAGATCTCTCTATTATGAAATTTGAGTCTAAGAGAACATCAGGCTCTAACAAGACAAATCCATTTTTTTTGAACGTTTCGATTATAGCTTTAGATAATTTTTTTGATCTCATTTACTAATTCTTTAATTTCAATTGATTGCTCTTTGCCAGAGCTTAAATTTCTTAGAGTTATTTTGCCTGATTTTATTTCATCTTCACCGTATAAAATAACAGCCGGGGATTCAATTTTATTGGCATATTCCATTTGTTTTTTTAATTTACTTTCTCCAGGATAAATTTCGGCACTAACACCAGCTTGTCTCAATATTGTTTGAACGTTTATGTATTCTTTCATCGAAATTTTATCAAAAACACAAATCACTACGGGTCTTGATTGTTTTACTTTAAATTGTTTTTTTTGCATTAAAGCATAAACCAATCGATCTAATCCGATTGATATGCCTGTGGCAGGAGCCTCATAGTTACCAAAATTATTAACTAAATTATCATATCTACCTCCGCCACCTATGGATCCAAACTGAATTACTTGTCCCTTATTGTTTGTTACGTCAAATTTTAAGTTCACTTCAAAAATTACACCGGTGTAATATTCTAGCCCTCTAATAATTGATGGATCAAATTTATAATTAATAAAATTATAATCCTTAAAAATTTTTAATAACTCAATAAGATCATCTGTTTCTGGTGAATTTTTCTTAAGTGTTTCTTTTATTATTTCAATTTCCTTAGATTTTAAATTCGCACCTTTTGTAAAATCTCCAGATTGATCTTTTCTGCCAGCACCTAATAACTCTTTTGCTCCGTCCCAGCCAAGTCTATCAATTTTATCTAAAGCTCTTAAAATAGTAAGTTTTTGCTTTTCATTTTTCACATCTATCTTTTTAAATAACTCTTCGGTTATCTTTCTTGATGATATTTTAACTATAAATTCTGATTTGGCTAAACCACACTTTTCAAGAATTTCTGATATCATTACACATAATTCGGCATCTGCTTGTAAACTTTTAGTGCCCACAAAATCAGCATCGAATTGTAAAAATTCTCTAAACCTTCCTGGTCCAGGTTTTTCATTTCTCCAAACAGTTCCTAATTGATATCTTTTAAATGGTTTAGGAATTTCTAAATAATTTTTTGCAACATACCTTGCAAGCGGCGCTGTAAGATCGTATCTCAAAGATAACCAATTATTTTCATCTTTAAATGAAAATACACCTTCATCAGGTCTATCTTTGTCTGGCAAAAATTTTCCAATACTATCCGAATACTCAAAACTTGGAGTTTCGAGATATTGAAAACCGTATTTGATCATAACTTCTTTAATATTAGAAATTATAAAA
>MDTG01033677.1_pt1 | contig 20901 bp, 11 predicted proteins | sample 811421 | NCBI WGS metagenome assembly MDTG01 (sample SAMN05326645, study PRJNA326480) | marine metagenome | isolation source: seawater | place: Pacific Ocean: South East | collected 2011
TATTCTCTATTTACCAAAGAATTTATTCTCAATTATTTCAATTAAGTTATTTAAAGTTTCAACATTTTGTTTCGAAAATAGCTCAATGGGGTGTTCGAAGTTGTTCTGTTTTCGAAAATTTCCATCTTTTAAACTTTAAATTTAGAGAGTGTTCATAAAGATTGAAGATTTAATACAGTATTTAACCTCGATTTTTAAATAAATTTATGTGTTATTATTTTACTTTTGGGAAATAGTGAATTACGTCAGTCAAAAAACTATATTATTTCAAATGAAAAAAATATTCATTTCAATATTGGCTTCAATTTGTTCATTGAATTCTATCGAGACCAATGCTCAGTTGAAACCTAATTACAAAATACTACTTATTGGTGATAGCACCACAGAAGGTGGTAAAGGGATATTAGATACAACAATACAGAAAGTAATCAATACTGAAAAAGGTGAACAAACTGTTGAAGTGTATTGTTCTTCAAGGGGAGGTGAAACTGCTTTTTCTGTATTCGAAAGTGGCAGGTATGAACGCGAAATCAAAATGTATCAAAACATTGATTATATTTTTGTTAGATATGGCATTAATGATTTCATAAAAAGAAAACCTTTTAAAGAAAACTTTTCAGCAGATATGAATAATTTGATTTCACATCTAAAATCGGATTTTCCTAAAGCTAAAATTGTATTGATGACCATCATCCCATTTTTAGATCCATCCAACTCTAAAAAAGTAAATAACATCATTAAATCACTAGCCTCTGATCACAAATTAGAACTGTTCGATGTTTATCCTGCCTATAGTAAAGCCTTAGAGAAACACGGATCAAATTCGATGAATATTCGATTTTTTCCTTTAAAAGATATACCTGAAAAATATAAGGGGATTGTAATAAAGTATTCTTCTTATGTAGATTGGATGAAACAAAAAATGGTAACAATAAATACTAATGAATTAGATCCGATACTTGGAAATTTAGATGGATGGTACAAAGACAAACACCCGAACCCTACAGGTTACCGTTTGATAGCGTTAGAAACTATAAATTATATTTTACCAAAACTTAATTAGTACGATTCACCTTAGTATAGCATTTAATAAGAACAATAAATAGATGAAATTTTTTAGTTCAAAGCAACAACTCTGACCATAGAGATTGTTATGTCGGATGCTTTTTTGTTTGCCGATACTATAAAGTCGTAGTCATTTTCTAATGCATTTGAATCGATATCGTTAACAATAAATGTGGCCGTTTTTATTTTATTGTCGTTCATTAGCTTTTCACTTGAAAAAACATCCCTACCATTAAACTTATAATGTAGTTTCATTCTTCCATTTGTATCATCAAGATATGTAATTTTTACAACAAACTTTTTATTTGTGTTTTTCTTCAACCACCGGTCATCAATGTCAAAACCGATTCTTTCTCCTTTACGAGCGATGTAATCAAAATCATTTCCTGGTTGAACCATCCACATCTTAATAGCACGGTTGATTTTCAAGGCTGGTTCTGTTTCAAATCCTTCGCTGTCGCGCTGATAAAGCCATCTTTCAAAATTCTTTACGTCCATTCCATTGTACAATTCATCAACAGTAAAATTGCGTCTTACTATAGATGATTCTTCATTTTTAATATATTGCTGTGAGCTGATTTTTGCGGTGTATAAAAAAGTCCATACATCAGGAGCATCAATCACTGTTCTTCCAAGTTCTTGAGCTATAAAAGGCACCATTTCAGGAATCAGGTGACCTGAAGCCAATAAATAAGTACAACGCATTTGTAGAGCCCTTAGACTACTAATAAAATATCTGTACGTAAAAGAATTTGTTGTGTTTCCAAAGCGGAATCCCCTCTCTTTTGTTACCCATGCTGGTTCGTATTCTTCATTTTCCTCTCCATTAAAGCTTACATTTGCGATTATTGGTGCTGTTTCGTCTACATACAAGTAGCCCTCATCGTCCACATATTGACCTATGTATACATTAGGAATTGTATACAGATACATCTCTACGAACCCACGTCTAAGTCCAAATCCTTTAGACAATCCATAATGACTTGGCCCTCCCATAAAAACCTTATACTCCATATTTTCAAATGCTCTTCCAAAAGCGTCTATTCTTTCCCTAACATGAACAAGCTTATCATTTTTTTCAGGGTCATTGTGATGTGGCCCAATACCTTCATCACCATACGATCGGGATGCATAGCCAATATATGCTGCATCAACAAGTTCAGGTATTTCCCCTTCAAAGACTTTGTCTATCAGCTTTATATATCTTTTATGGAACTCAGGATGCGCAGGATCAAAATTTAAGTTATATCTGTCCTCTTCGCGCGGCATGATTGAAATCCCATAATTTTCTAACCATAATGGCGCATCACCTCTATTAGGATTATTTAAATCTGGCCCTCTGGTTTTCGAAGTCGAGAGGATTCTTAAAACCACTTTATAATTATTTTGTTTTGCTTCTTTTATATATGATTGTAAACGTTCGATTTGGTATTCCCCTTCTTTTGGTTCCAAATCTCTCCATCTGGCCCAAATTACAGCTGTTACATTCGCCCTAAAGTTTAGTTTATACTTATCAAAAAACCCATTAAAATTTATTTTTCTAGAAATGCCTAATAATGAATTTGGAGCTGGAGCTAAACCATCAGGAAGGCTAAAGTCCCAACCTTCAATTGTATGATTGGTTGGATTCCATTTTTGCTTTTCAATTTCTGATAAGTCCTCAAATTCTAAATGCTTATAATCTGGCCAATGCACGTAATCAGATTCTGGCAATATATGTTTGTATTGTGCTGTTAGGGAAATTGAACAAAACAAAAAAATATACAGAGTGAACCTCATATTTTTAGATTAAAAAAAAGCAGAAACAATCGTTTCTGCTTTTATAACAAAAACTTAATTTTAATTCAATGGGGTGAATGATAGCTTTAAATCATCAAAAAAATATGTGTTTGAATACTTTCCTGATTGAACTCCAATACGTATAAAGTTTGATTTTTTATTTAGTAGCTCAAAGGTAATAGACTGCTTTTGATAGCCATCGCTCATCCCATAATGTGATACAGTACCTCCATCATCATATGTTCTGATACGAGCAGGATCACTATTCATATTGGTATCACTACTAGAAGTTACTGCAGTCACCCAAAAAGGCCTTCCCATTGGCTCTTCAAGAGACTTTGCGTGGAAAGTAAAAGTGTATCTCCCAGGTCCATAGTCTGAAATATTGTAAGGACCAAAATTTAAGCCTACTGCAGCACTTTTTTCACCCTCTTTGTCTGCTACTACAGTAGCTTTAAAGGCCTGTGATGCATCAACTCCTTCACCAGCTGCTAGTCCAGATTCTTCAACAACAAAATCTGCTCCCGAGTTTAAGGAGATAAACATTTTTTTAATCACATATGGATTGTTTCCATAAGGACTTTTATGCATTGGCATACGGTCCTCTATATCTCCATTTATCAGTGGAACATTTATTTGTGCAGTTGCATTATCAGCAAAAAAAATAAATGTAATAATGAACGAAAATCTTGTGAATAGCTGCATTACTTTTTTACTAATTTGACGATTCGACCATTTTCAGCTTTTAGCATATAAATCCCAGACGCATAACTTACAGTATTTACGAAATCTCCATGATCTTTACTTTCTTCTAACATCACAGAACCATTAATGTTGTAGATTTTAAAAGGCACGCCGGCTAGTTCTGAAACATTAATTTTTTCTGTAAAAACAGTTGGATAAACTGCGATTGAATTCTTTTCACTGATATCATCAACAGAAAGACCAGGACCATCATAGGTTAGTGTAAAATCATCAAAATAGAATGTGTTGTCTGATTGATTTCCAATATCCATCTGTAAAGCAATGTACGTTGGTGTTTTCCCAGCAACTTCTGTAATAGTAAAACTTACAGTTTGTTCAAGATAATCGGTAGTCATATCATCCGCATTTTCCCCCCATTTTTCAGACGAAACTCCTCCAGCACCAGGATTTCCTTGCCAATCAAGATCAAGATATGTGAGAACATCATTAGTTATATTAGCCCAATTTTCATCAACTACACTACTTGTAATCCAAAAACATCTACCAACAAGGGGATTTGCTAATTTTGCATAATAAGAAAATTTGTATGTTCCATATCCTTGGAAAGGTACATTTCTTTTATTGAAAGATACGTGCCAAGATTCTGTTGTTTCTCCAATTGTGACTTTAAAAGCTTGCGAATTATTCCTTCCTTCACCTGCTACAAGTCCACTGTTAGCAACATCAAATAGATCTTGAGGGTTATTAACAAAGAAATCACCAAAAATTGAATATTTATCACCATTTTGAGGATCGGGAGCCATTGGAGTCAAGTCCTCTATATCTCCATTAACCAATGGTACATCGACTTGCGCATTAAGCGTTATAGTCGAAAATAAAATAAAAAGTATATATTTTTTCATATTAAACGTATTAAGACAAACAATTTTAAAAATTTAATTAACGGCTTGGGTATAGTATTTGTTTCAAAATAGGCATATTTTTAGTTATTAAATTCCTCCATAGGGGTCAAAGAAATATTTTAATTAAACCTTTGAGGGGTTTACTCCAAAATATTCTTTGAATGTTTTACTAAAGTATTTGGGGTTTAAAAATCCTACCATAAATGCAACCTCAGATACTCTAATATCTTTGTTATTTGTTAGAATTTGTTTTGCCTTTTTCATTCTCATTTCAATTAAAATTTCTTTTCCGGACAACCCTGTTATGTTTTTAATTTTTCGATAAAAATTTGAATGACTCATACCCATTTCTTTTTCAAGCGAGCTTACTTTAAATTCTGGATTAGAAATTCCATGATTTATTTTATCCATTAGTTTTTCAATAAATATTTCATCCAATGATTTAATTTTGTTTTCACTGGGAATCAAGGCGTCTTTTAGTTGAAATGATTTTCGTATGCGTTCCTTTGACTTTAAAAGATTCTCTATACGCAATATCAAGTATTCAATGTCAAACGGTTTTGTGATATAATCATCTGCACCAATTTCAATACCCTCAATTATTGATTCTTTTCCAGCTCTAGCAGTCAAAAGAATTACTTGAATGTGACTGGTTTTAATATCGGATTTTATTTTTTTGCAAAATTCAATTCCGTCCATTTTTGGCATCATGATATCGCTTATAATTAAATCGGGTGAATATTTTTCGGCCATTTTGTACCCCTCAATTCCATTATAAGCCACCAATACTTCATACTTTTTTTTCAGTTCATTTCTTAAAAAGACAATTAGATCAATATTGTCTTCAATCAAAAGTATTTTAGTGCCATTTTTATTATTGGGCAATTCATTATTGGGATTCATTTTTATCGTTGAACTCAAATAAAGGTTTTCTAGTTTCTCTTCAACTTTACTAATTTCAAGCCCCTCGACATCTAAAAGCGGAATATAAATTTGAACGCTCGTACCTTGATTTATTTTACTTTTTATGTGAACAAATCCATCATGTGCTTCTACAAGCTTTTTCGAATGGGAAAGACCAACACCATAACCCTTGACTGATTTGTGTGCTCTAAAAAATCGATCTGTTATTTTTTCTATGCTTTCTTTTTTAATTCCTATCCCTGTGTCTTTAACTTCAATACACACAAACTCCTTTTGGGAAAAGATGTTTAAATCTTTTGGTAAACCATGAACCTTACTTATGCTGACGTCAATGTTACCTCTTTCAGTAAATTTTATGGCATTACCCAAAATATTAAAAATCACTTTTGATATTTTATCTGTATCAATACAGGTAATCATTTTTTCTTTTGAACTAAAGAAAGTCAGTTCAAGTCCTTTAATTTTTATTTGTTCACTAAAATGGTCGGTTTCCCTTTTAATAAAAGAAATGATGTCTAGTTTCTGTAATCGAAGTGGAAGTTTACCAGTTTCAGCTTTCCTTATGTCTAAGAGTTGTTCCATTATTCGACTTAATTTATTAACATTAAGCTGAATAAGTTCAAGTTGATTTCTAACAGATTCTTTTAATTTTTCATTTTTTAGAATCAATTTCAATGGACCACCTATAAGCGTTAGTGGTGTTCTTAAGTCATGTGAAATATTTATAAAAAACTGCGTACGTAATTCGTCTAATTCAACAAGTTTTTGGTTGTGTTGATTTGCCAGTGCCATTTCTTTTTTTGTAGTGTATTTTATAATAGTATAATTGGTGAGATATACAAATATTGCTATAACAATAATAATGTATAGGGCAAATGCAAAGTTTGAATATATAAAAGGAGTCTTTATATCTATAAATATTGTTCTTTGTTGTTCATCCCATTCACCGTCAGTGTTTGTTGACCTAACTTTAAAAATGTAACTACCATGGTCAAGGTTGGTGTAATTTGCAATCCGATTTTTCGAATCGGTATAATTCCAATTTTTATCAAACCCCTCCAATAAGTATGTGAATTTAATTTTCTCAGGGTTAGAGTAAGTCAAGGATGAAAAAGTAAAACTAAAGCTATTTTGCGATGGTTTTAGTTTAATAGTATCTGTGAGTGCAATACTTTTGGTAAGAACTGATTTTTCTTTGTCATCACCAATCCCAACTTTTTTACCAAAAATGTAAAAATCTGTTATGGTCGTATTTGGTTGAATGTTGGAATCTATTATTTTATTTGGGTAAAAGGTGTTAATACCATTAATACCACCAATGATAATTTCACCATCAGTAGTTTTAATTGATGTGTGCTCGGAGAATTCATTACTCTGGATACCATCATTAGTTGAAAAGAAAACAATATCCTTTTTTTCAATGTCTAGCTTGCATAACCCTCCATTAGTTCCAATCCACAAATTCTTTTGATCATCTTCAATTAAAGATTGAATCATGTTGCTTGGAAGCCCCTCTTTTTTGGTTATACTTTCAAAAGTCAAATTTTCGCTGTCATAATTGATTTTATTTAAGCCCTCATATGTACCCACCCAAATATCTCCATAAGAGTCTTTGGTGATTGCCCTGATATAATCATTACTTATAGATTTAGTGTCGTCATTTTTTTTATAGACAGATGACGAGGTTACTTCATGGTTTTTGTCTAGAGTTAAAACGTTAAGACCGCCACCCTCAGTTCCGGCAAGCAATTCATTTCGTTTTTTATCATAATACAATACCCGAATGTTATTAAATGAAATTGGAGGGTTACTTGTTGTTGAATACTTTTTTTCAAATTTTAAATACCCATTTTTGTAACGATACTTTTTCAAGCCATTAATGGATGCTATCCATATAATATCATCCATGCTTTTACATGAGTAAAAAGTTGCATTATTTTCATCGTCTTTTTGGAGTATTTTTATTTTATTATTTTCAATCTTACCTACTGTGAAACCACTGGATCCTGAAAATAGGACAATGTCATTTCCAATGTTTTCGATATAAAAAACTGAGTTTGTTTCGAAGCCAGCTTTGATAAGCTTTTTTTTATCTCTATTTAGTAAGTACAGTCCATTATTATGGGTACCCATCCATACATTCTTGTTCGCATCAACATATACAGATCTTATAAAATTAGAGCCAGATTCACTTTCGTTCAAAAAAGTAGATATTTTGTAGTGATCAAATCTCTTTTGATTGTTGTCGAATACATTAATTCCAGATCCAATTGTGCCAACCCAAACGATATTATTTCTTGAAACATAAAGTGAAAAAATCAAATTTGAATTAATGCTATTTGAGTTAAATGGGTTATGTTGAATTTTTTTGAAAGTTGGGTTTGAATGATTTAAACTTTTAACATCAAGAAACATTAACCCTTTATCGCGAGAACCAATCCATAAATTCCCATTTTTATCACTAACAGCTGATGAAGTTTTAGTTGAAATACTTTTGTTTTTTGAATCTTTACTATGAAAATCTATTTTTTTTGTTTGAGGATTAAATCTCATAAATCCATCATTTTCAGTCATGATCCATATATTTCCAATGAAATCCTCAATAAGTGTTTTGGTGAAATCAATCCTCGGGCTTTTTAATTGTTTTGTAATGTTGTAGTCATCTTGAGATTTCCCCAAATACATTTGATAGAGATTATAATTATCAGAGAACCAAAAACTACCATCTTTAGCTTTAATTATTTGACTGACAATTTTTCCTTCAACAACTGGTGTGTCGAATGAAGAAAAGTTTAGATGAATTAAATCCGATTTGTCGCTTGAAAGCTTTGATATCAACAAACCATCAGTTGTTGATAAAAACAATATGTCATCCTCAATAAGTATTGATTGAATGCTCAGCACGAGATTCTCATATCCCAAAATTCCAATTTGGAATATTTTCTCTAACGTTGAATCATATACACACAACCCATTGTCTGTCCCAATCCAAATCCTGCCATATTTATCCTCTGCAAGACTTCTTATGGTATTATTACTTAACGAATGTGGATTCCCCTTTTCAGTATTGAATGTAATTATGTTGTAACCATCATAACGGTTGAGGCCATCCAGTGTACCAAACCACATAAATCCGCTAGAGTCTTCTAAAAAAGAATAAACTTCACTTTGGGATAACCCATTTTTAGAAGTGATTTGCTGAAAACGATTCGATTGACCAATTACATTTGTGAAAGCGATAAGCAAAAAAAATACAATTGTATTGGTTCTTTTCACCATTATAAAGACTATTGTTTTTCAGTTTATTTATTTAAATATAATCGTGAATTTATATTATTTTTTAAATATTATTTCTATCAACATATTTAAAAGACATTTTAAACTACAATTTTGAAATAATTTTATACCATAATAAATAGGTAAGTACATAATATTTGCATGAGTACGTATTAAATATATAAATGATTTTCGTTTTAATTTGAATACTAAAAATCAATTTGTTACTAAACTAAACCAATATGTATAAAACCACTAGTAAGGTAAAACCAAGCCTTTTTTCTCATTTAATTCTTTCGGCTTTAGTAATTTTAATTTGTAATCTTTCTTTTGCTCAAACAAAAAAAATTACAGGTTTGGTTCTAGATGCTGAATCTTCCTTACCTCTTCCCGGTGTAACGATTTTAGTTCCAGGAACAAGCAATGGAGCTGTTTCCAACTTTGATGGATTTTACTCTATTGACGTTGACCCCAATCAGCAGTTACAATTTTCTTTTATAGGCTACAAACCGCAAACAATAGATGTTGGCGATAATACTGTAATCAACGTCAGCCTAGAAATAGGAACTGACGTATTGGATGAGGTCGTAGTCGTTGGATATGGTTCTTTGCAAAAAAGAGACCTAACTGGGGCTATTTCCTCTGTTAAAGGGTCAAGTATCGAAAAAGGTGATCCGTCTTCAATTCAAAATGCTTTAGCTGGACGTGTAGCAGGAGTGCATGTTAGACAAAACGATAATGGACCTGGGTCTGGAATTAGTGTGACAATTCGAGGCGGGAGTTCGCTAACGAGTGGAAACCAACCCTTGTATGTCATTGATGGGTTTCCAATTATTCCAAGTGATGATGACCTTTCCATAAACCCATTGGCTGACTTGAGCACCAGTCAAATTGAATCATTAGAAATTCTGAAAGATGCATCGGCAACAGCTATTTATGGCGCTCAAGGTGCAAACGGTGTGATTATCATCACCACAAAATCCGGTATTGAAGGTAAACCAAAGATAGATGTAAACATTGACTGGGGCATTTCTACTCCCAATAGTCCTCCAAAAGTAATTAGCCCTGAAGATTTCCCAAATTTTATGATCAACAGACAACAAATATTCAATTTCAATAATCCTGATTCGCAAGCACAATCCATTACGTATTGGGAAAATATCATAGCAAGCGGAGTCAGTGGAAGCAGATGGTTTGATAGAATCACTCGTGATGCAATGACCAAAAATTTTAATGTTACATACAGCGGCGGACACAAGGGAATGAACTACAGTGTCAGTGGGGATGTAGTTGATCAGGAGGGTGTAATTGTTGGGTCAGATTTCAATAGTGTTAACTTAAATGCAAAACTATCTCAAAAAATTTCGGATAATATTTTAGTTGGAACTGATTTGAGATATTCTAATCTAAAGAATGAGGGGTTGGTGAATACTTGGGAAGAAGATACGATAATTAAAAAAGCGTTGCAATCGAACCCTTATATTACCGACGACTTTGACTTTAAAGATCAACTTGATGAAGAGGATGAGAACTACTCATGGAATAATGAGAACATTTTAACATATATAAATGAGGTAGATAACCAGTACGAAACGCAACGCTTTATTGGAAATTTGTTCCTTGATTACAGATTTTCAAATCGATTAAATTTTTACACATTCTATGGATTTACAAACTCGAGCAAAAATGAACATCGATTTTTGTCGAGCAACACACGCACAGGGTATGCTGTAGGCGGTGTAGTAAACTTTGCAAAAAGAAAAACCAATTTTTCAATATTCCAAGCGAGATTAAATTATAACAATCAAATAAAAAGACACAAGATAAATGCGACAGCAGTTTTTGAATCTACGAAAAACATCCGTGAAAATTTTTTATCACAAGTCCAAGGATTTGAAGATGATTCTAGAGGAGTTTATGACCTATCCTCAGCTGCAATTTCAATCCTGCCAAGCAACATTTATGCAGACAATTACATGAATTCTTATTTGGGAAGGTTAGTTTATTCCTATAACAATAAGTATTTACTGACTACGTCACTTCGCGCTGATGGTTCGTCAAAATTTGGTAAGAATAATAAATGGGGATATTTTCCATCTGTTGCTTTAGGTTGGATTGTTTCTGAAGAAAGATTCCTTCAAAACCTTGACGCTTTAAACCTTCTGAAGTTTAGATTTTCATATGGTGTTACAGGAAATAACCAAATACCTGAATATCGATCGCTTTCATCATTGGCAACTGAAAAATATATATTCAATAATACCCTTTATTCTGGAATGGTACCAAGCTCAATTTCCAATGCAGATTTAAAGTGGGAAACAACAACTCAGTACAATAGTGGGGTTGACATGGGTTTTTACAATAATCGTATTTCCCTTACGTTGGAATATTATTATAAAAAAACTACAGATTTATTACTTGAGGTTCAACTACCAACTACTTCTGGGTTTTCCACAGCAATAAAAAATGTAGGCTCGATTTCAAATCGAGGACTTGAGCTGACATTAAACACAGTAAATTTCGATCGGAGTGATTTCAAATGGAATAGTTCATTAACATTTTCTAATAACAGAAGTAAAGTACTGGACTTGGGTGAAAAAGATGAAATGTTTTTTTCTAGAAACTTTTTTCACAAACTTGATAATGAGGTAGTGGTTCGAGTAGGTGACCCGATTGGAATCTATTATGGCTATGTGGAAGATCAGATTTTCAATAGTGAAAATGAAATTGCAAATAGCCCGAATATGGATGTTCTTGAAAACGTTGTTGGAGGAATTAAAATCTATGATGTTAATGGAGATGGTGTTGTTACTACAGCAGATAAAATTCCAATCGCAAAAACTGAACCGGAATTTATTGGTGGATTTAATAATGAGTTCGACTATAAAAACTTTGACTTAAGCTTCTTTTTACGTTGGAGCTATGGGAATGATATTGTCAATGGGAACATCACATTTTTTGATCAAGTTGGCCGCGGTAATTGGAATACTCTAGAATCTTTCAACAAGAACGTATTTTCACCATTAAACCCCAATGGGACCATTCATGGGAATGTTCCGGACACTTACACTAACTTGATGCGAAGTAATTATATAGAAGATGGCTCCTTCTTAAAATGTGATTACATAACGTTAGGGTATTCTTTTCCACAATCTTTTTTAGATTCCAACAATTTGAAAAGTCTTAGAGTTTATGCCAGAGTATCTAATCCCTTTATGATTACAAGATACAGTTGGTTTGATCCTGAAGTAAGTACGGCTTGGGGAACAATAGCTAAAGTTGGGCCTGGTGCAGACATTGGGTCTTATCCAAGATCAACTTCAATTACTGCAGGATTGACACTTGGGTTGTAATATTAAAATATGTTAGCAATGAAAATAATTAATTACTTATCACTTCTCTTAATTTTATATTGGTTTACATCATGTGAATATTCTTTAGATGAAATACCAAAATCAACAGCTTCACCCGAAAATTATTACAAGACAGAAGATCACGTAAATGCAGCCGTAGTTGGGGTGTACAATGCGCTTCAGCGCACAGGCGCCTATGCACAAAAACAGCATTTCATTACAACCGATATTGTGAGAACCGCCTCTTGGAATACCCAAGGTGGAATTGGCACATACACATTTAGTGCAGATAATTCACAAGTAATTCTTCCAATATGGGTAGACCATTACCGAGGTATAAATGAAGCAAATGCCGCTATCAACAACATTCCAAATGCAGATGTTGATCAAAATTTGAAGCAACGATTGATTGCAGAGGCAACATTTATAAGAGTGTTGTTTTATTTTAACTTGATACGATATTTTGGGGATGTTCCATATATAACTCAAAATACAACGAATCTCGATGAACTTCTTGTTCAACGTGACCCAGTAGATAAAATTTATCAAAATCTAATCACTGATTTAGAGTTTTGTATTGAACACCTCAATCCAAAAGGAGATTCGGAGCCTGGAAGGGCTACTGTTGGGTCAGCTAAATCTGTTTTATCTAAAGTATATCTTACAAGAGGAAGCATGGCTAAAAGAGACGGAACATCTAGTGGAATGGATGATTTTACAAAAGCAGCTCAATATGCAAAAGAAGTGATTGATGCTGCAGAATATCAACTTGAAGATTATTACCCTGACGTTTTTATAATTGAAAACAAGAACAACGACGAAATTGTTTTTGATGTTCAGTTCAAAGCTGGAGGAATTAATGAGGGTAATTTCATTGGAATGCATATGGGATTGCAAGGACCTAAAGAAAAAGGAGGGAGCTGGGGTAATATCAATGCCACTGATTTTTATCATACGATGTTTGAAGACAGCGATATGGTTCGAATGGAATGGAATACACCACATGTGAGAGTTAAAGGAGATGGAACATTAAAAACGGATTACTCTGAAATGCACTGGGAGGTATGGAAGATTGGAAAATTTAGACGTTATCCTGTAAGAAACCCAAATTTCAATTTTGATGACCACGAAGTCCATTGGCCTGTATTTAGATATGCTGAGGTTTTACTAGTATATGCCGAGGCTTTGAATGAAATCAACAGTGGTCCAACACAAGAAATATTTGATGTATTAAATCAACTTAGAGCTCGCGCTCGAAATGTAAATGGAGATGGAACAATGGAATACCTCCACGAAGATATATTGCCAAGGGAATTGACATATGACACTTCAATTTTACCTGATATTTCTGTTGTTGACTACCCTGACTATGCGTCGCTCCAACAATATATTATGGATGAGCGTGCTCGTGAGTTGGGCGGCGAGACCAAGCGTTGGTACGATTTAGTACGCTGGGGTAAACTAGTAGAAAATATTCAATATCTGGATCAACATATTCCGCCAGGTAGAACGAGGAAAGAAAGTAAAGATTGGTCTATTACAGCTGGAAATGTACAACCACATCATATGTTATTCCCAATTCCACAATCTGAAATTAATGCCAATCCGAACCTCACTCAAAATCCGGGATACTAATATTAAAAAAAGAAATGAACATGAATTCTAACAAATTAATTCGAATAACTCTTGGATTTTTGATCTTGATCAATATCTCTTGTGAAAAAGATGTTATTGCACCAGAAATCAGCTTTTCTGCTACGCCAACATCTGCTTTAGTTGATGAGGAAGTTACTTTTAATATTTCTGGTACTGCAGAAACATTTGTAATCTTTAATGGTGAAAGTGGGCATGAATTCATCAATAGCCATATTGCAGTAAATGAGGGCCAACAATTAAACCTCTCAAATATTGTTTTGACCTCTGAAGGATTTGAAAGCATGAAGGAATGGGTAGGAACGAAAGTCGAAAGTTACAACTTCAATAGATCAAACCCTGTTGACCTAGCTACTGTTCTTTCAACCTTGGAACAAATGGTCGATGTAAATTATGTCAATAAGGAAGTTCCTGAATACCTAATTACGACATCTCTTTTTCCAGACGATCCTGAAATCGGAAAGACAATAGTAGAAACATATTTTGAAGATAAGGGCATTCTTCTTGCTCCAGATGGGGGGTACTCTAAAGGCATTGCATTGAACAGATACTCTCCTGTCTATAGTCATTCATACAGTCAACCAGGAATTTACACAGCTACTTTGGTGGCAACCAATGTTAGTGATAAAAATTACTCTGGTAATGGATACATTGATGACAGAACATCCTCTGCGAGTGAGTATAATTTCAAAAGAGAAATTAAACACGTCATTATAACAGTCGAATAATAAATTTTTTACAGAATATGAATATATCAAAACAATGTAAGAGCATGATTTACTTATTCTTCTCACTATTCTTTTTTGCAAACGGAATTTCTCAACAAGCAAAAAATATCCAACTTGATTTTCTTGAAGGTGAGTATTGGTGGGCAGGACTAAGTTCTCTTGGGTATCAAACACCTATTGATCAAAATTCAAGCTTTTCATTTGATTTGTGGGGCGATAATAAGGGAAACCAAGCTCAACCTTTATTGCTATCAAGTAAAGGTAGATACATATGGAGTGAAGAACCTATTAATGTCAATATCAATAATGGTTTAATTAACGTTAGCGTAAGGGATGGAGAGATTCTTTCTGGAAAATCCGGTAAAAACTTGCGTACAGCATACGAGTTTGTTGTTGAAAATTTTTTCCCCCCAAATGGCAAAATCCCTGATGAATTATTATTTACACAACCACAATATAATACCTGGATCGAGTTAACATATGATCAAAATGAAGAGGATATATTAAAATATGCAAGTGCTATTATCGACAACGGCTACCCTCCTGGAGTAATAATGATCGATGATAATTGGCAAGACAACTATGGAAGTTGGGACTTTTCACCCAAAAGGTTTAGTGATCCAAAAGGAATGATTGATAAACTCCACAAGATGGGCTTTAAAGTGATGCTTTGGATCTGTCCATTTGTAAGTCCTGATTCTGAAATTTTTAGAAAACTTGCAAGAGAAGGGATGTTGATTTTAGATCGTGAAAGAACCTATGAGGTAAATTGGACTAACACTCAAGAAAATGCAGCCATTATCAGATGGTGGAATGGCGCCAGCGCTTGCTTAGATTTAAGTAACCCAAAAACACAAAAATGGTTTAAAGATCGATTGGATTATTTAATCCAAGAGTATGGAGTTGATGGATTTAAGTTTGATGCAGGTGATGCAAGATTTTATAGGGATAATATAGTCTCATTTAAAGATGGCATACCAAATGATCATAGCACCTATTTTGCCGAAATTGGATTAGAATATCCTTTAAATGAATATCGCGCATCCTGGAAAATGGCAGGGTTACCTCTTGCTCAACGTCTTAGAGATAAAAGACATCTTTGGGAAGATTTAAGAAAATTGATCCCTGATCAAATGTCTCAAAGCGTTATGGGTTATGCCTATACATGTCCTGATATGATTGGCGGTGGTGAATATGGATCATTTCGTGAACTTTCAACCATAGACGAAGAGCTTATTGTAAGATCAGCTCAGGTCCACGCACTGATGCCAATGATGCAATTTTCAGTAGCACCATGGCGTATCCTTTCCAGCGAAAATCAAGAAATATGTCTTCAAATGGCAAAATTACATGAGAAAATGGGAGACCATATACTAGACCTTGCCCATCAAGCTGCTCAATCAGGTGAGCCAATTGTAAAACCAATGGAGCTTGCTTTTCCAGGAAATGGGTACGAGACAATTTTAGACCAGTTTGTTTTGGGAGATGATATAATTGTTACCCCAGTATTGGAAAAAGAATCACGATCGCGCACAGTTATATTACCCAAAGGAAGATGGAAGGATGAAAACGGTAAAATATATAAGGGAAATAGAGAAATTAAAATTGAAGTTCCATTAAAACGTTTGCCATACTTTAAAAAAGTGTAGTGAGACTGAATTCGTAAATATGAAACTTATGCTTTGCTTACAATTTTCTACTGAATTTATTCTTTAAACAACTGAACCAATATCAATGAAAATAAAGCTGTTTTGTTATGCCATATCATTGTCGCGTGCATCATATACTTATGCTTTTAGATCAATCTACAAATGATTGAACTCTTAAGAATTTTAAGAATTAAATGACTATGAATCAATTTAAATTAGAACGATTTTTCTGTTTATTGCTGCTAATATCGGTTGTGGCAAACGGACAGGAGAATACTTATAAGAAGGCTCCCTTTGATGGCTTAGACACATATTGTGTAAATGATTGGTGGAATCATGCTGAAAGGATTAAAAACGATCCTAATAAGATAATAGATGTAGATGTACCAAGGGATGAAGTTATTTGTTTTGGAATATACACAACTCAAAACAATACCATGAAAATGACAGCTCAGCTATTCCCCTTATATCCAAATGAATCTAGAGAAGTTCGTTTGGAGCTTTTCAAAAATAGAAAGTGGGAGTTGGTTTCGACCCAGAAAGTAAATGAAATAGGATGGTCTGCATTGTTTAGGTTAGAAAATTGGGATGATACGAAAGATGTTCAATACAGATTACGACAAGGTGATAATGCAGTATTTCAGGGACTTATCCGTAAAAATCCAATTCACAAAAATGAGGTAGTGGTTGCATCACTAAATTGCAATTCAAATAAGGATAGGGGATCACGCGATAATTATATCCGCAACATTAATCATTTTGATCCTGACCTTATTTTTTTTGCTGGAGATCAAAGCTATGATCACAAAGAACATACCGCAGCATGGCTTTTGTTTGGAACCCAATTTCGTGAATTATTTCGTGAACGACCATGTATTACTATTCCAGATGACCATGACATCGGTCAGGGTAATTTATGGGGAGAGGGAGGAATTGTAGCTTCTTCGGAAAGTGGCGATAGTGGAGGTTATTTTTATCATCACGAATATGTAAAAATGGTTGAGAGATGTCAAACAGCTCATTTACCAGACCCATACGATCCAACTCCTATTGCGCAAGGAATTGGAGTTTACTATACAAATTTAGTTATTGCAGGAGTTGATTTTGCTATCATAGAAGACAGAAAATTTAAAAGTGGACCTCTTGGAAAAATACCACAACAAGGTCCAAGACCAGATCACATACTCAATAAAGATTATGATCCCTCTTCAATAGATTTGGATGGACTTAAGTTGTTGGGAGATAGACAAATCAGCTTTCTAAACAATTGGGCTGAAGATTATGATGACATTAGTTTCAAAGTAGTTCTATCTCAAACTGGTTTTTCTGGAGCAGCACATAGACATGGCGATTTTGATAACTATTTACATGCTGATTTAGATTCGAATGGATGGCCTCAAAAAGGTAGAAAAAAAGCGCTAAGAGCTATTCAAAAAGCAGGTGCTATTCATTTAGCTGGAGATCAACATTTAGCTACACTTATTCAGCACGGAATTGATAATCATAGAGATGGGCCATTTGCATTTGTATCGCCTGCAATAGTTAATAATTACTACAGCAGATGGTGGCATCCACTTGACAATAAACCTGGGAATAACCGCAGTAATCTGAACCAATTGCCATTCACTGGTGATTATGAAGATGGATTAGGGAACAAAATAACAATGATTGCTTATGCAAACATTGAAAGTGATAATAAACGGAATGATGGTTTTGGTTTAATTGTTTTTAATAAAAAGAACTCTACTGTCACCTTTAATAGTTGGCCTAGATATTCCAACCTCATGGTTGAAGATACGCCACAAATGAAAGGATGGCCTAGGACGATTAAACGTATTGGCTTTCCAGGCAACTTTAAATGGAAGCTTTATGAAGAATAACAAAAACTTTTTATTTCTACTGTTCTTTTACACTATTGCTAATGCACAGCAGTTGATTGTTTATACAGATATTCCAGGAAGAGCACAATCTGATCACTATCAATGTCGTGTTCGTGAAGTTGGCACTAACGATTGGCAATCAGCTTTTGTATTACAGACCAACAATAAAACTGAAACATATGATAATGGATATAAAGATGATTTGTATGGCTGGACAGCTTCTTGGATAAATTTTGAATTTGAAAATACATCTGTTGAAGTTGAAATATCCAAAGTGGATGGCACGCCTATAACCAGCGCAAAGGTACGTCCAACGAGCAAAGCAAGTGCTGCAGAAATAATCAATGGGAAAGCCTATGTAATTTTTGATAATCCTGCTAATATTAATGTTGATATTAATGGTCAGTTAGAGGATCAATATACTGGAATGGGATATGATGGAGATCCGGTACATACGATTTCAATTTTTGCAAACCCAGTAATTGACAAACCAGATATAAACGACCCAAATGTTTATGCCTTAGAACCAGGTGAGGCAATTCCAGATGCTAGTCAATGGTCTACATTATACTTTAAGCCAGGAATTCATTCAATTGCAGTTCCGTACATATTACAATCAAATAAAAATTTTTACATCCCTGGAGATGCTATCGTTCATGGAACCATTCATACAATTGATGAATGGGGAGCAACTCAAAATATAAGCGTCTATGGATATGGAGCGTTGAGCGGTGAAAATATTTATAAAACAAAACAATATAGCACTAAGCCAATATCAAGACATGCCTCTAATGCACGATTTGAAGGGATTGTGATTGTAGATCCTGCCTATCACGCGATTACCTTTGACAATACGAGCGATAATATTGAAGAAAAAAATATTTTTAAAAACATTAAAATATTAGGTTGGAGAACAAATGGTGATGGAATTCACGCATTTAGAAATTCAGAAATATCTGACTGTTTCATTCGAACACAAGACGATTCATTTTATTATTCAAATTCCGTACACATACGCAACTGTGTCGTCTGGAATGACTATAATGGCGCTGTCATAAGAGTAATTAAAGGAGATGAAACCAGTGGCACAAGTTCTTTTCAAAATATTGACGTCATATATCATCGTGCGGGCTGGCATTACTGGAATGGTGGTCGTATCATTTCATTTCGCCATGCTGGTCCGAACAGGATAATTAAAAATGTTTTTATCAAAAATATAAATGTCGAAGACCCTTTTCCAGCTTTTCCACCATTCTATTTTACCATGGGTCAAGACGAAGATCCACCACCTGATAACGGAAGCAATACACAAATAATGGAAAATATTTTGATTGAAAATGTTGTTCAGTTATCCGAGGGTGTTTCAAGTGAATTAGATCAAAATTATGGCAAACCTCAAAATACCATTCTTGGATTTGATTCATCAAATCAATTTTCAAATATAAAATTCAAAAACTCTTGTTATAATGGTATTGCATTGCATAGTTTAAGCGATGGAGAATTTTTGACAAATGAATTTATAAATAATATTACGTTTGAAGTTTCTGATTCATCTTGGGCATGTAATTTTCTCAACAAAAATGATATCAGCAATAATAGTATTAGTTTTTTTCCAAACCCATTTAAAGACATTTTAAGTGTAGATAGTGTAGATTATATAACTAGTGCGGCATTATACTCATTAAATGGTAAAAAAATTAAATACTTTGATATTGGTTCTAAAACTTTTAATTTGGATTTAAGCGATCTGCCTGCGGACGCGTTTTTATTGAGGTTTAAAATAAATGACTTTTACAAGACTTCTATCATTTTAAAAAAATAAATGAATCACATTTTTAGTTCGATCTTTAAAAATCACTAAAGTTTTTTTTTATATTTCAATTGTTTCCAAATTTATTAATATATCAGAAAGTAATTTAAATGATTAACCAAAATTGCATCATTGTAAAATCCCCTGGTCGCATCAACCTGATTGGCGAACACATCGATTACAATGGCGGGCATGTACTACCGGCAGCGATAGATCGTAAAGTCACCATGTGGTTTAGAAAAAAGTACAACAGTCTTTGTCGGATAAATTCTGAAGATGAGGGCGCTTTTACTTTTGATATCAACAAGCCCTTACAAATCAGCGATACCCATTGGGAGAACTATGTGCTTGGTGTTGTCGATGGTATTGTAAAAGCCCGTCCAGGAAAGCTCGGAGGTTTTGATTGTGTGATATCCAGTGAGTTGCCTATTGGGGCTGGTATCAGCTCATCTGCCGCCCTTGAATGTGGTGTTGCCAAAGGGCTAAATGATTTGTTTGATTTGGGGCTTTCCAATTTGGAACTTATTGAGATCTCTCGCATGGCAGAGCACAACTTTGTGGGTACCAAGTGTGGGGTGATGGATCAGTTTGCGGTGACGATGGGCAAACGAAAAAAACTATTACTTCTTAACTGCGAGACCTTAGACTACAAACTCATTAATGCAGAGTTTAGCCCTTATAAGATATTGCTACTGAACACCAATGTATCTCATAACCTGGCATCGAGTGAGTACAACACGCGAAGAGAAGAATGCGAACAAGCCCTTGCTGTCATTCAAAAAGACCATCCTCAGTATGATTTTTTAGCCGATGTTCCAGAAGCAACCATTGAGACTTACAAGGATAAACTATCTGAAAAAGTCTATCAGCGTGCACTTTTTGTGTCGCGTGAAAACGCCAGAACCTTAAAAGCTGCGGAGCTTATCCAAAGTGGAGACATTAAGGGATTTGGCAAGCTGATGTACCAAACCCACGAAGGACTATCCAAAAACTATGAAGTCAGTTGCCCTGAACTCGATTTTTTAGTAGACCTTTCCAAAGACCTCCCGCAGGTGGTGGGAAGCCGTATGATGGGTGGTGGCTTTGGTGGTTGTACCATTAACCTTGTGGAAGAGGGCTTTGTCAATGAGTTTATGGATTTGGCAAGCAAAGCCTACAAACAAAAGTTTGATATTAA
>MDTG01211391.1_pt1 | contig 20900 bp, 20 predicted proteins | sample 811421 | NCBI WGS metagenome assembly MDTG01 (sample SAMN05326645, study PRJNA326480) | marine metagenome | isolation source: seawater | place: Pacific Ocean: South East | collected 2011
ATAGGCTGGATGTGGAAGCGCAGTAATGCGTGCAGCTGACCAGTACTAATAGCTCAATTGGCTTGATTTATGCACTGAAAAAAATTTTTTATAGAATGTATTAATTAAAAATTAAATTAAAGAAATCTAATATATTTTTTGGAGCAATTTCCATTCTTTTCCCTCTTTCTTCCAAAGATGTGGAGATCTATAGTTGTCTATAGTCGAGAAAAATTCTTTTTCATTTATATCAATGTAATCTAAAAATTCTTTAAAATATTTTTTTGGAAATTCATTGTCATATTTTTTAACAAGGTTAATTCCTTCTTCTCTTGTAATTTTTTCATTTCTTATTTCTTGAGCTGCATCGTATGAAGCTCTTCCCAAACCAAATTTTATATGTGTTAAAAAATAATGAAATGGGTCAATTTTATCATCAATGCTTGAGTATTTTGAATAAGATCCTTCAGTACGTTCCGTGTTGGGTCTAAACCCTGTATTTTTAGCAGCATAGTAATAACATTCTTGAGGATCCCATTTGAGATAATATCCCAAATACCTTTGTTCAATTTTTTTTTCAATTATTTCATTAATTTTAGGCGCCATATAAGGTTCATAATCATTTAAACTAAATTTGAATTTATTTAATAAGTCAGATAATTTTTCTCCACCTAGAATTATTTCAGAGTTATTTTTTTTAGAAAAAAACTTACTATCCATTTGAGGGCTTGCATTTTCTTCAACTGCATTACCATACTCTGCTTGGTTTTCTCCATAAAAAATAAGAGGAATATTAAATTTAATAGCAATTAATGGTCCAATAATTTTTTGACCTATAATAAATGGTTGAAATGGATGTAGTAAATTCTTAAATGCTAATTTTGTTAGTAATTTGTGGACTTTACCATTAGGCGAAAAAAGAATGTTGTCAAATCCTCCAACTTTAATCCAATTGTCAAAATTTTTCCAACCAATTTCAGTATACAAATGGGGAGCCCAGGTTACTGTTAAGGGATTCATTCCATATTTATATTTTAAAATGTGAGCTGTGTAGGCACTATCCTTACCACCACTACCTGGAACTACACAATCATAACCATTTGGTTTTCTATACTTTTCTAATAATTTTAGTAATTCATCTTCCCTATTTTTCCAATTAATTTTCTTTTTTGTCTTATTATAGTTGCATGCATCACAAATACCGGAATTTGTATCAATATTTAATCCAAATTTTTGGTTATTACTGTTTTTAAATTCAACAACACTTTTAGGCCTTTGATTGCTCATTACGCACTTTGAGCAAAAGACTACATCTTCAGGTAAGCCGTACATTGAAAAATTTTTTGACATTTTTTAATCGATTGAATTTTTAATTAATATTTCTAAAAATTCTAATCCGATATTTGAACTTTTTTCTGGATGAAATTGTGTTCCAATAATATTAGAATTTTTTACTGCTATAGCACAAAAATCTTTATCATTATAGGTAGAAGTTGCAATCTGGTTTTTGCTTTCAACTGGTTCAGCAACATAAGAATGCACATAATAGAATTTTTTTTTATTAAATTCTTTAAGGTAATTAAATGTATTATTAGGTTTTATGCTTGTTTCAAACCAACCAACATTTGGAAGTATATCGTTTTTATCTTTAGATAGTTTTTTAACTTTTCCATTAATTAATCCTAAACCGATTGTATTTGAATTTTCTGAGCTTTCTTCGAAAAATAATTGCATTCCTAAACAAATTCCTAATAGAATATTTTTGTCATTTTTAACATAATTAACCAAATCATTTATAATATTTTTTTCTTTTAGTAATTTCATAGCCTGATTAAAAGCACCAACACCAGGTAGAATACAAATATTTGTTCTTAAACTTTTATTTTCAGAATAAAAAATAGGATTGTAGCCTAAAAACTTTAAACAATTATATAAGCTTTTAATATTTCCCATTCCATAATCAATTATAGTTACAGATTTCATTCTAAAATATTCTTTATTTCTGAAATTGCTAAAATTTTGTAGTGCAAAACTGAGGCTACAGCGATTGATATATTCTCAAACTTTTCCTTTAATTCTTTAATATGTTCTAAATTACCACAGCCGCCTGACAATATTAACGGTTTTTTAATTATTTTTTTAACACCTTCTAATAATTCAATATCAAAACCTGTTTCAGTGCCTTCTTTGTCTATTGAAGTTAATAATATTTCACCACATCCTTTGTTTTGTATTTCATTAATCCAATCATTAATATCAAGATCAGTTTTCTCTCTCCCACAAAATTTGTATGGTTCCCATTTATTTTTTGTAATATTTTTTGCCTCTATATTTACTGTAATTGTAGACTCACCAAAGCTCGAGACTGCTTCACGCAAAAAGTTTGGATCTTCTAATGCCTTGGAGTTTACAGCTACTTTATCAGCACCTGAATTAAGTGAATTTTCAATATCTTTAAGAGATCTTATTCCTCCACCAAGGGTTATCGGTACAAATATATCTTTCGTAATATTTTTAATTAAATCAAATAAATTATTTCTCCCATAAAGACTAGCAACTGAGTCAATTATTAAAAGTTCATCTATACCTTTTGAGTAATACTCTTTTACAATATTTACAGGGTCTCCAATTTTTCTTAATCCTTCAAGATTAATTCCTTTAATTACGAAATCATTTTTTATATCAATTCTTGCAATTGTTCGCATATTTAAAAAACTTGTTATATCATAGATCTCTAAAATGAATAAAAAAAGAACAAAAATAATTAGTCTTATACCTGCAAAAAAAAACTCTCAGGATCTTAAAAATAAAAATTTAAAAAAATTAAACAACCTTTCTTTATTTGAACTTGCAATTTTAGGTGCGAAAAAATCAAAATTTATAAATAAAATTTATTTATCATCGGACTCAAACGAGATTTTAAAAAAGGCAAAAAAATATAAAATAGATTTAATTAAAAGAAAAAAATCCTTAAGTACTAATTCTACATCTGCAAATTCAGTAATATTAGATTTTTTAAAAAATCATCTTAAAAATGATAATAAAAATTCTATTATTGTCTATCTCCAGCCAACATCACCCTTTAGAAATAATAATCATATTGATGCAGCTATAAGTAATTTTATAAAAAAAAAGTTTAGATCTGTAATTAGCGTTATTGAGAATAAAAATTTTTTTAAATCTTTTAATAAAAATAAAGATACTTTAATTCCTTTTTTTAACGATAAATTAATTACTAATAATAGGCAAAATTTAAAAAAAATATATTCTCCCAATGGCGCTATATATATTTTTTATGCAAATGATTTTATTAAAAAAAAGAAATTAACTTTTCAAAAATCAGGTTTTTATCTTATGAATAAAATAGATAGTATTGATATAGATAATAAAGAAGATTATGAATTAGCAAAATTTCTAAGTAAAAGATATTTAAAGATCAAAAAATGAAATTTAAAATATCTTTTAAGGAAATCTAGAAGTTTTCCAATAGTTGATCGTTATCAACTACTTAAACAAGTAACAAATTTTTTTATATAAATAAACAATGGATATAATCTTTTTGTAAATCAAACAATAATAATTTATAAATTTTTATGTGCGGAATTGCTGGATTAGTTTCTTTTGAAAATAGAGATTTTAACAGAGAAATAAATTCAATGTTAAACTCTATTGATCATAGAGGACCTGATCAAAAAATTGTTTTTAAAAATACAATTGGGACTTTTGGTTTTGTAAGATTAAAAATAATTGATTTAACAAAAAATTCAAATCAACCTTTTTCATCCATTGATGATAAAATTAAGGTTATTTATAATGGAGAAATTTATAATTATGAAGAGCTAAAAAAAAAATTTTTTCCGACAAAAAAATTTAAGTCAACTGGTGACGGAGAAATTATACTTTATCTTTATCAGAAATTTGGAATAAGTTTTTTAGAAAAAATTAAAGGTATGTTCTCAATCTCAATAATTGATAAAAATATTAATAAAGTATTCTTGGTTAGAGATAGATTTGGAATAAAACCATTATATTTTTGTTTTCATGATAATATATTTACTTTTTGCTCAGAGATTGTTGGAATTATAAAATCTTTAAAATTAAAATTTTCATATAATATTAGAGAGATTTATAAATATTTTAATCAAGGTTTAATCAACGCCTCTTCAGAAACTTGGTTTGAAAAAATTCAACAAGTTGAGGCTGGTCATTATTATGTCTTATCTAAAAATACGGAACCTAAAAAAATAAAATATTATGACATCAGAGATGCTATTAATGAAGAAGTAGATAATGAAAAAAAATCCTTTAAATATTACGTAAATGAATTTGAAAGACGAATGTTAACTTCTTATCAAGAGCATAACAACTATGACGTTAAAGCAAGTGTACATTTATCAGGTGGAATTGACTCAGCAGTGCTGGCAGGTTTAACAAAAAAACAAAATTACAACTTTAATTCTTACACTTTTGATTTTGAAAATAAGGATTATAGTGAAGCACAACAAGCAAAAAAAATTTCAGATAGTGCTAATTTAAAAAATAAAACCTCAATACTTAAAGAACAAAATGTTGAAAGTTATCTATCTACTGTTTTGCTTAGAGAATTTGAGCCCTTTTCATCATTGAGAGTTTTGAGTCAGCATAATTTATATGATCAATATAACAAAGAATACAAAGTAGCTTTAGATGGATCTGGAGGGGATGAGATTGGTGCTGGTTATAGTTATTATCTTATACCTTGGTATTTAGATTTATTAAAAACTAGAAATAAAATTAAATTAAAAAAAAATTTTTTTAAGAATTTATCGCTTATCAAAAATCAAACTATTAATGAATATGATTTTATAAAAGGTTCTTTTATGCAATTTAGAAATCCTGGATCATCAACAATTGATGGTAGCTACTATAAAAATTCAAAAATTTTTGATAAGGATTTTTTAAATCTTAACCATAAATTAAAAATATCTAAACCCTTTAAAAGCAATTTAAGAAATGCTCAATTTGCTGATCTATTTTATTTAAAATTACCACGATCATTAAAATATGCAGATAGAGCATCTATGTACAATTCTATTGAAACAAGAGTTCCATTTCTTGATCATAAACTTGTAGAATGGTCATTACAAACACCTGCAAAGTTTCATTTATTACAATCTCAGCAAAGGATTATAATGAAATACCCAATAAAAAAATATATCAATAAAGATTTGTTGTATTTAAATAAAAGAACTATTGCTGATCCACAAAGCTTATGGCTAAAGACAATTTTAAAAGATCTTTTTATAGATACTATAAATTCAAAAGAATTTAATCAACATGGAATATTTAATAAAATTGAAATTAAGAAATATTTTGATAACTTCATTAAGTACGAAAATCATTTTAATTCTTTTTTAGTTTTGTAAATTTTATTGTGTGAACTTTGGTTTAAAAAAGTTTTTAAATCAAACTAAAAAAATATCAAATTATCAAAGCTTTCTTAAACAATTTTTCTTTGATGTATTTTTGCAGTTAATTTAGAAAATTTATATAGATTGGAAAATTCATTAAAATTTAAAGGTTGCAATGGATCTACCATTGATTTTTTTGGGTTAGGATGAACTTCGATTATAAGTCCATCACATCCTGCAGATATTGATGCTAGAGCCAGCGGCGTCACCCATTTATTCCAAAATGAAGCATGACTTGGATCTGAGATAATAGGAAAAGATGAAAGCTCTTTAATAGCCACAATCGCTTGTACATCCAATATAAATCTAGAAGTTACCTTATGAGTATGGGGAGCCACAATCCCTCTTTCACAAAGTATTAAATTTTCATTACCTTCAAGGAGTATATGTTCTGCTGCTCCAAAGAAGTCTCTAAGACTGGAGCCAAAATGTCTTTTCAAAATTATTGGTTTTTTTGTTTTTGCAACCTCTTTTAAAAGTTCTAAATTTTGCATGTTTCTCGATCCAATTTGAAGAATGTCAGCCGTTTTTGCAATTCTTTCCAAAAATTTGATTTCTGTCACTTCAGTAACTATCGACATTTTTAAATGTCTTTTTACCTCATCCATCCAATCCATGCCGATTTGTTGGGTTTCAGAATAGGTTTTTGATCTATATGGGAAAGTCAGAGGTTTAAAAGCATGTCCTCTTAAAATTTTCACTCCACATTTTTTTAAAAAACTTGCAACTTTAAACATTAATTCCCTGTTTTCGACACCATTTGGTCCAGCAATAATAGGAATGTTTTTATCACCAAAAAATAAATTTTTCGTAATTGAAATTTTTCTTACTTTTTTCTTTGTAATTATTTTTAATTTATTCTTGATATCATCATCGGTTATATCTTTTGCGGGAAATTTGTTTGATAAATTTTTTACAAACTTTTTATTCATCATTTTCCTAACTTACTTTGTTTATTCTTCACTATATTTAAATTATTTCTATTGGTAGTGTTATATATTGAATGTATTACATTCAAAACATGTAAATTCTTAGAAATTTCTAAATCTTTACTAGATTTTTTAATTTTTGAATTTAAAAACTCAGCTAGAATTTTTTTATGTCCATTTCCCATAGCACCAATAGGACCCACACCTGCGCCAAAACTTTCCGAACTTTTTTTATCATCTAAAATTTTATTATTTTTAAGAAAATGAAAAGTATTTAAACTTATTCCCTTTACCAACACTCTTCCTTTTTCACCAATAATATCCATAGATGATCTATAATTAGAATCTGATCTTGTGGTCGCTTTAAAAGATGAAACTAAATTATTCTCATGCAAAAAATTAATTGAAATTAAATCTTCAGCTTCTAACTTTTTTTTATTAAACTGTATTATAGAATTAAATTTTTTAATTTTTCCAAATACATATATTAATGCATCTAGTAAATGTATAGCTTGATTTGTTAATACCCCTCCATCACTTTTGTATTTGCCTTTCCAAGAAACCTTATAATAGTTTACATCTCTCCTCCAGAATAGACTGCAATCTACTAAAAAAATTTTACCAATTTTTTTTGATAGAATAATCTTTTTTAATCCTTCTAATGCAAGATTATGTCGATTTTGAAATGCGACCCAACACTTAGTGTTTGTTTTCTTTGATAGTTTTACTAATTTTTTTGCGTCAGATAATTTTAGAACAAATGGTTTTTCAATTAAAATATTAATTGGCATTTTAATCAACTTTTGTGCAAACTCAAAATGTTGATTTGATGGAGTACAAATAACTGCATGTGAAATTTCATTTGTCTCTATTGAATTTTTATCAAATTTTATAACCTCATAATCTTTAGATTTTTTTAAATCATTTTTATCGCATACAAAAACTTTTCTTACTCCTTTAAATTTTTTCAACAAATTTAAATAATACTTTCCAGCAGTACCAAAACCGATAATTAAAATATTCATAATAAAATTTTATTAACTTTTTAAGGATCTCTTATAATTAATCTACTTTAGAATCATATCTTTTTCCTTTTTTTTAAGAAGAAGTTTCAAGCCATACTCAGCAAGTTTAATATCATCAATATCATGGATATCTATACCCGTGAAACTATTATCATTAATTATAAATTTTACTTTATTACCAATTCTTCTTCCTTTTCTCCATAATTTAGATCTTGTTGCACAAGCTAGTCCGGTATCTTCTCTATATAATTTAGGAGCAATTTGTCTGGAAGTATATTTATTCATCCAATCACAAACTTTTTTTTGTTTTTGATTTTTAGTTGTCCAGAAATGTTTGTATAACTTATGGACTGAAAAGGAGCTATCAATTTTATTATTCTTTTTTAAATTATTCACTGCTTCTGTAATCCAAGATATTTTTCTAAAAACATTTGTACAGGCTAAAAAGACACATATGTCAAATTTAGTCTGATAAAATTCCTCAGCCTGTAATAAGCAATGTTTTAATGTTTCTTCAGTAGTAGCAAAAGAACCTGATACTTTTTTTGGTCTTTTAAAAGGAACTTCGGCACCATACATCCTAGCAACTTTTGCAATTTGATTAGAGTCAGTATAAACAACTACTTTATCACAAACCTTGCTTAAAATTGCTGCTTTAATAGTATAATAAATTAATGGTTTTTTATTAAGAGGATAAATATTTTTTTTCTTAATTCCTTTTGAACCACCCCTTGCAGGAATTATACAGATTACTTTTTGTTTATAATTTTTCAATATTTTCTATCCGATTCATTTTAAAGCTTTGATAATTATTAAATCCACCATTTATCATCGCGGTATACAATTCTTCATTTAAAATATCAAAAATTTTTTTAACACCATTCGCTCTAGATAAATAAAGGCCATACATTACTGGCCTACCTATACCAACAAAATCTGCTCCTAAGCAAAGATATTTAATTATATCAGTACCCTGTCTAACAGCACCATCTGCTATTATCATTAATTTATATTTTTTTTTAAGTTTAGAAATATCTTTAAGTGCTGAAACAACCGATATACCCGAATTAAACATTCTGCCACCGTGATTAGAAACCCAGAGATTTTTAATACCAATTTTTATACATTTCTTTGCATCTTGTTTACTTAAAATTCCTTTTATAATTATAGGAAGTTTGGTTTTACTTTTTATATACTTTATAATTGACCAATCATAATAAAGGCTTGCTTCTGGATTAGGCGATTCGGGATTTGTCCTACGACCAAATTTTCTTGCATCATATCTAGCCTCAAGATCTTGATATCTTTTTGATCTTATATTTGCATCCAAACATATTACTATTGCAATACATTTGTATTTTTCAGCATTTTGAATTTGTTCATTGATCCATTGTTTATTTCCAAAAGGAAAAATAAACCAGCCCATTTTAGCGTTTTTATTTCTTTCCCTAATGTCTTTTAGGGACATTCTGCCTTGAGTTCCAAAAAACGATAAACTTCCAGCTTTATCTACACCCTTTGCAGTTTCTATTTCTCCATCTTTATCGAATTGCGTTTGGTGACCCATCGGACAACAAACTATAGCAGAATTGATATATTCATTTAAAAATTTTTTTTTTAAAAAAATATTTTTTGGTTTTTTAAGCAACAATGGAATTAATTTTAATAATTTTAAATCATCAAAATTTTTTTGATTAGTATATCCATCTTCTGCAGCTGCTTCGATCCAATCATATTTTTTTGGATTGATTTTAAGTTGAAACCTTCTTTTTGCTTCTCTAATAGTTACGAATAAATTGTTTTTCATTAAAAATTATTATAAGAATTTATCTTTATAATGTCATTAACTATTAAAATTAAATCTTTTTTTAATTATCTGTTATACGACAGATTTTGGTTAATAAAATTTTTTGTAGAACCATTTTATGTTTTTTTTATTAAAAAGAAATTAATTAAAAGCTTTTATAATAACAATCTTGATAAAATTTTAAATACCGAACCATTAGAAGAATTAACTTCACAGGAAATTAAAAACCAGAAAGACAAAATAGACGTTTTTGACCCTGTATTAAATGTAACAAAAAAGTACCCCCCTATAATTCCAGATTTATCTAGATTATATAATTTATTAAAAAGTAACAAACCTTTCACAGTATTAGAATTTGGGATTGGATATAGCACCATCGTTATGGCGCAAGCACTATATGAGAATAAAAAACAATTTAATAACATTCATAAAAAATCAATTAGAAATTCTAATATGTTCAAACTATTTTGTGTTGATGGATCTCAAAAATGGATTGACGAAGTAAAAAATAAAATACCCAATCATTTAAAGGATTTTATAACTATTATTAGAAGTGATATTGAAATTAAAAATATAAATAATCAAATCTGTCATGTTTATAAAGAAATACCAGATATAAATCCTGAGTTTATTTATTTAGACGGCCCGCACCCACTTGACCCAAAAGGTAGTATAAATAATATTTCCTTTCAATGTCTAGAAAGGACACCTATTTCAGCTGATTTATTATTATTAGAAAGTACACTTTTACCTGGTACAAGAATTTTAGTTGATGGTAGGACAAACAATGTAAGATTTCTGAAGAATAATTTAAAAAGAAATTTTAAATTTAAGTGGGATAGATATGGCGATGTTACTCATATTATTTTATCTGAAAAAAGACTTGGAAAATTAAATAAATTAGGTTTTGAATTTTATTGATTAATAATTATTTACATTAAATATTTATTGGATAATGATATTATTGATAAAAGAGTCTAAGAAAAAAAATTTCTAAATAAAGATCAAAAAGTTTGATATTAATTCAGGAATAAGACACTTACATGAAACATTTAATATTAATTAATATATTTAAATTAATTCATAAGATAATACCTATCAAAAAATTAAGTGATAAAATAAATACTTTTTATGCTGAGAAAGCTAATCATCTTATAACTAAACTTTCACATGCTAAAAAAAACAATTTTTCTACAAATAAAATTAAAAAAATATTTTTATCATTTGGAATAGAATTAAAAATTAAAGATAATAACTTTTATAATATATTGCTAAATTATATAACTGGTTATGATGATAGCGAAAAAAATAAAACGTTTTTAATAAATCAAATAAAAAATCATAACTTTAATTCAATAAAATCTCATTCTTGGCTAAGACTTAGGGATTTATTTTATTTAAAATCAAAAATGACTTTAGGAGGAATTTGCAGAAAAAAAGCTATTAGTGGCACATTAAATTCTAAAGTTGGATTTTTTTTATCAAAGAAAGATAAGGCCAGATCAAGACTAGATAAAGTTTTAAGCATGAAAAATGTTAAAGATGACTTAAATAAGAAACAACTTGAATACAATTTTGATAAGAGATTTTTTAATAAATTCATGAACTCTGTTCATCAAATTAAAAACGATGATTCAAGCTACACTCCAAAAGATTATGAAAAAAAGTATTTTGAAATTTTAGAAAATAAAAATGTAGCTATAGTGGGTCCAAGTTATACCGAGCAAAAAAATGGAGCAGAAATAGATTCTTTTGATTTAGTTATTAGAATAAATCATATCAATCAAAATGAAAATTTAGATATACATAAGAAAGGTTCAAGAACAGATATTACATATATTAACGGTTTTATATTCAATCTTTTATTTGAAAAAAAAATTAAGATATCAAATCAAATAAAATTTATTATCACTAAATCAAATAATTTAAATAAAATTTCAAAATTTCAGAATTTAAATCCAAATTTAATTATTAAAAAAATTAACAACTATAATTTTTTTTTATGCTATTCATCTTTTAACATGTTGCCCTTAGCATTACTTGATTTATTAGAAACTAATGTAAAAAAAATTAAAATTTTTCATTCAGATTTATTTTTACATAAAAGAGACCCAAAATATCTTGCAAATTATTTTCTTGGTAGCATGAAAAAAAAAAATAAACAGCAATTATCTAGTTTTTTAGATCACGACCCAATGAGTCAGCATGAATATTTAAAAAAATTATATGAAAACGAAAAAATAACAGGAGATGAAAATTATAATAAGGTAATGCAATTAAATACTTATGATTATTTAGAAAAACTCGAAAATTGCTATAAATAATATGTTTAATCTTATAAATATTTAAAACAAAAAAATATGAATTTTAAAATTTCTAATAGAACAGTAGGCCCTAAATATGATCCGCTGATTATAGCAGAGATAGGTATTAATCATAATGGTAGTTTAGATAAAGCAATTGCAATTGCTGACAGTGCTATAAAATATGGTGCTGAAGTAATAAAACACCAGACTCATATTCCAGATGAAGAAATGTCATTGGAGTCTCGTAAAGCTATCCCAGGAAATTCAAAAAATTCTATTTATAGTATTATTAAGAAATGTGCTCTTAATGAAAAAAATGAGTATAAACTTATGAAATATATTGTATCAAAAAAAAAAATTTTTATTAGCACACCATTCTCAAAAGCTGCTGTTGACAGACTTGTAAGATTTAAGGTGCCAGCTTTTAAAATAGGTTCTGGGGAATGGAATAATTTAGAATTAATAAAATATGTATGCAAGTTTAGAAAGCCAATAATAATGAGCACTGGTATGAGTAATATTAAAGATCTTTTTAAAACAGTTAATTTTATTAATAACAAAAAAATTCCATTAGCATTATTACATTGTACAAATGTTTATCCAACCCCTTTGGATAAAAGTAGACTTAATTCTATTACTGAAATGCAAAAATGTTTTAAAAATAATATTATTGGATACTCTGATCATACTATTGGTTTATATGCTTCCTATGCCGCTTTAAGTTTAGGAGCTAAAATTATAGAAAAACATTATGTAGATGAATTTAGTAGAAAAGGTCCAGATGTGTCATGCTCTATGAATAAAAACCAATTAAAAGAATTGCTTAAAGCTTCAAGGTTAATTCCTCACTCATTGCCAGGAAGAAAAGAACCTATTAAAGAGGAATTTGTTACAATGAATTTTGCATTCGCTTCAGTAGTTTCGAAAACTTTTATTAAAAAGGGTTCCAGTTTAAATAAAAATAATATCTGTTTAAAAAGACCTGGAAATGGTAATTTTTTAACAAATGATTTTTCTAAATTATTAGGCAAAAAAACTCTTAGTGATATTCCACCGAACGTACAAATTAAAAAAAAACACATCACGTGAAATCAATCTTATTTATCACAGGAACCAGAGCAGATTATGGAAAGATAAAATCTTTAATTTTTGAGTTACAAAATACAAAAAGTTTTAAAACCCAATTAATTATTACTGGAATGCACAATCTTAAAAAATATGGAAATACTAAACACGAAATGTTTAAAGATGGAGTTAAAAATTGTCATATTTTTAATAATATAACAAAAAATTCAAGTATGGATTTAATTTTAGCAAAAACTATAAAAGGTTTAAATAAATTTATATCTAAAAATCATATTGATTTAATTGTTGTTCATGGCGACAGAGTAGAGTCTCTGGCTGGAGCCATATGCGGATGTCTTAATAATATAAAAGTCGCACATTTAGAAGGTGGAGAAATCTCAGGAACAGTTGATGAAATTTTAAGACACTCTATTTCAAAATTATCCCATTTACATTTTGTAACAAACGAAATCGCAAAAAATCGTCTTTTACAAATGGGCGAAGATAGAAATAGTATATTTGTTATTGGCTCACCTGATGTTGATATAATTTTAAACAAGAAATTAATTAATATTAATTTGGTTAAAAAAAAATATAATATTAATTTTGAGAACTATGGAATTTGCATATTCCATCCAGTAACCACAGAACTCTCAAAAATTGAGTACCAAATTAATTCATTATTTAAATCACTTATTAAAAGTAAATTTAATTATGTGGTTATATTACCAAACAATGATACTGGTAGTGAAATTATATCGAACAAAATCTTATACTATAAAAAAATGAAAAATGTTAAGTTTAAGATAATGCGATCTATGAGATTTGAGTATTATTTATCACTTTTAAAACATTCAAACTTTATAGTTGGTAATTCTAGTTCTGGTGTCATGGAAGCACCATATTATGGTGTCCCAACAATTGATTTAGGCTCTAGACAAAAAAATAGAGCTAAAATAAATTCTATATTCTCCGTAAATAATTTCCAAAAATTAGACTTTTTTATAAATAAATTTCAATCAAAAAAATTTAGGTTTAAGCCCCTTAGATATTTTGGAGAGGGTAATAGCCATAGTAAATTCTTAAATATCTTAAAAAGAAATAAAATTTGGATATCTAAAAATCAAAAACAATTTATTCAATTAGAATTAAAAAAAAAAAATTAATGTTTCAAAATAATTGAATGAAAACTTTTAAAAAATTATTTTATTTATTAAATTATAGAGAGCGAATAACACTAGTAAAGCTAATATTTCTAATGTTGGTAGTGGCATTGCTAGATATGATTGGTGTAGCATCTATAATGCCTTTTATGGCTGTTCTTACAAATCCAGGTCTTATTGAGACAAATTTAATTTTAAATTCAATGTTTAAAATTTCAAATATTTTTGGAGTTGAAAATAATCAACAATTTCTTTTTGCTTTAGGATTTGTAGTACTTGCACTGCTTATTATTTCACTATTTTTCAAAGCTATCACAACCTATTTGCAACTTCGATTTGTTAATATGCGAGAATACAGTATTAGCAAACGATTAGTAGAAGGTTATTTACGACAGCCATATAGCTGGTTTTTAAATCGTAATAGTGCAGATCTTGGAAAGACTGTTTTATCTGAGTTAAGGACAATAATTGGTAGTGGTCTTAGACCAATGATGGACATAATCGCTAAAGGAACAGTAACCATTGCAATTATAATTCTGTTATTTCTGACAAATCCAAAACTTACTTTAATTGTTGGCTTATCGATTGGCAGCGCTTATTTATTCATTTTTTATTTTTTACGAAATTATCTTTCACGAATTGGAAAAGAGAGATTAAAGAAAAATGAATTACGTTTTATAGCGCTAAGCGAGGCTTTTGGTGCTGCAAAGGAGGTTAAAGTTGGAGGTTTGGAGAAAATTTATCTAGAACGTTTTTCTGATCCTGCTAAATTTTATGCTCATCATCAGGCTACTTCACAAATTATAGCCCAATTACCTCGTTTCATTTTAGAGGTAGTAGCTTTTAGCATCGTTATAATAGCAATACTTTATCTGATGGTTCAAACAGGTAATTTTAATAACGCTTTGCCTGTTATAAGCCTGTATGTTTTTGCTGGTTATCGTTTGTTGCCAGCATTACAGCAGATGTATGCATGTTTTACACAACTTACTTTTGTTGGCCCCTCACTTGATAAGTTATATAATGATCTTAAAAGCCTTAAACCTAACAAAAGAGATCAAAATCAGAAAAATTTCTCATTAAATAAAAAAATTAGCTTAAATAACATTTATTATAATTATCCTAATTCATCACGAGCATCTTTAACGGATATTAATTTAACTATTCCCGCAAATTCTACTGTTGGACTGGTAGGCCCTACTGGCAGTGGAAAAACAACAACTGTAGATATTATTTTGGGATTACTTGAGGCTCAAAAAGGTACATTAGAGGTTGATGGAAAAATCATAACACATCAAAACTCAATATCTTGGCAAAAAATAATTGGCTATGTTCCACAGCATATTTATCTTTCTGATGACTCAGTATTATCTAATATTGCTTTTGGTGTAAATCCATCAGAAATTGATCATGAAAGTGTTAAAAAAGTATCAAAGATAGCTAACTTACATAAGTTTGTTATGGATGAGTTACCTAGCCAATACCAAACAATAATTGGTGAACGTGGTGTAAGATTGTCAGGAGGACAAAGACAACGTATAGGAATTGCTAGGGCCTTGTATCACAATCCAAAAGTAATAATATTTGATGAAGCTACAAGTGCATTAGATAATGAAACAGAAAAAGCAGTAATGGAGGCTGTAAACAATCTTGATAAAGATATAACTATTATCTTAATTGCACATCGATTAAATACTCTTAAGAATTGTGATATTATATTTAAACTTGAAAATGGTCATTTAGTTAATCAAGGATCTTTTGACAAACTTATTAATGATAAATAAAATATTTCTTGAAATATATTCCTTAATACCCAATTAAAAATATGTTTAATTTGTTAAAAATTTTTCTTTATAAGTTTATCCCAACTTATTTTTATCACAAAACTTTTTCTTTCTATAAAAAATCTAGATTAAAAAAAACAAATTTTTTTTTTTATAAAAAAAAAAATTATGAAACAATTAGTAAACTTTTCGAAAAAAAAAAAAATAAAGAAAAAATTTTTATCTTTGGCAGTGGCCCCTCAATCAAAGATTTAAATTATCAAAACTATAAAGAAATTAGAAGTCACTGTAGCATAGGAATTAATAAATGGATTTTTCATGAATTTATCACAGATTATTATATGATTGAGTTAAAAACTAACAAAGATAACACTCTTGATGGATTTAATAATCTTAATAAAAAATATAGAGAACGAATTATAGATTTATTAAAAATCAAAAAAAAAAAACCAATTTTTTTTATATATTGTCCAAAATATAATCTTCTAGAAATGAAAAATTGGATTAAAGGAATTGATACGAAACGAATTTTTTTTTATGATTATATTAGGCCAAATATTTCAAAAAAAAATCTTAAAAAAGAATTTACTGAAACATTTAAGTACGCTATTAAGATTAGTAAAGAAAGTAACATAGTAAGTTTAGGAATAGGCTCTAGTGTGGAAAGAGCAGCCTCACTAAGCATCATCAATGGTTTTTCACAAGTTATAATTTTAGGAGTAGACTTAAAAGACCGTGAATATTTTTGGAATGAGGAAGATAAAAACTTTAAAGGTATAAGTAAAAGACAAAAGGGTTTTGGATATCATCTAACAGCAATTAAAAAATTTGGCAGTTTACCCACTCAAAATTCAATACCTATAATGGACCAAATTGCTAGAAAATATTATGGTTCAAAAATATTAATATCAACAAATAAATCTCTATTATCTTCTAAATTAAAGAAATATAATTGGACAAAAAAATAATTAATTAAATTTTATAACTTTAAAATCTAATATTTTTAAAATGCATTCAATAAAAGATTTTTTTTGGAGACTTAAGGAATTTGTCAAAAATCATTTTAATTTATATTTAGAAAGAAAAGCACACCATTTAGAGAAAGAGTTAGCACAAAATTCTAATATTTTATTTACACAAGTAAAATCAGGCACAACTTATTTTCAAAATTTTTTTGCTGCAGTAAATTATTTTAAATTTAATTTTACAGGAGATTTTGATTTACTTTGTCCTGAAAAATATGGAGCTTTTAGAATTTCAAGGAGTAATTACAAAAATATTAAGAAAATCGTAACATCATCTAACAAAAAATATAATAATTCAATGCCATATTTAATAATTACCCATCATCGTGAAAGACTTCCTGAAAAATTTAGTGATAAGACCAAAATAGTCATGACAACTAGAAATAAATTAGATTGGGTTGACAGTGCTTTAGATTTTAAATTTATTAGAAGAAAAAAAACTATCAGCAGAAAAACTGCAATTAATTTACTTCTCAAAAGATATAAAGAAACTAATTTGCATCAAAAAAATATTAAAAAAGAACATGATAAAGCAGTAATAGTTAATTATGAAAATTTATTTAATGATGAAGAAATTATTAAAATTTTCCAATTCTTAAAAATAGAAATAAATTTAGAGCTTGTTAATAAAGTTAAAAAAATTATTTCTAAAGAAAAAATTAAAGAAGTCGAGAAAAAAAAAGGATCGGCCTTAGTTGGTAGTAAAAAATTAGATTCCTTTTTTAATGATAAAAAAAATAAATCCGATCTTACTGAAAGTGAAATTAAAATAATATTAGATTATAAAGATTAAGATTGTGCTATATTTGATAAAAAATATATTGTTTTTAAATATATTTTACTACAGATAATTAATATTTAAAAAATTATGAATGTATTGAATAAAACAATTAAAATATTCAGTTACTTAAATTTAAAATTATATAAAATATTTAATTTAATTATACTTTGGGTTTTTTCAGAAAATAAGTGGGTAAACGCAAATGAATTAATTAAGGAAAATTTAATATCTGATCGAGAAACATTATTATATTTAAAAAAAAATCCAAACACTGGGATTATTAGATATGGCAATAGTGAATTGGGTTTGATTATTGGTAACTCTCCAAAAACACAAATATTTAATAAAGATTTGAGAGATAGGTTGGTGAAAAGTTGCCGAAATTATAATTCTGTGACAATGAATAAATATCTTTTAGCTTTGCCTTTGGATTCATTGATTCCTAACAATAAAAAAAAAAAGAGGAATTCCTGATTGGTATCCTGGTAGAGGTGCAAGTTTAGCTATGAGATTTTTAGTAAAAAAAAAACAGTTATATGCATCTCCACACTGCTTTAGAATCATTGATGTTTATGATGATAACATTGATGATTATGTCAGACTAGTTGAGAGTTTATTTGTTAATCGTGAAGTTATATATGTTGGCCCAATGCATGGTAAGAATTCAAAAATTCCTGATTTTTTAAAACCTTTGGAATTTCTAAAAATACCTGAAAAAAATGCATTTGAAAAATTTCATGAAATTCTTCAAGAAATTAAGAAACTTTGTGAGAAATATAAAAATCCTTTAGTTGTAATGGTTGGTGGTACAACTGCATCTGCAATTAGTTATGAGCTAAATTTGTCAAATATAACGTGTTATGATTTTGGACAATATTATAGACTTTATAAGCAATATTTAAATTTAAAAAATTGAAAAACTTTGATTTATAAAAATGCAAAAAGAAAAACTTAGTGTTTATGTAATAACTCGCTTTGGCATTGGTCAAAGTTTAGAAAGTTTTTACGATAGAGAATTAATTTACATAAAAAATTTTTTGGCAAAATCTATAGAAATGCAAAAAAAATATATTACCAAATGGATAATTCTGATTGATATAAAAACACCAGATCATATTTATAAAAAAATTAAAGAATTAGCACCTAAAGATTTACTATATATTTATTCAGAAGATCCTTTTTTAGTTGGCTCTCTTAAGCCAAATATTACAAGTGTTCTAAAGAATGTTGGTGTTAAGACAAATGATAAAATTGTTACAATTAGGATTGACGCTGACGACGTATTTTCTAATGATTATGTATATACTGTGCTTAATACACTTATTGTTAATAAACTTATAAATAAATATGAAAAAGTTTTAATAGATGCAGCTACGGGAGTTTACTTTTATCCATCTAAAAATAAATTAATAAGGGTTTTTAAAAAAGGATTTAGTATTCAAGCATTATATTCAATTTTTAATAATAATTTTATTTCGGTTTATGACACTTCACATCAAGGATTAGAAAATAAAATTACTAGTAATGGAGGTTATTGTTGTACTTTAAATGATAGAGATTTTTGGTTAAGATCTATGAGGCATTTTACAGCATCGAGAGGTAGAGATAAAGTTGGAATTTTTGAGGGTAGATTTGTATTTATCAAAGAAATAATAAAGAGTGTTTTATATAAATTTAGTTTAAGCAATACAACTTATAAAGAAAAAGTAAGTTTAAATGATATATTTGATAGATTTCAATTATCAAAAGAATTGATTGAAACAATGAAAGAGCATGAAAGAAAAATCAAAAATCATAAAATAGAATATTCTCCCATGATTAAACAAATTGTGGATTTAGAAAAAACACAAAATACATTTAAGTTAAAAGGAATTTTACTAGAAATGTATAAAAAAGAAGATAGTCATATTAGAAAATTAGAAATTAAAAAAGAATTTTATAGTTTCTAAATTTTTAAAAAATGAGAATTTTACACATAATCACTGCATTAGGAGACGGAGGTGCTGAGCATACATTATATAAAGTTTGCAAATATGATAACGAGAATGAACATATGGTTATTTCACTCAAAGGCCCTGATAAATATTATAAGTTATTAAAAAAATTAGGTATTAGGGTATATTATTTAAACATTAAATTTTATTCAATTAACAAATTTTTTTCTCTTGTAAGACTCATTCGTTTCTTAAAACCTAATATTGTTCAAACTTGGCTTATTCATGCTGACTTTATAGGAGGTATTGCTGCAAAATTAATTGGCATTAAAAATATAATTTGGAATATTCGATATACAAAAATTAAATTTGGAAAATCAAAACTCACTTCTATTATAATTATGAAGATCTTATCATATTTATCATTTTTAATTCCTTGTTCTATAGTCGTAGTTTCAAAAAAAGCTAAAAAAATATATCAAGCGGAGGGATATGATAAAAAAAAATTTACATATATCCCAAATGGCTACGATATATCAATTTTAAAATCTGATAAAATAAAGAGAAAAAATTTTCGAAATAAAATAAAAATTAAAAAAAAAATAATATTAATTGGGAATGTTGCTCGTTATGACCCAAAAAAAGATCATGCGAACCTATTAAAAGCACTTTCTTTATTAAAATTAAAAAACAATAATTTTTTATGCATTCTTGTCGGTACAAATGTTAATAAAAATAATATTGAATTAAATTCTTTAATAAAAAAGTTAAATTTATCTAATAATATTAAATTATTGGGTCAGAATAATGATATTTCAGAAATAATGAATGGAATTGATATTTATGTTCAAAGTAGTAGTTATGGTGAAGGGTTTCCAAATGTTGTTGCTGAAGCTATGAGCTGCGGAACACCTTGCATTGTTACAGATGTTGGTGATGCCTCATATATTGTTGATAAAATTGGTTGGGTGGTTCCTCCAAATGATGAGACTAGACTTTTTAGGGCAATTGAAAGTATTACCAATCAAATTGGTACAAATAAATGGAATAAAAGATCTAAAAATGCCAGATTAAGAATTAAACAAAATTTTAATATTAAAAAAATGATAAGCTCATATAATAAATTATGGTCTAAATTTGAGAACAAAATTTGATTAAAACAATTTACTAATTTAAATAATATTTTAATAAATTAAATAATCTTTTTTTATTTAAGAATATTAAATAGATAAACAGATATGAAAAATTTTTTTTTAAATATTGGTATTGTTGGGTGTGGAAGAGTTTTTAATCATTATGTAAAAATACTTAATAGAAGAAAAAAAAAAGACTTTAAAATTACTGCAGTATGTGATCAAAAAAAAGAATTAGCAGTTAAAGCTTCAAAAATCTTCAAATGTGAATTTTTTCTTGATTATAATTTGATGCTTAAAAAGTATAAAGATAAATTAGACCTAATCATAATTCTTACCCCGTCCGGATCACATTTTAAGCACTCTTTATTAGCATTAGAAAATGGTTTTAATGTGTTGTGTGAAAAACCCGTTACAATGATACCAGAAGATGCAATTAAATTAAATAAATTAGCTTTAAAAAATAAACTAATTTTTGGAATTGCATTTCAAAATAGATTTAACAAATCTGTATCATCA